>Ga0247809_1001400_pt1 | contig 10882 bp, 9 predicted proteins | sample UWRJL104311B1_FD_180951 | JGI IMG/M metagenome (GOLD analysis project Ga0247809, IMG submission 180951) | Plant litter microbial communities from Arlington Agricultural Research Station in Wisconsin, United States - UWRJ-L104-311B-1 | ecosystem: Environmental > Terrestrial > Plant litter >...
CTGCAGTCATTTTTATATTTCAGGTTTTTTCTACTTAGGGCCGGCTTACAATTAGCCGGCCTTATTTATTATCATCAAATTCTCGGTCAGGATGCCTGAATTCTAAATGGCCTTTTGCCGTGACTGTAAAAGACTGTAGCTTTATAGTGCACTGTAAAATGTATAATCGTAACAGATTTAGGTGGAATGCCGGCTCCCCCAGAGCCGGTTTTTTTTGTTAATTAAAATGTCTAAATTCATATCTTGTTGCATAGTATATATTTACACGTAAATATAATCTTCCGGTAAAATATCCTGTTATATTTGCGAAAACCTTCCAATGATTTAGACCATGAAAAAAACTGCATTTTTATTGCTGCTTATTAGTAGTTCCTTATTTGCACAAGTGCCACCCGGTTATACCAAAGATAAAAGCGAAACGGGAGAAGCAAGTCCTGAAGATGGCTATGGCACCGGGGATGGCAGTGGTACAGGCCGTTATATCGGAGATGGCGATATATCTATTTCTCCAGGCGACCTGTATAGGGAGAATAAAAAGCAGGAGTTTGTTGTTTTTTACGAGAACAGGCTTAACGGTTTAAAAAGGCAAAAACACAGCGTCATACTGCTAGAACCCATTTACGAAAATATAAACCCGTATGAGGATCGTTTCTTTTTGTACAAAGACAAAAAAACGGGTGTGTACAACGCGCATACACAGAAAATAATAATTCCGGTTGAAAATGATTCGGTAAGCTTTGATTACAGCCTACGGAAAGATAAGGTACTTCGCCTTAAAAAGAACGGTAACTGGGGTGCGGTGAACATGGACGGCAAAGAGTTGCTTCCGTTTAGCTTTTTTAAAATACAGTATGCAAACAACGATGGCATAGCTCTTGCCAAAAAAACAGCGCAGGCTCCCGTAGCATTGTTGTTTAATGGGAAGCCTTATAAAAAAGACCTTACCAGTGCCGATATATACTATAATGTTGTTATAGCTACCCATAACGGTAAAAAAGGTATGCTGGTGGGGAGTAAAGAGGTACTGCCTTTTGAGTATGACAGCATATATATAGGTAATATAGCATACAATGCGTCTGTAGCAAAAAGCAAAGACAGAATAAAGCGGGAAGTTTTTAAAACCTTTAGCAGCGATGTTGTTAACCTTATTGTAATCAAAGATAAAAAATACGGCCTTGCCGATGCGCAGGGTAATCTTGTTGTTCCGGTACAGTTTGATAACATTACTTACGATAGTATGCGTAGGTTTTACAAACTGAAATCAGGCAAACTTATGGGGGTGTATTTTAAGGCAGAGAAGGTAACAACCGATATTGTTTATGATGAAGTAGGTTCTGATGGTATGAGCCTTATTGTTATTAAAGACAAGAAACGTGGTCTTATGGATTATAAAGGCAATATCCTGATACTACAGAGTACGATCAGCTAAATGACTATAGTAACGGCGTTTATAAGGCGGTAAAAGATAAAAAACACGGTATAGTAAGCAAGGAGGGCAAGGTGCTTATTCCGTTGGAGTATGACAGTGTAGGTAGTTTTGCCCTTACGTTTAAGGATTTGTTCAAGGTAGAAAAAGATGGTAAAAAGGGAGTTGTAAGCCGGGAAAATAAGATTATAATCCCTGTAGTGTACGAATTTATAGATGACATTCATAAACTGATTGAGGTAGTAACCCCAGAACATAAATTCGGGCTGTATACACCTGAAGGCGAAGTGGTGGCGCCCGTTGCGTACGACTGGATACAACGCTCAGAAACAAGAGGTAGCCGTATGTTGTTCCTTATTAAGAATAGTAAGTACACCATGGTGGGTAAAGACAATACGCTGCTGTATAAAGATGAGTTTGCAGGAATGGATTTTCTGTATGATACAGAGCTGCTGATGAATCCGGATAATAATGGTAACGCCTATCGTGTAATAAAAGATACTAAAGGTAAATACGGACTTTTTGAAGAGTATGAGGGTAAAGTTACTGTGCCGCCTGCATACGACGGGTTATATCAAAAGCTGGAAGCCGGTAAGCAGACTTTTATTGTTTCCAAAAAAGGAAAGAAGTTTGGTGTGATAGACGGTCTGGATAAGGAAATAGTGCCATTTGTGTATGATTCCATCAACTTTGATAGGGTAATACAAGATGATGCAGAAATACTGTCTATGAAAATAGTAGCCCGTAAGGGTAAGAAATACGGGGCGGTAAGTTTAAAGAATGAGGTTAAAATTCTGTTTGAATATGATGAGCTGGTTCGCGTTGCCTACCAAGGGCTTTATAAAGCGAAGCGCAACGGTAAATACCTGTTGTTAGACAGTAGTGGAAAAATATTAAACCCCGGGCCGTTTGACGAAATCACTCCTTACGAAAATGGCAACAGCTATGTGTTTAAAGACGGTAAAATGTATAACATGAGCTTAGCCGGAAAGGTTACCGGTGCCGGCATAACCATGCAGCCACACGTAGGGTTTGCCACGTTTGACGATATGAAATGGGAATTGGTAAAAGCGCTGGAAAGCCCGGATAATGCTTTGTTAAAGGCTTGGGTAGATCAGGCTGCCCCGTCTGAATACATTCTTAAGTTTTTTAAAGACAGCGACCTTTATAAGCGCGATGGCGTAACCATGGATGCCCAATACTTAAAGCAAAGGTATTATACAGATTTGCTCAAATTTAAAGTGCAGGACTGGAATTCTGAATATTATAAAAAAAAGTCGCTGACAGATGTTAAGGATTATACCATTCATTCAAAAGGTATAGTTACAAATACCCGCACAGAAGACCATGCCTTTGGCGATACCCGCGTTATGGAGAAAGTATTGCGCAATGCCATAAAGATAAACGGTAACTGGATTAGCACATATTTCCTTGCGAGGAGGTTTGAATAAGTAACAAAATTTCATAATGGCACATGGTGTCCTTTTTTTATTTATATCCTCTAACTTAACAATCAAATCCTTAAATTTGCACTTCTATAAATGAAACCACATTATGTTTGATAATTTAAGCGATAAATTAGATAAGGCATTCCACATACTGAAAGGCCACGGAAAGATTACCGATGTAAACGTTGCCGACACTCTTAAAGAGGTACGCCGTGCATTACTTGATGCTGACGTTAACTTTAAGATAGCCAAAGACTTTACAACCCGCGTGCGCGATAAAGCACTCGGCGAAAATGTACTCACTACCTTACAGCCGGGCCAGTTAATGGTTAAGATCGTCAAAGACGAACTTACGGAGCTGATGGGGGGCGAAACTGCAGGCATTAACCTTAGCGGCAACCCTACGGTAATATTAATGAGTGGCTTGCAGGGTAGTGGTAAAACCACATTCTCCGGTAAGCTGGCGAATTTCCTTAAAACAAAAAAGAACAAAAAACCGCTTTTGGTAGCATGTGATATTTACCGCCCTGCAGCCATCAACCAGCTACATGTAGTAGGTGGCCAGATAGGTGTAGAGGTATATAGCGAAGAAGGTAACCGCAACCCGGTAGAAATTGCGCAAAATGCGATTAAGCATGCTAAGGCTAACGGTTTTAATGTGGTTATTGTAGATACCGCAGGCCGCCTTGCTGTAGACGAGGAGATGATGAACGAGATTGCTAATGTTCATAAAGCTATTGAGCCGCACGAAACCCTGTTTGTGGTAGATGCCATGACGGGCCAGGATGCTGTTAATACTGCTAAGGCGTTTAACGACAGGCTTAATTTTGATGGTGTTATCCTTACCAAGCTCGATGGTGATACACGCGGTGGTGCAGCTATTACCATTAAATCGGTAGTTGATAAGCCTATCAAATTCATCGGTACCGGTGAAAAGATGGAAGCTATCGACGTGTTCTATCCTGCACGTATGGCCGAGCGTATCTTAGGTATGGGCGACGTGGTGTCGCTTGTGGAGCGCGCACAGGAGCAGTATGATGAGGAGGAAGCACGCAAGCTGCAAAAGAAGATCGCTAAGAACGAATTTGGTTTTGACGATTTCCTTACCCAGATACAGCAGGTTAAGAAAATGGGTAACATGAAAGACCTTGTGGGTATGATACCCGGCGCAGGCAAAGCCCTTAAAGATGTAGAGATAGAAGATGATGCCTTTAAGCACATTGAAGCCATAATACACAGTATGACACCGGGCGAGCGCAGCAAACCCGCAACTATAGATGTTAAGCGTAAAAACCGTATAGCCCGCGGATCCGGCACCAGCGTACAGCAGGTAAACCAGCTGCTGAAGCAGTTCGACCAGATGAGCAAAATGATGAAGATGATGCAGGGCGGCGCAGGTAAAAACCTGATGCGCATGATGGGCGGCATGAAAGGGATGCAGGGATAGTAGCAGCATGGCTGCTACAGTTTATGGTTCATAGTTTATGGTTGCCAATCAGAACGTTGAACGCAGAGCCCTGAACTACAAACAATAAACAACAACAACTACAAACATAAAGAATGCAAGTACTCGACGGAAAAAAGGTCTCTGAAGACATTAAGAACGAAATAGCTGCCGAGGTAGCTAAAATGAAAGCCAACGGCGAAAAGGTGCCACACCTTGCTGCGGTGCTTGTGGGTAACGATGGGGCAAGCCTTACGTATGTAGGCAGCAAAGTAAAAGCCTGCGAAAGGATAGGCTTTGAAAGTACGCTGATAAAACTGCCTGCTACCATAAGTGAAATCGAGCTTTTAAAGAAAATCGAAGAGCTTAACCAAAACGATGATATTGATGGTTTTATAGTACAGCTGCCATTGCCTAAGCAAATAGACGAGCAAAAAGTACTTATGGCGGTAGACCCGAGTAAGGACGTGGATGGTTTCCATCCTGAGAACTTCGGTAAGATGGCGCTGGATATGACTACATTTATTCCTGCTACGCCGTTTGGTATCCTTGAGCTTTTAGAGCGTTACAACGTAGAAACCGCAGGTAAACACACGGTGGTTATTGGCCGCAGCCACATTGTGGGTCGCCCGATGAGCATCCTTATGGGCCGCAAGGGTTTTCCCGGCAACAGTACCGTAACCCTTACACACAGCCATACCAAGAACATTAGCCAAATAACTACACAGGCAGATATTATTATCACCGCGCTTGGTGTCCCTAACTATCTTAAAGCTGAAATGGTGAAGGATGACGTGGTGGTTATAGATGTGGGTATTACCCGTGTGCCGGATGAAACTAATGAGAAAGGATATAAAATTACCGGCGATGTCGATTTTGAGAACGTGAGCAAAAAAGCAAGCTTTATTACCCCGGTTCCTGGAGGTGTTGGGCCTATGACTATTGCTATGCTCCTAAAAAATACACTACTGGCAAGAGAATTGCGTAAAGTGAAATAAGCTTTTTTACAGATATATTTTAAAATCCCGTTTGCTCTGAGCAGGCGGGATTTTTCATTACGATATCTTCCGCCGGATATTAGCCATTAATTATTCATTATTGTTCAGGAGCCGCTGATGAGATATAGTGAACAGTCATACCTGTAAAATTATTTCATAAAGCACTGAATTTCAGATTTACAGTAATATGGTCTTAATGTTATTTTAAAATTTTGCGATACCTGCCAAATAGTAATAACTTTAATTAAACTTAAAACCAGGATGATATGAAAAAGATATTTTTGATTGCTGTAGGTGTAATAGCCTTAGCATCTTGTAGGCAGACAGGGATGGGTGAAGACAGGAATCCGTATGATGCTTCTGAAACCGGCACTAACACTTCAGAGGAAGGTAATTCCGGTGGCGGTGTACGCACAACCCCTGAGGCTACGAGCGACAGTACCGAGATTGCTCCCGGAACAGAATCTAATCCGGATGAAAAGGTTCCGACAAACGCTACGGGGCCACAGTAATTTTAACCGTATTGAATATATAGGGCAGGGAATAATTCTCCTGCCCTTTTAATTATTTGTTATCTTTCCAGGTCAGGTATTTTGTGTCTACGTCTATGCCTTTCCACCTGATTTGCAATGTATCTTTTGCCAGGAACGTTATCTCACCTTCCGCCACAAAATCATTATAATAAACGGTAAGCTTCCTGCCCAGAAGCAGGTACGGCATATCGCCGTTACCATCATAATCTGCCACATAAAATGATTTGGATGATAATTCAAAATCAGCATGTGGGCCATTACGGTCCGTCGTCCAGATGTTGAACAGCAGGGTGGTATCCAGTTTTGTTTTTATAAAGCTTTTTTCGGGGCGGTCTATCTGTACATCCGGGTTATCGGTATTGTAATCAGATGGTGTAGCCGCTCCGCCTTTATCTTCGGTAAGTTCGTTGTGGCCATGGTCTATAGTATCGGTTGCTGTTACGGGTTCCGGTGCGGGCAGGGTGTCTTCTTTCTTTTGGCAGGAAAAGAGCAGCAGCAAACTAATAATACTAAATATGGTTTTCATCAATGCGGGGTTTGTAAGTAAATATACTGTTTTCTTTTGCATATTTTACAGCCTATATTATTTGTGACCTGCATCAACACGAAAAATCCCGGAGTGATAAAGTCCCCGGGATTTCTGTATTCTGAATATATAAAACTAAGGATGCACTTATTCTTTTACAATCTTTATAGTTTTTGTAGCGCCTTCACTGCTCAGGTTCAGCAAATAAATACCTGTAGGTAATTTTTCGATGTTAAGTGTGGCGTTAGTGCCTGCAATATTTTGTGCAAGTACCTTTTGCCCGGTTATGTTGTATAGTATTGCTGTATCAATAACTTTATTATTTTCTATATTGATCGTATTTAGTGCCGGGTTAGGGTACACACGAAGGTTATTAAAGTCATGTTCGTCAATACCCGCCGGTGTTTGGGTAGTAAACATTACCGGAGAAGTCGGTTCGCCAGTTACCGGTCCGCAGAAACTTTTTATAAAGAAGTAATATGTGGTTGTCGGGTCGAGGTCCGGCAGCGTAATAGAGGTTGCTGTAGTCATTATCATATCTGCAGGAATTTCAGGGCTTGTGCTCACAGCATAAAAATAACCCATTGGTACGCTACCTTCGGGTGCCGTCCAGCTTATGGTTGCGCCGTTTTCGGTAATATTGGTAACCGTAATAGCCGTAGGCTCATCGCACGTCCAGATCTCTACGCTAATGTCGTCAAGGTAAAGGCTACCCTGAGATGCAGCACTGGTTGCATGAAAGCCAACGTAATATATTCCGTTGGCAGCTACTGATATTGGATTGGGGAAGGAAAAGTTTGTTGGCTCTCCACCTGTTATGGTATGCTCGTTTAGTTGTGAGATTACCGACAGAGCAGAAGGGCCATCGGCTATAAATGATGCAAGGGCCTCAGTGGTTGCAGCATCATTGCCATACTTATACGATAATTTATAATACTGGCCGGCTTCAAGCTGTATCCCCTGAGTAAAGAACCAGTCATCTGCCGCTTCGGTTCCGCCGGTATAGGTTAATGTGTTGCTGGTAAAACTACTGCCGGGGTTTAAGGCAGTAACCCAGTTGTTACTGTTTTCGCCTGCTGTGGCAAGGTTGCAATCCGGCACTGCCGGTACAGTAGCCGATTCAAAATCCTGGATATAAGGTACTGTGGCATAGGTATCGCACAGAGGGGTGGTAAATGTTACGCCCTCGGCCCAGTCACTCCACACGCCGCTGCAAAACGAACGCACATAAGCTGTGTAAACCGTTGCAGGCGTAAGGGGAAAGAATGTAGGTGCTGTGGTGGTTAGCGTTGTAGGCCCGGGTACGGCATCGGCAGTACCAGGCTGTACCGATATCTGGTAAAACTGTACAGGGTCGCCCGTGGTAACGGCATCCCAGCTTAACGTTGCTGCGGTTGTTGTAATGTCGCTAATAAGCAGGTTTGCAGGAAGCTCGCAAGTCCATACGTCTATGGCAATATTATCTACATATAAGCTACCCTGTAAAGCATCAGAGTATGCATTAAACCCAATATAATACGTGCCGCTTTCGGGAGCATAAAATGGCCCTGTGGTTACAGTTGCTTCTGTAGCGCCGGTCACATTTTCATAATTAACAAGAGTGGTTGTCATGCCTCCTTCAGTTGCTGTACTGCCCAGTGATATCTTAAATTTTTCTATAGCCTCAGTACTGCTGTTACCATATTTATAGGTTATTTTATAGGGCTGCCCTGCTTCAAGCTGTAGCGCCCGGGTAAAAAACCATGCATTAGCCGGTTCAGCATTACCTGTATAGGCCAGGGTATTATCTGTAAAGCCAGTGCCTGGATTGCTAGTAACGGTCCAGTTGTTTCCTGAACCCGCGTTTATAGCAAGGGTGCAGCTTGGTAAGTCAGGGGCTGTGGCTGACTCAAAGTCCTGTGTGTAAGGTGTGCTTACTGCAGTGCAATCCTGTGCGAGGAGCCACTGGCCGAACAGTAGCAGGCCGCTTGTAAAAAAGATTTTTTTCATGATAGTGTTTGTTTGGATTTAATAATCGCAATATAATTACTTAAATCTTTGTTAATTAAGTAATTAATTATATTACAAATTAGTTTTAGATTGTTTCAATTTTATAGATTTAAACGTAATAGTGCTGTTATATATCACAAAATCAGCACCTTCTATAATAATTTTCCGTTTGATATGTTAATCACTATAGAAATACCTTATGGTTAATTTGACTATTATTTTATCAAAAATTCTATTATTGCCATACCAACCACTATTTTATAATTAAAATCGTTTACATTTTTAAGAGAATATGAGGCTTAAATTCTGACTCTTAAGTATCGGGAAGATTTTATCGGATATTTTTAACCCGGAAAGCAGTATAGCACAGATTTTGATATATTTGAAAAAACCGACCTTTATGAAATACATTTTACTTTTATTGCTTCTCCCTATGCTTAGCCTGGCGCAAACGCCGGCTGAAAAAGAATCCTATAAAAACCGCGATAAGTATCTTTTTGCAGCACGGCCGGTGCAAAAGAAATTCCTTAAGACAATTCCGTTTGATTTTGATGAGAATAAACAAATCATCATACCCGTAATCATTGCAGGCGAAACGTATCAGTTTTTATTTGATACCGGGGCTACCACCATAATATCAGAAGAGATCGCCACAAAACTCGCCTTAAAGCAGTTGTTTAAAAATAATCTGTCAGATGGTGCCGGAAAAGTGCAGGAGCAACCCTTTTACAGCCTGCCCGGCCTGCATGTGGGTGGTATTGATTTTGAAAATGTGGTGGCTGCAACTGCTGATATGAAAAAATTTGAAACACAGTATTGCGTTAAGCTTGATGGTATACTGGGCACCAATATAATGCGGAAATGCCACTGGAAGATCGACTATAAAAACGGGGTAATAACCATGTCTGACAAAGCTATTAAGCCCGGAAAAAATTTCTACGCCGTCGATTTTGAAGAGGGTTTTTCGGGTACGCCTATTCTTGAGCTTTTTATGGGGCGGTATAGCGTAAACATGCTTATGGATACCGGTTACAACGGAGGATTTTCAATACCCGACAGCCTTTATTTTAAAAGCCGTAAAAATCATGAGAAGCCGTATAAAAAAGGGCATGGCATTACTACCATCACACTTTTTGAAAATGACTATAAAGAAAAATATATGGGCATTATTGACAGTGTTTACATAGCCAATAAAAGGCACCTGGTTTTAAATGGCATTGCCGATATTGATCATGCTGACACCTTCCTGATAGGCAATAGGGTTTTTAAGGGGTTTGGCGAAGTAATACTCGACTGGAAAAAGCACCGCATATACCTTCCTGAAAAAGTATTGGATGTAAACGGTGAATATAATACTTTTGGCTTTGCCCCGGTTTTTAAAAATAGCAATGTAGTTATTTCTATTGTATGGGAGGGGAGCGATGCATTTGCAAACGGCCTCGCAGCGGGTGATACCGTAACCGGGATAAACGGACACACTACGGCGGGTATCGACTCGGCTATGTGGTGCGGCCTTTTAGAGCAGATAAAAGGAGAAATGGCCTCTGAAGTTAATATATCTGTACTAAAGCAGGATGGGACAACCATAACATGCACACTTAAGCGAACCAATATCCTGAAATAGCTTTATTGTCGATACAGCTGACAAACATAACTTAGTCATTATCTACTTTATAGCCCAGCTTTACCATCTCTTCTATTGTAAGGGTAAAGGCTTTTTTATTGGTGCCAAAAGGAAGCCTGGGTTTAAGGTGGGCAATTTCTGTCTTAGTTTCAGCATCATATACATAGGCATCAACCTGGTAGCGTACGTTTTCGGTAAGGTTGTAAATCATATTTCCGGCTTCAATATCAGTATCTTTTGTAATCTTTATCATCCTATAAAGATACCTTAAATTATTGGATGGTAGGGAGATAAATGAGATGGTAATAACTGCTTAAATTGGAGAGGGCAACCTGCAGAATTTGGAAGCTCTACTACAATAGAAGCAATGTAAACATGGCGCTTCCCAAATTAACAAATCCATAATCAGCAAATCCCCATTTTTCCCTATCTTTCCCTCTCCAAACTCATCACATGAAAAAATTACTCATTGCAGCCCTGTTTACAGGCGTTGCAGCTTTTGCACAACAGCCTATGCCTACAATTGGATCTATAGAAACTTACGAACCTGAGTTTACAAAACTACTGGCACCCGATGCTAAAATAGAAGTTATAGCCAGCGGGCTGATATGGAGCGAGGGCCCAGTGTGGGTTGCTGATGGCGGTTATCTGCTGTTTAGCGATGCACCCCAGAACACTATTTTCCGGTGGGATGAAAAAAACGGGTTAAAACCCTTTCTTAAACCTTCAGGCTACACAGGGCTTGGGCAATACAGCGACGAGCCGGGCAGTAACGGGCTCATTATTAATGCCGATGGCGAACTCGTAGCCTGCGAGCACGGCGACCGCCGCATCTCTAAAATGAACTTAAACCTTGGTGGAAAGGTTACTTTAGCCGACCGGTGGAACGGTAAG
>Ga0247809_1001401_pt1 | contig 10879 bp, 6 predicted proteins | sample UWRJL104311B1_FD_180951 | JGI IMG/M metagenome (GOLD analysis project Ga0247809, IMG submission 180951) | Plant litter microbial communities from Arlington Agricultural Research Station in Wisconsin, United States - UWRJ-L104-311B-1 | ecosystem: Environmental > Terrestrial > Plant litter >...
AGAATTTTACGGTTTTGCAAAAGTAATTCAGGAACAGATTGATGCGGCTGATAATTCAGTTTTCTCAACTACAGTTCAAGAGCTTTACAATCAGGATTATTTCAGAAAAAATCTTTTAAAGCGTTCTTATACTTTAGATAAAAACAACAAAATGCGTCAGGAATCTGAAAACGAATACAGTTTTACAGATGTAGCAACGCAGGCAAGTGTTCCGGTATCAGATTTGAATTTATCATCATGCGATGATAAACGTATTTTTATAGGCTTAATTCATGCCAATCAAAAAATATACGAAGGAGGAAGCGATTATCTGGAAACCAATACATTTAATACCTATGATGCCAACGGAAATATCACACAATTTGAAGATCTAGGTAATGGGTCTGATAATGATAAGGTAACAGCAAAAGTTAGTTATTATGAAAGCACTACGCCTTATTACGGAGGAAAGGCAAAACAGTTAGAGGTATTTACTAATGAAGGGTTGCGCCGTAAAAGAGTTACCACAATTAATACGACAACAGCCGAAGTTACGCAGATTAAAAATTATAGCGCGGCAGATAAAATAGCACTGACTGATATTATCTATGATGCGTACGGAAACCTGCAAAAAATAACAGGACCAGCGAATCATAAAGGGCAGCGTATGACATTGGATTATACCTACGATATTGACAACCATCAGTTTATTACTGGAGTTAAAGATGCTTTTGGATATCAAAACAAAACAGAGTATGATTATCGTTTTGGTGCACCTATTAAAACGACCGATCGTAATGATCAGAGTAATACTATGACATTAGATGCAAAAGGACGTGTAGCTACTCTAAAAGGACCTTACGAAATTGCTTCAGGAAAACCATACACCATTGCCTATGAATATTTTCCTGATGCCAAAGTGTCGTATGCGAAAACAAAAAATTATGATCCGGAATTAGAGAAAGACATTGAAACTTATACTTATACTGATGGATTAGGAAGAGCTTTGCAGGTAAAGAAAACAGCCAGTTTATTTACGCAGGCCGGAAGTGCAGATCAGGAAGCACAAATTGTTTCTGGAAAAATTATTTATGACGGTTTAGGAAGAGCAACAACCAGTTATTATCCAACGACGACGACGACTGTAGATAACAATTTTAGTACAGCAGTATCAACCGTTGCGCCAACCAAAACAGAATATGACGAAGTAGGGCGTGCTGTAAAAGTTACGTTACCTGACGGAAGTTCAAATACTACTGCTTTTGTTTTAGATAATTACGATGGAGTGCAAGTTTTGCGTACTACTCAAACAGATGCTTTAAATAAAACAAGCCAGATTTATACTGATGCTACCGGACAAAATATGGCCAGTATGCAAAATGATTTACTGACCAAGTTTGAAACCAATGCATTAGGCGAAACCATAAAGGTAACAGATGCGATGGATCATATAACCAAAAGTAGTTACGACTGGTTAGGAAGACGTATTGAGTTTACACATCCTGATGCAGGAACGACGAATATGCAATATGATTTAGCAGGTAATCTAACTTCTCGTATTACGCAGGATATTAAAAATACCGTTCCCAACGGTGGTGCAATAGAATATATCTACAATTACAACCGTTTAGAAACGGTAAAATATCCTAAGAACCCGCAAAATAATGTACAATACAATTATGGTAAAGCCGATGGGACAGCATCACGCCGTGGCAGATTATGGTTTGTACAGGATGCCAGTGGCGGACAGGAATTTTTCTACGGTAAATTAGGAGAAGTCGAAAAAGAAATCCGAACCCTTCGTATCACACCTACAGATGTGCAAACGTATATTTCTCAATACGAATATGATACCTGGAACCGTATCCAGAAAATGACTTATCCTGATGGCGAGGTTGTAGAATATACCTATAATCGTGCAGGAAACCTGCAAAGCATGCAGGGTAAAAAAGAAAGCCATACCTACGATTATATCAAACAATTGAGTTATGATGAGTTCGAACAACGCAAATACCTAAAGTACGGTAATGATAGCGAGACCAACTATATTTACGATGCTGTAATGAGAAGATTACAGCAATTGCAGGTAAAGAGCGGCACCAGACAAGTCATGAACAATTCGTACAGTTATGATTTGGTTGGGAATGTTTTAGGGATTAAAAATGTTGCTCCTGTCGTAAATAATACATTGGGCGGAACTTCGAACCATGAATATCAATACGATGATTTTTATAGATTAAAATCGGCAAAAGCATCCTATCAGGGAGAGTTTACCAAAGCAAGTTATGAGCTTAATATGAGTTATAACAAGATGCATAACATTACCAAGAAAGATTTAGTGCATACTGTAAATAACGAACAAAAGGGATATGTATTAGATTATAATTACGATAACGAATTGCATCCTAGTGCCCCTAACAAAATTGCTGAGTCAGGAAAATCAGAGCCAAGGCAATATGTGTACGATGGCAACGGAAATCCAACAAGTTATACGGAAGAAAAGAGTTTCAGAAAAATGACCTGGGATGAAGAAAATCGTTTGATGGGAATAAATGATAATGGAAGAATTCATCAATATACTTACGATGCAGGAGGAGAAAGAGTTATTAAAAGCTCAGGAGATTCTCAAAACGTAGCTATAAATGGCGAGACTGCTGCAACCATTGTGCATACAGATGATTATACGGGTTATGTTTCTCCGTATTTTGTAATAAGCAAAGGGAAGTTTACCAAACATTATTTTGAGGGAGCAGGACGTATCGTAAGTAAATTAGGCAACGGAACTTTTGCGCAGCCTTTAGGTATTACAGCCGGAGGTGTAAACTATACCAAGCTAACGGCTGAACAGCAAAAAGCATTAGATACTTATGTCAAAAGTTTAGGAGTACCTCCGGGACCTCCAACACAGCAAGGTATCTATGCCACCCCAGAATTTACGGGAGATCCGTATCCAACAGCAGTAATAAAGCCTGTTGAAGAAAATCAGGAACCACCGGAAGGCTGGCCACGAAACCCTATCTTTAATGCACCGGGAGATGTACCAGGGCCACCGGTACAATTTGGCCCACCGATAGAACCCACTACAGTTAGGCCTGGTGAAGGATTTACAGGAATTGGTTTGCCGGAGAATGATATTTTTTACTTTCATCCTGATCATTTAGGAAGCACTTCGTATATTACATCCCGAAATGGTTCTATTTCACAACATGTGGAGTATATCGCTTTTGGAGAGGTTTTGTTTGAGGAGCATAGTTCTAGTTTTTCCAGTCCTTATTTGTTTAATGGAAAGGAATTGGATAGGGAGACTAATTTGAGTTATTACGGGGCGAGGTATTTGGATATGAAGACTTCGCTTTGGTTGAGTGTTGACCCGTTGGCACTATACAATCCAACATTTGAAGATGAATTTTATTTTGATGGGGACCATAATAATGGTATTTATAATGGCAAAAATTTAAATGTTTACGGATATTGTTATCAAAATCCAGTTCTATTAGTTGATCCTAATGGAAAACAGAATGTTGCGGGTGCTTTAACTGGTGCTTTAATCGGTGCAGTTATTGGAGGTGGTCTCGATTATGGGAAACAAGTTTATAATAATTATCAAAAAGGTTTAAGTTTCAAGGCTTCTTTAACTACAAATATTAATACGAGAAGTATTGTTGCTTCCGCTACTGAAGGTGCTATCAATGGAGCTGTAGCAGGATTTACTTCGGGAGGTTCATTGTTACTCTCAACTGGAAAGGTTGCAGTTTCTCAAGCTGCTGGAGGTGTTGTTGGAGGTATGGCTAAAAGAAAAATCAATAAAGAAGAAGTGTTTAATGCAGAAAGTATGTTGACAGATGGTGTAGCTGGATTAGTGAGTGGTGGTATTTCAAATCAATTAGAAAAGAAGGTTGCATCTAGGGTTGTAGCTGAAAATATTGGAAATAAGTTGGTTCGAGAAGTTGTTAAAAAAGCAGTAAAAGCCACTGTTGTATCAGGTAGCAGAGCGTTATCTAAAATTGCAGTAAAAAAAGCTGAGCAAAAAATAGTTCATCCAAGTAATTAAAAAAAAAATAAATCATAATTGTGGAAAATTTTAAACAGATAGTAGTTTTACAACTTAGTAAGAAACATATAATTCTTAATTTTATATTAGGATTATTTCTCCTTTGTTTTTTTGTTTTTGGCTATATTAATCTTGAAAAAGAGAGTAGTATTGTTTATAAAATAATAGGAGTTTTTTTAATTATATGTATTATATATTTTTTAATTAATTCATTTATTAAAAAAGTTATTATTACAGAAGAGTACATAAAAGAGAAGAACTTATTTTATAGTAAGAATATTTTTTTTGATAAAGTTGTGGGTTTAACCAAATACGATAATTACGGTTTAATTGTTAAAAAGCGATTTAATAATATCAAAATTTCGCATGAATATGATTTAGAAAAAAGAGTTATTGCTATTGATTATATTTTATCTAAAACATCCGTGCCCGTAAAGCAAATCGACAATGAGAAACAAATTTAATCAATGATAAAAAAGGTGTTTTTGGAAAAACCATTTACCAAATGCCACAAGTTAGAAACCTCGCCAATTGGCGAGGTTTTTTTGTGTTTTAAAAGCTTTATAAATCGGCTTTTTTTTCCTGAAAAAATGGCAACATTATAGTTGAATAGAAAGGAAAAATTCCCTGGCATTTTTGCAGGAAAAACAAGCATAGCCCTTGCGGCGATTGAGCAAATAAAAAGATAATCCTAGTGCGGGGGCAGGAGCGGGGGAATTGGAGAGGTCTTAAGGAACTGTGCTATTTTACATAATGAGTTTATAGTGCAGCGCGAGAGCGGTAGCACTATAATGACTTGTTATGTAACATAGCTTTGGTGTGGGTTTGAAAATTAGAGGTCATGAAAACCCAATCGTAAAGTAAATCGACAAAGCGCATAAAAAAACCTCGCTGAGAAGCGAGGTTTTATTGTGGGTTTAGAAGTTCAAATTCTTTTGTTAGTCCTTCAAAAGCTTTATTGGTATCGACTTGCGTGCCATAGAGATAGTTATAATTTGGTGTGCTTTTGGGGCCATTAGATAAACGTAAACTTTGTACTAATTGAGTTCCGTAACGTTGTAGTTTTATGATTACTCCGGAGCTATGTTTTAGGTGACTCCCTATTGTGTAAAGTGCTTCTTTTTTCATTATTTAATATAATATTATCCTACGTTAGCAAATGCTTTTCTGGTTTTAAAATCACGAATATAAGTATCAATCAAATCGTAAAGAGTTTGTTTTTTACTTTCCTCTAAAAGTTCGAGTTCTATAATACGTTCCAGAGTTCTTTTATCAAACGAAGTCTGACTAGTTCCGCCAACCAAATAATCTAGGGAAACTTCCAGCGCATCTGCAATTTTTTTGGCAGCATCAATTGAGGGAACAGCTTCGCCTCTTTCATACTTACCAATCATAACTCTTGAAACCTGACTTTTTTCGGCCAAATCACTTTGCGAGAAACCATTTTTGTCTCTTAATTGCGATATAATAGTACCTGTGTTCATGTCTAAAAAGGGATAAAAGTTATTGTTAATGATGTAATACTGCAAATTTAAGCAATTATAAGATACAAAAAAATCCAATAGGATTTGGATGAATGAAAACTAAAAGATACATTTGTATCTAATAATAACAGAAATAAATTTTTATATTTTTTTTTCATTATGGAAATCGCAACGATCAAAGAAAACCTAAACCTTACTACTGTTTTAGATCATTACGGATTAAAGCCCAACAAAAACAATATGTTGCTGTGTCCTTTTCATGAAGATACAAAACCAAGCCTGCAGGTCAAACCGGATCAAAACAAATACAAGTGTTATGCTTGCGATAAAAAAGGCGATGTTATACAATTTGTTCAGGATTACGAAAAACTGAGCAAACACGAAGCGATAAACAAATGCAAAACGATAATAGGAATTAATCCGTCGTATAAAGTGGAAAGTATAAAAGTTCAAAACCCCATAAATATAGAAGATAAGATTCTGTTTTTAGAAAACATATTTTCTCGATTTAGAAAAGGTATTTTCAATAGTAATCCCGCAAAGGATTATTGCAAAAGCAGAAACTTAAGTCCCGAAGCTTTACCAATTGGTTTTAATGGCGGACAGTTCCATCACGGTGCAAGAAAAGAAGAAACCTTAATCAGCCAATGTTTAGAATACGGTTTACTGATTGATAAAAATCTAACGGCAAGAACAGGCGATAAAGCCTATAATGTTTTTGGGAATAAGAGTATTGTTTTTCCATTAAAAAACAAATCAAACCAAATCGTGAGTTTATATTTTAGAAGTATTATAAACGAGAAAGAAGCCAAACATTTTTACTTAAAAAACAGATCCGGACTTTATCCAAATTATCCGAAAGAGAAAACCAAAAAACTAATCCTAACCGAAAGTATAATTGATTGTGCAAGTCTTTTACAAATCACAGAAATAGCAGAGAATTATAGTCTATTGGCATGTTACGGCACAAACGGACTTAATGAAGAAATCCAGAACGCAATAAAAGAACTCAAAGAATTAGAAGAAATTATTTTTTGTTTTGATAACGATAAAGCCGGAAAAGAAGCGGTAAAAAAATATACAGATCACTTTAGAAATGACGACCAAAAAGTAAAACTGAGTGAAGTCGAAGTAATTGGAAAAGACATAAACGAAATGTTACAATTACATGAAAATGCAATTATCGTGGAACTTTTAGAGCAAAGAAAAGAAGTGATTTTTTCTTTTTCAATTGAGGATATTACAGAGAAAGAATCCATTAAATCAGTGGCAAAAAATAATCCAATAGATTTTTTAAAGAAAAAGGATTTACTAAAAAGGCTCAACGAACAAATAGGTAAATCGGGGATTGTAGGCGAGGAAAATTCACGGTTATTATTGTTTTTAATTATCATCAGTTATATCAATAAAAGCCCTATTCACGGTATTGTACAAGGATCAAGCGGATCAGGGAAAACCCATATTATCAGCGCTATTGCCGATTTAATGCCCGGAGAAGACGTGCTGAGATTTACAAGAATTACAGAAAGCAGCCTATACAATTGGGGCGAGTTTGACCTGTTTAAAAAAATCATCATCATCGAAGATCTTGACGGACTAAAAGAAGAAGCTTTATACGCCTTGAGAGAACTAATAAGTAATCAGTTTTTGAGCAGTTCAGTAAGTATCAAAGACAAAAAAGGCAATAACAAATCAGCCAGAAAAGAAGTAAGAGGACAGTTCTCGAGTTTATCAGCCACAACAAAAGGCGAAACCTACGAAGATAATATGAGTCGTAGTTTTTTGATCGCCGTTGATGAAAGCAAAGAACAAACCCAAAGAATTATCATGCATCAAAACAAACGTAATGCCGGAGAAATTGATCCTAAAGAAAAACAGATCGCCAAGGTTTTTATACAACAAATCGTTAGAAACCTGAAACATTATGAAGTCATAAACCCGTTTGCAACCAAATTACAATTACCCGATAAAGTGCATAAAATAAGACGCTTAAACGAAATGTATCAAGCCGTAATTAAGCAAGTTACCTTTTTGAATCAATACCAAAGGCAGGTAGCACCTGCAGGCAATTATTTAATTACAACCATCCAAGACATCGAACAAGCTACAGAAATACTTTTTGAAAGTATTGTTTTAAAAGTCGATGAACTCGACGGAAGTCTCAGGCAGTTTTTTGAGCGGTTAAAGAAATATGTAAAAAACGACAGTCAGGAATTTATACTAAGAGATATCAGGCAAGATTTAAACATCAGTAAAACACAAATCTTTAGAAGTATACAAACCCTTTTAGAGCTAGAATATGTTAGGCAATCAGGCGGTTACAGCAATAAAGGCATCAAATATAAAATCTGTTATTGGGACAATCACCAAAAATTAAGAACCGAAATAAAAGACTTTCTTATGATACAAATTGACCAACTACGACAAGACAATAAATAATGTGGAACGCTAGGGAACACAAAAGGAACGCTAGAAAAAGGTGTAACAATCTAAAATATAAAGACTTACTATTAAAATTATAGGTAGCGTTCCTAATTTCAAAATATTAAGTAAGCAAAAGCATCATAAGGGCAAAAAACATCATAGTTCAATCTTAAAATCAAATCATATGTTATCAGGTTATATCCGTTATCTTAAAGTTAGAAATTATCAAAAAAGTTCTATCAAACATTATTCAGGGCAAGCCAAAGCTTTTGAAAAATACAAAGCCGGAACATCCGGAAATATAAACGATTATTGCAATTATCTGCAAAGCAAAAGAGATAATAAAGAACTTAAAGACAGTAGTTTAAACTCTCATTTGCAAAGTTTGCAAATGTACAGCGCGTATTTAAAAAGCGTTCAGCAAGCCACATTCTCAATTCCTTTATTACGTCAGAGAATAACCAGGGATAAAATTGATTATCTGAGCCTTGAAGAAATCAGAAGACTTTTTGACAGCACCCAATGCCGACCAGAATTTATGTACAGAGATCAAGCCGTTTTAGGCTGTTTGTACCATCTTGGACTCAGGGCATCAGAAGCAGCTAACTTGTTGTTAGAAGATATAGACATGGGAAATAATTTGGTTTTTGTGCGACATTCCAAAACAGGATATCAAAGACAAGTACCTATTTGCGCGACACTTAAAATCATATTTACCCATTATTTAGAGATTAGATTTTTTTTTCTGATTAAGCCAAATCAATATTTTTTATTGGGCTTAAAAGGCAAATTAACCTCAGAGGGAGGAATACCACAGATTATTAAAAGGCTTAAAAAAACAGCAGAAATAAATAAAAAATTACACCCTCATTTATTGCGCCATACCATCGCTACACATTTGTATCAAAACGGAATGCCACTTGAGAAAGTCAGCCAGTTTTTAGGGCATAAAAATATTGGATCAACAGAATGTTACACCCATCTTTGAAGTTATGGAAAGCTTTAAGGAATATCTCAAAACCCGATATCGTTACACCGATAAAAGTTTAGAAATTAAAGTAAACCACGTTCTGCAGTATGAAAACTATTGTTCTGAGAATCAAAAATTAGAGAATTTATCTTTTGAAGCACTGCTGAAAATTATCGAAATACAACGCAATAAATACAGTATTATAACGGTAAACAATCAATTACATTCTTTAAAATGCTATTTTTTTTATCAGATAAAACTTGAAAACCGAACAGATAATCCCATAGAAAATTTTAGGATAAAATTTGAAAAAACAAAAATATTGCAGGGATTTTTGACATCTGAAGAACTGGATTTTATTTATGAAAATTATCCCAACAACAAAAAAGGAAAATATAAATCCTATGGCTTTAGAAATAAACTAATATTAGGATTGATGGTCTATCAGGGTTTAAGCACCGGAACATTAGAAGCTTTGAAAACCAGTGATATCAACCTTGAAAAAGCACAAATAACTGTTCCAAGAACTAGTGAAAGAAAACTCAATCCCAGAGTATTACCTTTAGAATCTGTTCAGATCATTGACTTTTATAACTATCTCAGCGGACAAAAAAAAGAACTGGAAATCTTTTTAAAAGTCGAACAAAATAATCTGTTGCTTTTTCCTCTTCGAGAAACATCAAGAATGAAAGACATTACAAAAATGATCAAAAGTGATGTGTGTAAATATTTTAAAATCAAAGAATTATATCAACTCAGAATTAGCCGGATTATGCTTTGGCTGAAAATATATAATCTTCGTAAAGTACAATATAAATCCGGATATAAATGTTTATCAAGCCTTGAAAAATATCGTCAAGACCAGCTTGAAAGTCTAAAACAGGCCGTTGAGAAATATCATATTTTTTAGAGAAATAAAAAAGAACACTTATAGTAATTATATAATTAGTATATATGTTTTTTTAAAATCTCGTTTACAAACGAATAAATGCCCAAAAGAGAAGCACAAAAATTGATGATATCTATAAAATCCATAAGCCAAATATAATCAAAGAAAAGAAAAAGGCAAATAGGAATCAATAAAGCGGTCTCACTCCAGTCGTTCACTTAGTTACGTTCTTCGCTTCCAGTCAGTCGTTCCTCCTTCCGTTCCCGCTCATCACTTCACACGTTCTCTACCTTATGTTCGGTGTGGCTATTTTTATTTTTTTCGTTTAATTATTTGTTCCGCTCCGCTTCACATTTTTCAGAGGAAAAAAAACAAACCGCCACACACTTTTTGGCGGTTGCTCTTTTGCCCAGCCATCAACCTTAAAAGGTACGCTATCGCTGATTTAATTATTTGCTTCCGCTTCGCTCTGCCATTCGGTTGCCGTTGCACGCACACATCCCTACAGCCCAGAAAAAGGGCTTCCCGGTCTGTGGCGGCTGGTCAAGACCGCAACACCGCCACCCGTTCGCCAAAAAAAGCTTTTTATGAGCCGGAATCTACAACGCTTTTTTGCTCACTTGGGGTGTTCATTGTCTTTGCGCATAACTCAATCGCCGTAGGGCTATGCTCATTTTTGCCGAAGATTTTTTCAGAAACATTTTTTTTCAATTGAAACAATAGGATAAAAAAATCTTCGCCAAAAATCGAGCTTAAATAATTGAAATCTTTTTTTCATTTGAAATAAAAAAAGAAAGAAAAATCAATCAGTTTTTTTATTTTCAATTGAAAATTAAAACCCTATTTTTGAGCCTGAAAAGAAAATGAAAAAGCACGTTCTTACCTGAAAAGTAAATCCTCGGGCGAGGAAAACCAAAGTAGGGAATTTTGAAAAAGCAGAGTAGATGTTGAATACATCGCTTTTGGAGAGGTTTTGTTTGAGGAGCATAGTTCTAGTTTTTCCAGTCCTTATTTGTTTAATGGAAAGGAATTGGATAGGGAGACTAATTTGAGTTATTACGGGGCGAGGTATTTGGATATGA
>Ga0247809_1001402_pt1 | contig 10876 bp, 9 predicted proteins | sample UWRJL104311B1_FD_180951 | JGI IMG/M metagenome (GOLD analysis project Ga0247809, IMG submission 180951) | Plant litter microbial communities from Arlington Agricultural Research Station in Wisconsin, United States - UWRJ-L104-311B-1 | ecosystem: Environmental > Terrestrial > Plant litter >...
ATGGCCGACTCTACATGTTTTAAACATGCTCGTTCCAACCACCCAGACCTCTCCATGAATCCACCCAGCTGGCTATAGCTATTCAACCCTCCGAGCCATGTCTGCTCAGGAGCCTCCAGTCACAGCCTCGCTGGCCGAGCGCTTCACCAGAGATGAACCATCCTTATCAACACCTTCATATCACACCCCACGATTTATATCCTCTATCCGACCAGCTGCCAAAAGCAAGAGACTCTATGCTCAGATAGGTCTTGAAACTGTGGCGCGTAGAACATTAGGGATAGTTCTCCTGTTTATCACCGTTCTCTTATTCACGGCCTCTAGCTTTCTTGGAAGCGTTAGTCCTCCTCAATATTAAAATACGATATCCAGCTAACAGAATCTAGTACGTCTTTGCCGATAACACTTTTAGCAAACCATTCTTTGTCACATTCCTCAACACAACATGTTTCGCTTTCTCACTCATTCCGATATTTTTGAGAATCGGTCACAAGCATGGCTGGCGCAAGATTGGATCATCTGCTGTCAGCTATTGGTATGGCCGATTCGAGGGGTACGAAAGACTAAAATCGAAGGCACCGGAAGAATACCATGGCAATGAGGATATTCCAAGCGAGGAATCCTCAAATACTCGACTCCTTGTCGACGATGATATCGAGACAGTACAACTGTCAAGAATATCAACGAATGCCTCAAAGGATCCAAACGCCGATCTAAGCGTCCGAGAAACGGCTTGGTTATCACTAGAGTTCTGCTTGCTCTGGTTCGCTGCGAATTACCTCGTTAAAGCTTGCCTGGAGTATACAAGTGTGGCCAGCTTCACGGTTCTTACCTCCACAAGCAGTATTTGGACTCTCCTTTTCGGCGCCATATTTGGCATTGAACGGTTCAGTGTTAAAAAGCTCATTGGAGTGCTGGCTTCGCTGATTGGCATCATTCTCATATCCTCGGTAGACTTGACAGGAGACAATGACGACAATCGCGGGAAGTTTCCCCACAAATCGCCACAACAGATTGCAATTGGCAATGCTATGGCATTTGTTAGTGCAGTGCTGTATGGGCTGTATGCGGTCGTAATAAAGAGTAGGATCAACAATGAAGGCCATGTCAACTTGCCTCTTTTCTTCGGCACGACTGGACTCTTTAATCTCATATGCCTCTGGCCAGGCTTCTTAATTTTACATTACACCGGCGTGGAAAGGTTTGAGCTTCCGCAAACGGGGAAGATCTGGACCATCGTCCTGGTATGATTTATCCAGATTTCTGCCACCATACAGTACTAACGCTCATATAGCTCAACTCAGCTGCGTCGTTAATCAGCGACTATGCCGGTGCATATGCCATTCTCTTGACAACACCGTTAGTTTTTTCAGTCGGGCTGTCACTAACGATACCATTATCTCTGATTGGACAGATGGCCCTGAGCCAACAGTATTCCAGTGTATTGTATTGGACTGGGGCGTGCATAGTCTTGCTGTCTTTTCTTTTCATTAGCCACGAAAGTCACGATACGAATGAAGCTGCAGCTGCAGTTATACATGAGGCGCACGAACACGACGGGACGATATCTAGTAGATAATGTAGTGGCATATACGAATATAACACTTGTATGAACGAAAAGAGGAACATTCCATGACTATTCATGTCTCATTGTGTACTGATCGAAGTGAAACTTGTCGCCAATAACAGTAGAAGCAGCTGCTAGGATAAATATGAGTATGAAACAAAAGAAAATTAAGAGCATGCCCGTATAGATTACTTAGCAGACTTGAGAATCTTGAAATTTGCTTTAAAATGGGCTTGATCCCAACCACTAACAGCTTTTTGGAACAACTTATTGAATTTTTGATTCAATACACACGCGTTGATTGAAAGAGTTTAACCGATGGAACACTCAATTTACTTCGACCATACACCATTCACTATATTGAAGATCATTCAGGCCGGTGACACGACACGCTTTTGCTGAGTGAAAGGCAAGGGGGGACTGGGAGCCTCAACCCACCTCTTCGAACCTACTAATTTGTCGGCTAACTTATTATTTATATGAGGCTAAGAATTTGGACAGGAAATATGTACAAGAACGTATTCCCTGCTTTGCCAAATTCTCCAGGAAACTATAACCAGGTCCAAAGACAGAAATTGACTTTAGTGAGAAAAGTTGTCGTCTGAGAGTATAATGAGAATATTTCATGTCGATGATCACCCTTCGCTAAACAAAATGATCGCAGACACATGGCTATTAGCGTAAAGTTGATCTGATATAAGTAAAATTATATAGGTTTAGCTCGTAATAAATTTTCTCACGTATGTTGAGAACTTTGGGATTAGTTAAATTGCTACCGGTTGCTACGGGAGGAGAAAGAAACTGGATGATGTAGATTTTGTGCTAATGGAGCTAAGCAAAGCTTAGAATAGCGCAATATCATTTCCAATTCCAATTCCTAACTGGTATTTAAACTTCTTGCTTTGGAGGCCACTTTGTTATGGAATTATAGAGTCTGCCCTTGTAAAATGACTAATATCCAGGGAACATGGCCGATGGTCAACCCATGTCTTTGGGCGTTGTATAGATATGACTGTTTAATTTAAGCCATGTCCTAATGGCAATCACAGTAAGATTTATAGAGATAAAGTAACGGAACAAAAGAAGGTGATGAAATCTGTACATCCTAATATGTGCCTAAACGCCCTAACGCCAGCCCAGTCGCTCAACTCAAACGTCTTACCTTAATCCCACCAACCTATCCTTTTCCGCCTAATCAGCTCAGTACTCTTTTCCTCAAAACATATTGCATATTCGGTTATAACAAGAAACACTTTACTCGGCCTATCAGTGCGTGGTCTATCAGTGACTTATTGTCTGCCCTCGGGCCAGCTAGATCTTCCGCTCTGACCGGCAAAGGATTGATCCAATTTGATCCAACCTCTGTTCTTTTGCTGACGAGGTCCCTTCCAAACATGGTGGTAGAAGAAGCATGGAGGTATTGAATTAGTCTTAAACGGGTCGGTTAAAAGGCCTGGGCTACCTTCTTTACCACCATTCTTCTCCCAGCATTCGACTGTATTTCTCATTGTCGCGAGTTTGTCCATGCCGAAATCCTTCCACATGTCAATGTCATTTATTCCGCCAAGGGTGCCCTTGGGCGTTCCATCGAATTGCATCATATCGATGCACCAGTTTTTCTGATCATCCCATGCATTGTTAGTGCCCTTACAACCATCTCTGTTCATATCATCCCGAATGATGATCTGTGTAAATCGGTATGCCCTAGCCAGTTGCCAAGCCATGCCTTGCTTCTATTTGAATCGTTAGCAAATAAAAACATGGTGTTCATGCAAAAAGCTGGATGGCTTACCATTAGTCTTCCAACTTGATTCCAATGTGAACCTAAATCCTCAGTTGGATTGTTCATGAGCCACCTTCCTCCACCGAATACAGCAAGAGCCGCATTCTTCACGTTTGCTTTCTTCATACTATTTGGAATATTATCCTGGCTTATTAGATTGCCAAAAACTGCGGACATAAGCATGTCAATATTCCTGAGATTTTCTTTTGTAGACTGTTCAATTGCTGTCTGGATTTGTTCTTCTGACGCGTTTTGAAGCTCTAGAGGATTGGTTCTAGAACGGAACACCAAAGTCAGCAAGGCTTCACTCTAGATTGGTTATATTTGATCTAGCAAGGTCTTGACCGGAGAATCCGAAGGCATGCAAGTTTCCATATGTTTAGGGATTATCTTACGCTTGTGCACTCTCAGCCATCTTGTCCATGACCCCCCCTAAAACACCTAATGCTGCACCGCCTACAGGACCCGTAAAACCAGCAGCGATACCCATGGCTCCGCTTAGCAATCCTAGAACATTGATCTTATTCTTTGAAGATCTGTCAACATTTATTCTTAGTTTGGAAATCACATCTTTTAATCCCATGGCGGAGACAAAGGTCTCTTCTGTAAACCGTGAGCGTGTTTCCCCCATATACTTATGAAAGTTCTGCATTGATTGAAAAAGGTAATATAGTCCTCCTTTTCCGACGGCATTGAAATCATTGCAAGTTGTCGTCATACGGCATTCGGCGCCGGTAGTTATACAACTCATGTCACCTTGGTCTGGTTCGTCAAACAACTCCATGTAGAGATTTTGTGCCCAGTTAGTATGATCTTTCTGTTTGCTGATCCTGTTTTGATAATCTTCGAGTCAGCTCGGTGCTTAATATAAATGTCATTTGTCTTTAGACAAAGTTTGGGCTGTCAGATGTCAAGAGACCAGCCAAAAACGCAAAGCCTATCAAATAGGACATTCTTTTTATGAGAATATGAAAATATGAAGACTTACCATTCGTCTGTATACTTTTCTAATCCACTCTCAATCCATAGTTTGTCTATATCTTGTGCACTCATTCCAGTATAACTCATCCTTTTGCAATCTGGGAGTTTAATGCCATCACCTCGGATAGGGGCTGTTGTATTCTTTGCTGCTTCGGGGCTGTCAGCTACAGCGGTAGCTCCGTTAGTAGTTGTACCTGTAGCTACTTCAGGAGCATCAACTACGGCTGTAGTCCCGCTTGAAGCTACTCCAGTTGAATCCAGTTGGGGAGTTTCGGCTAATGCGGTAGCTCCACCTGTTGCTTCTGCGGTTTCAGAGACTACTGGGCGTCTAGCTCTGCTGCTCGTAGCTACCCCAGTGGCATCTGCTTCGGGGGTATCGGCTACAGCGGTAACTCCACCTGTTGCTGCTATCCCAGATGTTGCTGGGCGACTAACTCTCCTACTTGTAGCTTTGGCTGCTCCTGCAGTTGATCGCCTCTGTGTATAGCCTCTCGCGGCCGTTCCTTTGGCTACTCTGGCGGTATTAACTCTCGGGGCTGCGGCATTATCTGGAGCGAGATCTTCTTCCACCGCCCTGTGCTTTTTTGGGGCGGTGCGCAGTCTAGAGTCGTCTGGAATTGGCGTATGACTAAGGTCTGCTGGCACTGCAGCACCAATTACTGGCTGAAGAACCACCGAAACTGATGCCAATAGCGCTAAGAGTGCCGTGGCTCCCCTCATCGTGCGGTAGTGCTGATTAGGGGTGGGATCGTTTGATGTGGTGTAAAGAATGAATGGAAGCCTGTATATTGCAGAAGAAGTCGATTCTTGCCCTCCTTAGAATTGATGCAGAATTCGTCGTTGTGATGATATCAAAATTGAAAGAGATATGCTTTCATATATAATAGACAATGTTGTCAGCTTGCAAAGAGAAATCAAATACTGCTGCAAACATAAAATGAAAATGGAAGCCACAAGACTCCTGTCATCCACTGCAGTGCCATCGTAACATCCTCTTAGATAGGAATTCACTGCCCATATAAAGAGGCATACAGGCTGATAGGTAGTGAGACGTGATAAACCAGCCGAAAGCAAACGCTGCGATCCTCTACAGCATAGCGTTAGCATTGATCTTTCATCCCCAGCCTCAAATCAGCGCAATCCGTGCTTTTCACCATCCAATAAGAAAGTGAAACTTTCGACAAATCCTTCGAAGAGTAAGTCTTATGTCTTGATACCACTGACGAGTGCGAGATCTTGATAGGTCAGGTCGTCTCAAGATGGGTAAAATATAAGCGATGAATAATGCTTGGCGACAAATACCAGCCGATTCGTTTTGAAGTGAGCAATTAATTTAAGCAAGGAAGCGGGCTAACCGTATTAGATAATAATGAAATTGTCTCAACCGCATTACTCTGGGAAGGAAGATATTTGTAAGAAAGCTTTGTAAGAAGAAAGCCACTAGGGATGCAGCCTGCACAAAAGTTGATCTTGTTTTTCTGAAAAACAAAAGTCTCAGATACTGCCAATATTGGTATGGGGGCTGGATGGGCATTAACCGTTCACAGCAGGACCTTCCTACCCTAAATCATTGAAATGCTAGATAGTCTTTATAATCAGTCTGCGTAGGAAGCATAAACCACATCCCGCCAAAATCAACTAAGTTGAGCAGATGGTTCATGAAGGGGTCATACTGAACATTAGGTGATAACTGGATAAATATAAGAGGTTATTTTATCTAAGGATGTTTTTATGACGTTTTTATTTCCGTCTTTGAATCTGAGGGGCCACCAACACTTCCCGCATGTGCTTGCCCAGAGCATCCATTACTAGATTTGACCGCAAACCATAGCAAGTACGAGAAAGAGGGTTACACGAGATATCATAGTTGGAAAGATGTGACTATTCAAATAACAAGGAAGATAGGCGCTGGGTCGTCTCTACATCCTCTCACTCAACCAAAACTCGTTCCTTTAATTATTCCATCTTTATTTGTACCAGCGGCTCCATCCTGCTCGTTGCTAATCATTCAAAACATGCCCCCCTGCCTTGCATCGCTGTTCCTTAGGTAATTATTTCTCATGCTCACTGATAAACTTTTTGTGTATGTGATATCTCCAGTTGGGCCCACTTTATAGGAACAAAAGAGGCAGATAATGCGTGTAATGCAAGCGCTGGGTATCTGTTAATCAAGTGAACACTCCAATTGCAAGGAAATCTACTTACAACCCAATAAGAGATATGCCGGAAACCGCCATCTTTCTCCGAAAGGTAATATTGTAGATTTCAAATGAATTTTTCCGGAAGTCTCAGACGACGATTTTGCCTTTTAGCTTCCAAAGCAGTTAGTCAGCGTCGCCGCTCTGCTCAGGTGCTACTCACCCTCGCTTCACCCTCAACTCAGGCTGCCCAGTCACGTTCCTGTTCTTGCTTCCAGAGCCAATTATACTTCACTTTTTATTCGGTTCTAGTCTGCAGAAATTGTCAACTCTACACGACTATGCTCAGGGGGACAAAATCGGCCCTCAAGGAACCCAAACAGGCGCCCTCCATCTCAAAATCGAATCCTTTCAATCGCAAGGCATATTTCTTATCGCGATATCACCCTGGGGGAGTTTTTTTTAGAAAAAAGAATATACCCTCCGCATTTCCCTCTTCTTCTCCGCCAGCTTCGACTTTGCATAAAAAGTTTCTAGCATCGAATTAACCAATAATAGCGCTCTAACTTTTGCCAGCTATTTTTAATTCAGAATACTACAATTACGAGTACACCGGTTTGGAAGAGTACATTTCAGAATACTCGCTTCTTAAATACAACGCCTTTGCATACTACAAGTCGACGTACACGTCTTACTTTTACTCTATTCCAAAGCAGTACGATTTATAGCAACATAATTCGGAATACTCTGGCGTGAAACACGCATATTCAGCCTACTCAAACTTGAAGTGGGCTGAAATTTCGTACTCAAATCAAAACTACTCCGTAAAATAGTACAAAAGTACATTCCTATTCAATTATATTAGACCTTAAATTTGAAATTCGGATTAAATTTACTATTTATTAACTTAAAATTAGATTTAGTAACTTAATTCGCTATTATCAATTTAAAATTCAGATTTATTTCATCGTTCATCAATTTTAACCCATAGGTACCACTTTCTCAAATCCATATTTGTTCCAACTGTTTTGATTTTATTCGCGTTAAAAATCTATTCTTCTATTATAATTACTTCGCTAAAACTGATCTCTTTAAACTCTTTATATAACATTCTCAAGACTAGTTCTCTAGGTGTTTTATGCTTATCCTTATAGGCGAAAATCCAATCAATCTGGTTCAACTCGTCATATAGCTCCAAATCTTCATAATAACTAATACAAAGAGTTATTAGCCACATTAATGGCACGTCTATATATCTATGTTTAATCCTAGTACAGAGAGGCTTAAGAGAACCGTGAAGACTTTTGCTTTCAATCCTTCCCTGCTAGTCTCTCTTGCTCAATGTATACCTTGACTCGCAGTCAATACAGAAGACCTTGATTTCTGCGCTAATTTCCGAACTAGGTGAGCAAGGATCAAGCCATGTTTTGGCGCTCTTGATCATCTTTGCTATGATCAACTACAGTCGAAGTTTAGTACTTACGAACTGCTTCTGGCTGTTGAGAGAAATCGGTCAGCCTCCAAAGAAAGAGGTATTCGTGGACCTCGGCGAACCTAGAGACTCGAATGGACCACCTGTCGGGGTCTGCTTCGGCTCCCATGACCCATTTTCTGCTCACTCCCAGGATCGAGAGCTCAGCACTTTCCGGAAGTAAAGCTCTCGCTAGATCACTAAGTATAGTACAACGCCAGCAATATCCTACCATTCTGGATACTCTATATAAGATGTTATTTCTATAATTTCTCTACATTAATCAACTTAAAATCGCTCAATAGAAACGTTATCGCCTTTTGAACGTACAGTTACCGACCAACTATTTACAACACAGAACCGAGTGTACGAGCATTGGCGGCCCACTGTGTCCGCTAAGCGAGCACGGGATGGTAACCGCTATTACTTGTCCGGCTGGCATGTGAGTATCTGAAAGGCTCAATGTCCGAGCCACCGGGGGCGACATCCTGGCCTAGCACCGCACTTAGGACAAGCTGAACGTGGAATCAAAACGAGTAACTTAACTATAGGTGTCGGTGACCTATTTCTTTCAAATCTGAGGGGCCGGAATGTAACCCCTCCCCCTCCCCACTCGAGGCCCCTGCCTCTCGCCGTGACCCGGCGCGAATCATGGGGATGGCGCGCCGCCAAAACTCAAACCCCACTCGCGCTTCGTGGTCTTCAACCCAACGATTGTGGTTTTTCCGTTACTTCAGATAGCAAAGCTGTCCACACAAGCATACTGAGCAAATATTGTCATCTAAATAGACCTTGACCGCTAAAGAAAGCTCTTCTCGTTCACATCGGCGACAATGGCGCCGCGGAAGATTATCATAGATACCGACCCGGTATACTGCCCATTTCCAGTTGCCTTTGGCAAACGCAGTGAACCGACTGACACTTTGAAAGGGGGTCGATGACATTCTGGCGATACTGCTGGCACTCTCAGCATCGCCAGAGAAGCTTCAAGTGTTGCTCATTTCCGTGACATACGGCAACATTGATCTTCAAAATTGCCTATGCAACGTCATCTCACTGTTCCACTATGTGAACAAGGAGATTGCGTGGCGAGGAAACGTTGGACGGAGTTTGGGATTTGAAACTCTTCGAAGTTCGAAGCCTGTAGTAGTTGCTATCGGCCCTGAGCAACCGCTCGCTGAGAATGCGTCGATGGTTGATTTCTTTCGTAAGTCAAACCGCCGCATGAGCTTGGACGTGGAGCTCATATTGGCTGCTGCAGATGGACGAGATGGACTTGGTGGACCTCACTTGAGCGTATGTAAACACATTCGAGGACGGGTCGAATTTTATTGACCAGCCCGGACAGCAGCCGCATCTGACGCCAGCTGAGACGTGGCAGCATGTATTGGAAGTAGCAGAAACGTCTTCTGCTCCCGAGCAAAGTGAAATAATAGCTAAAGAGATGAAAAATCCATCCTCTCTTTTCACCCAATCTCAAACACCTGCGCATTTAGAGATTCTAAATTTGCTGCGCGACAACGAGCCCAAAAGCATCACAATCGTGGCAATCGGTCCAATGACGAACCTCGCCCTTGCTGCAGCAGAAGATCCAGAGACGTTCTTAAAAGTTAAGGAGATTGTGGTCATGGGTGGCCATATCGATCAGGCTGACAATCCAGCTCTTCAACCTCCCTCAAGCTTGGAGCAAGCTCCGAACATCCCGGAGCCGCCTTTCAGGCTCACCAGGCAACCGCCAGGCCCCATTCGAGATTTGCTAAATATGCGAAATCAGACAGCGCCTGTTGCAGATTTCAATACCTTTGCAGATCCTACAGCAGCGGCGAGAGTGTACGCTCTTACATCACCGAAACCTCACACAGTGATGCCTTTTGCACTACCATTACCCCTGCGCGAGAAACAGGAAGAGGATGTGGCGCCTCTACCGTTCCTTCCCTCTTACCCCGACAATCTTTCAAAGCGGTTGAACGTCACGCTTTTCCCAATGGACATCACTGGGAAGCACGTGCTCGCTCGCGGTGACCTCGAGGCATCTCTTGAGCCGCTGTTGGCTGCGAAGTCGCCTTTGGCAGAATGGGTTTCGGCATTTATGAAGGCTACGTTTGATAAAATTGTTTCAACCAGTCCAGGGGTTTCTAGGGACACTGTAGGAGTGCCAGTCCATGATGTGCTGACCATATGGTATTGCGTGGATTATGACGACCTTAAATGGGAAATCAGCGAGGGTGAGGATCTAAGGGTGGAGACTGTAGGCCAGTGGACAAGAGGAATGTTTGTTGCTGACAGAAGAAGTCGGAAGCGAAAGGACGATGACTGCGATGATGGCGATGGCCGGTTGACCGGAGGGAATGGGAATGGCAATCGACTCAATCGATGCGTCGGATCCCCTGGGCAAGACATATTTGGTGGGCTTTTACTCAAACGAATATTTGGCAGCTGAGATCTTCGTCGATGACTAAACCCACACCGAAGTAGAGGAAGAAGAAACCTTTGAAGAAACGCTTTCAAAATCCTGCTGGTTCTCTCGCGGCTGGACGCTGCAGGAACTCATTGGACCGAAAGAGTTCCATTTGTTTGATCCTTTGTGGCACGAGCGAGGCACAAAGACAGAGCATCGAGCGATTCTCGCGAAATCACAGGGATCGATACAGGCATCTTGCATCTGGCTACAACGGGATTTTCGAGCTTAGTAAAGCTGCTCAGCAACACTGCAGTCGCCACAAAGATGCGGTGGGCGAGCAAACGACAGACCACGAAGCCAGAAGACGGTGCGTATTGCTTGCTCGGCATCTTCAACGTTCACATGCCGCTTTTGTACGGCGAAGGCTCGAATGCCTTTCGTCGATTGCAAAAAGAAATCACAAAGCGATCTTCGGATCTCTCCCCTTTTGCCTGGCCAGCAGATGCAAACGCTTCAAGGTACACCGGGCTGTTTG
>Ga0247809_1001405_pt1 | contig 10859 bp, 7 predicted proteins | sample UWRJL104311B1_FD_180951 | JGI IMG/M metagenome (GOLD analysis project Ga0247809, IMG submission 180951) | Plant litter microbial communities from Arlington Agricultural Research Station in Wisconsin, United States - UWRJ-L104-311B-1 | ecosystem: Environmental > Terrestrial > Plant litter >...
GCGCAGGTCGGCGTGATCCTGCTGCCCGTCATGCTGTTCCACCAGCTGCAGCTGATCGCCTGCGCGGTGATCGCCCGCCGCTATGCCGAGTCCGCACCGCGCGATATTGCTTCAGATTAATATCGTAACCCGCTGCGGGTATTTGCTTTGTTCCGCCGGGGGCTGCATGATCGAGGCTCGATAGGAGAGTTTCGGGTAGATGAACGCGTCGAGCGATATTGCCGGTTCCACCGATGGCGTGGGGCTGGACCTCAATGCGTGCGACCGCGAGCCGATCCACATCCCCGGTGCGATCCAGCCGCATGGCCTGCTGCTCGTCGCCGACGCGACCAGCCTGACGGTCGTGGCGGGCGCGGGCGATCTCGAGACTCGCCTGACTCCCGACTGGCTCGGCCGCGACCTGTCGGCGCTGTTGGCGCAGGACATCGGTACGATACTCACAGCCAATGACACGGTCGCCGGCGTGGCACTTGCCGGACTGCCGGTAGCGGGCCTGACCGAACGGTTCGACGTCACCCTTCACCGCACCGCCGAGCACGTGCTGGTCGAACTCGAACCCGTCGAAGCGGAGCCCGTCACCGCGGCCGGCATGCTCGGCCGGCTCAACGCGATGGCGATGACGTTCGAGCGCGCGAGCAATCTCCAGGCGTTGTGCGAGCGCGCCGCGACCGCATTCCGGCAGTTGACCGGATTCGACCGCGTCATGGTCTATCGCTTCCTCGACGACGAGGCGGGCCGCGTGATGGCCGAGGACAAGGCGACGGGGCTCGGCACCTTCCTCAATCACCATTTCCCCGCGTCGGACATTCCGAAACAGGCGCGTGCGCTGTACGTGCGCAACCGGACGCGGACGATCCCGACGATCGCCTACGCGCCCGCGGTGCTGCGCCCGGCCGGGTTCGAGACGCTCGACCTGAGCGACGTCGCGCTGCGCAGCGTGTCGCCAATCCATCTGCGCTATCTCGCCAACATGGGCGTGGCGGCGTCGGCGTCGATCTCGATCGTCAAGGATGGGCTGCTCTGGGGCCTGATCGCCTGCCATCACGGCTCGCCAAAGGGCCTCACCCCCGACATCCGTGCGGCGTCGGCGACTTTGGCCGGCGGGCTCGCGCGCCAGATTCGCGCAAAGGAAGAGGCCGAGACGTACCGCGAACGGCTGCGACTGCGCGCGGCGGAGGATGCGGTCATCCCCAAGCTCGCGACCGAGCCGGCCCCGCGCAGCATCGCCGCCGCGTTGCGCGATGACCTCCGACGGATGCTCGACGGCGATGGCTTCGCCTATGTCGAGGGCACGATCGTCGACACCGACGGGCCGTGTCCCGGCCAGGACGACATTCTCGATCTTGCCGCATGGGCACGCACGAGGGGCGTGATCGAGCCGTTCACGACGCATGAACTGTCGGCACTGTTGCCCCGCGCCGAAGCTTACCGTGCGCAGGCGAGCGGCCTGCTCGCGCTGCCTTTGGTCGACGAGGGAGCGGTGCTGTTGTGGTTCCGTGCCGAGCAGATCGAAGAGGTCGAATGGGCCGGCAATCCGCACAAGGCGGTGTCGGTCGATCCCAACGCGGTGCTGACGCCGCGCACGTCGTTCGAATCGTGGACGCAAGCAGTCAGCGGTCGATCGCGGCGCTGGACGCGCGAGGAGATCGAGGCCGCGCACCGCCTGCGCCGCGCGTTCCACGACGCGCATATCAATCAGCGCCTGCGCCTGCTCAACGCCGACCTGCAACGGACGCTCGCCGACAAGGATGCGTTGATCGCGCAGAAGGACGTCCTGATGAAGGAGGTCAATCACCGCGTGCAGAACAGCCTGCAACTGGTTGCGGCGTTCCTGTCGTTGCAGGCGAAATCGTCCGACGACGCGAAGGTGAAGGAGCATCTCGCCGAGGCGCAGGCAAGGCTGGCCGCGGTCGCGCTCGTGCATCGCCGGCTGTACCGCGACGACCAGGTCGAGTCGGTCGACCTGTCGCGCTATATCGAGGAACTCGCGGGCGACATGCAGACGTCGCTGGGCGAGGACTGGGCGGCGCAGATGACGCTCGATCTCGCGCCCGTGCTCGTCGCCACCGATCGCGCGGTGAACATCGGGCTGGTGCTGACCGAACTCGTCATCAACGCTAGCAAATATGCCTATCGCGGCGATGCCGGCCCGATCCACATCATTCTCGAACAGCATCGCAACCGGCTGCGGCTGATCGTCGCGGACCAGGGCGTCGGCAAGTCGGGCACGCGGATCGGCTTCGGCAGCCGGATGATGAACGCCATCGTCGCCGGGCTGTCGGGCACGATCGAGCAGGACGACAACATGCCCGGCCTGCGCGTGATCCTGACAGCGCCGGTCGACGACGTCCGCTGATCACCAGTTGAAGCGAAGCGATCCGACGACGGTGCGCGAGGCGCCGAAGTAACAGCTGTTGACGAAGAAGCAGCTGGCGATGTGCCGCTTGTCGAACAGGTTGGCGACGTTCGCGGTCAGGCTCAGGCCCTTCAGCGACTCGTCGAACTTGCCGAGATCGTAGCCGAGCACCGCATCGACCAGCACATAGCCCGGCGACTGGAACCGGGTGGTGAGCGTCTGGTTTGCCTCCACCCGGGTCGCAGTGCCGTCGGACTTGCCGACATACCGCACGCCGCCGCCGATATTGAACCCGGACAGCGCGCCGCCGCCGGTACGTGACAGGTCGTAATTGACGAAGCTCGACGCGCTCCATTTCGCGATGCCGAGCGGCTTGGTGCCGGTGACCCCGCTGAGCTGGTCGCCGGTGCCGACGACCGGCGTGCCCTGCGTGACTTCGGGGACGGTATATGTGCCGGCGACGGTGACGGTCAGGCCCGGCGTGATCTCGCCTCGCCCATCGAGTTCGATGCCTCGCACCGCGACCTCGCCGATCTGAATCGAGAAGTTCGGGTTGTCGGGATCGGTCGTCGGCACGTTCTGGCGGCGCAGGTCGAACGCGGAGAGCGTGAACAGCGCGTTGGTGCCGCGTGGCTGGTATTTCAGCCCTGCCTCGTACTGGCGTCCGGTGACAGGCACGAACGATGCGCCATCGAAGCCGGTGCCGGTCTGCGGCTCGAAGCTTTCCGAATAGCTGACGAACGGCGCGAGGCCGAACTTGGTCTCGTACAGCGCGCCGAGGCGTCCGGTGAACGCGGTCTGGTGGAGCCGCGTCACGCCGCTAGCCGCCCCTGCCGCGGCGTTGCGGTTCACCGTCGTCTGGTCGTACCAGTCGTAGCGGCCGCTCGCGATCAGTTGCAGCGCGCCGATCGCGATCTGGTCCTGCACATAGGCGCCGACCTGATCGATCTTGCGGAAGCTGCGCGTCTGAGTGAGCGGGAAGCTCGGTTGCACGCCACCATAGACGGGCGCGAACAGGTTCAGGTTCGGGATGCTGGTCGCCGGATTGGTGGTGACGCCGGTGTTGAACTGCTGGTCGTTGTTACCCTGGTTGTTCTGCCAGTCGACGCCCGCGAGCAGCGTATGCTGCAACGGTCCGGTCGCGAACTTGGCGGTCGCGTGGTTGTCGATCGTGATCGTCCGGAACGACTCGTCAGACCCGCCGCCACCGCGCACGATCGTCGCGAAATCGGTGTTGCGGTTGGCGCCCGTACCGGTCGTGGCGAACGCGGAGAGGTAGATCTGGCGATAATGGAGATCGACGTCGAGATAGCGCGCGCTCGTCGCCCAGCTCAGCTTGTCGTTGAAGTCGTGGCGGAACAGCAGTGTGGCCGATTTCTGCTTGCGATCGAATGCCTCGTACGCCGGCTCGCTCACGTTGAAGTCGGTCGCGAACTGGCCAAGCGGATTGGCGAGCGCGGAGCCGTAGACCGGCACGCCGCTGTACGACGCAGATTCCGGATCGCGCTGGTAATTGAGGATCAGCGTCACGCTGGTCGCCTCGTCCGGCGCGAAAGTCAGCATCGGCCGCGCGTAATAGCGCCGGTTGCCGGTCATCGCGACGAACCCGTCGGACCGTTCCGCGCCGGCGATGACGCGGAACAACCATTTGTGATCCTTGTCGAGCGGCTGGTTGACGTCGATCGCACTGCGCAACAGATCGAAATTGCCGCCAGCAAGCTCGATCCGCCCGCCGGATTCGGCATAGGGGACCTTGCTGGTCAGGTTGACGAGGCCGCCCGGCGTCGAGTTGCCATAGAGGACCGAGGCCGGGCCCTTGATGACGTCGACGCGCTCGACAAGGTGGAAGTCGATCTGCGGCGTGGAATAGACGCCGCCGAGCAGCCGCATCCCGTCCATATACTGGCCGGGCGCGAAGCCGCGGACGTAGAGCTGGTCGTAGCGCGTGGCGACGTTGCCGCGCTGGTTGGGCGAGACGCCCGCGACATAGCCGAGCGCCTGGTTGATCGACAGCGCGTTGCGGAGCGTCAGTTCCTTCTCGTCGATGCTGGTGATGACCTGCGGCGTGCGGATCAGCGGCGTTTCGGTCTTGGTGCCGGTGCTGCCCGTCTTGCGGATACGCTCGCCGTTGACGACGATCTCGTCCTTGCGCGTCTGGATATCATCCTCCGCCATCGCGGGTTCGACCATGGCAACGACGGCGGGAGCCGCCGCATGCTCGGCTGCGAATGCCGGCACTGCGATGCTGCCCAACGCCGTCCCCAACAGCATCCCGACCATGAAACGTCCCCGCATAAGCGCTACCCACTTTGATATTGATAATGACTCGCAAAGCCCGCTAAAGGCGGTTTGGAAGCGCGGCAAGGAAAAATGACAAAATGTTCATGCACGGCCGGATCCTGAAAGCCGGTCCTTTTCCCTCGGGGCGAAGAGTTCGCCCGTTCGTCTGGAGCATGGCGCTACGAAGCGTCACGGCGTTGGTCGGCGGCTATGTCTCGGCCGCAGTGCTAGCGACTCTGCTCGCCCGCCTGCTGCCCATCGCGCGCGTCGAAGCGACGAGCTGGGGTATGATCCTGTCGTTCCCGATCTATGCCGGCATCGCCTTGTGGTGCTTCCACGAACACCGGCTTTCGCGAGTAGCGGCCGCAGTGTGGGGGATCGCGACCTTTGGCGGCGGATTGCTCTGGTTGCTTGGCGTTCGTCCATGACATCGACGGTCGGAACTACGCTGCGCCAGAGCATGGCGTGGATCCACGGCTGGCTGGGGCTGCTCGCGGGATGGATCCTGTTCGCGATGTTCCTGACCGGCACCGCGAGCTATTTCCGGCCCGAGATCACGCAGTGGATGCAGCCCGAGTTCCGCGCGACGTCTGTGTCGACCGCGCACGCCGCACAGACTGCGGTGACGCACCTGCAGCGCGTCGGCGCGGACGACCTGCAATGGTACATCTACCTTCCCGATGCGCGGACTGCGGTCACGCGGATTTTCGAACAGCGCAAGCCGGACCCCAAGGCCGCCAAGCGTCGCGCCCCGGAGATCGTGCTCGATCCCGCGACCGGCGACGACGTGCACGCCCGCGAGACACGCGGTGGCGAGCATTTCTATCGCTTCCATTTCCAGCTTCAATTGCCGCATCCCTGGGGACGCTGGCTGGCCGGGCTGTGTGCGATGTTCATGCTCGGCGCGATCGTGTCGGGCGTCATCACGCACAAGCGCATCTTCGCGGACTTCTTCACGCTGCGCTGGAACAAGGGGCAGCGTAGCTGGCTCGACGCGCACAATGTGTCCGCGGTGCTGGCGCTGCCATATCACGCGATGATCACCTATACCGGGCTGATCACGCTGGTGGCGATGTACATGCCGTGGCCGGTCGTCGCGAACTACGCCAAGCCCGCCGATTTCGCGCAAGCCGCGTTCGGCACGCCGACCGAGCGCGAGGTGACGGGTACGCCGGCTCCGCTGGTCGCGATCGGCCCGCTGGTTGCCGGTGCGGAGCGGCGCTTCGGTGCGCACGTGGCGACCGTCGTGGTGCGCAACCCTAACGACGCCGCGAGCACCGTCACGCTGTACCGTCATTCGAGCGCGTCGCTCAACGGACGCGGGCCGTCGGTCACCTATGCGGGCCGCGACGGACGGTTCCTGGAGGGCGCCGCCGATGTCGGGCCCGCGCTCGCCACCGCAGGCGTGATGCTCGGGCTGCACGTCGCGCAGTTCGCGGGCCCTGCGTTGCGCTGGGCCTATTTCGTGCTGGGGCTGACCGGCGCGGCGATGGTCGGCACCGGGCTGCTGCTGTGGACCGCCAAGCGTCGCAAGCCGGGTGCGACGCCGTTCTTCGGACTGAAGCTGGTCGAGCGGCTGAACATCGGCGTCATCGCCGGCCTGCCGATCGGGATGGCCGCCTATCTGCTCGCCAACCGCCTGATCCCGGCCGACGCCGCGAACCGCGCCGACGCCGAAGTCGCGACGATGTTCTGGGTATGGGGCGGCGTTGCGGTCCTGCAATTGCTGCGACCCGCGCGCCACGCGTGGACCGAGGGGTTCGCGATCGGCGCGCTCGCGTTCGCGGCGATCCCGGTGGCCGATACGCTCACCACATCGCGCGGGCTGCCCGGATCGATGCTGTCCGGCGACACGCTGTTCGCGGCGTTCGACGTCGCCATGCTCGCGGTCGCCGCCCTGCTCGCGCTCGGTGCATGGCGTTCCGCCCGAAGCAAACCCGTCGCAAAGATCCGCAAAACACTCCCGGAGACCGTTCATGCTTGAAGCTACGATGCTGTGCTTCTTCGGCTGGCTGCTGCTTGCGGCGACCGCGTTCAAATATCGCCGCGACCTCGGTATCGTTGCGCCGTCCGCGATCCGCGCGCTGCGAATTGTCGCGGCGCTCGTGCTCGCGGTGGCACTGTTCCACTGTGGCGCGCCGCTGACCGGCGAGCGGTTCGTGCGGTTCCTGGGTGCAGCGTCGATCGCTGGAGTCGCGCTGGTGATGCTGCTGTCGTTCAAGCCGGTCGAGACGATGCAGCCGGTCCGTATCGCGCTGAAGGTCGCGCGCGCTCGGCGTTGACGGACACGGAGCGGAACGGGCGTCATCCGCTGACGTTTCAGGGGGATAGCGTCCCGCCGGCGCATCCTCCCGAGAAGGACATCATCGTGCGCCGAACAAAAATCTCCGCTCGCCTCTGCACGATCGCCCTCGCGGCATCGGCCCTCACCGCCGGATCCGCTACCGCGCAGACGATCGCGCTGACCGGTGTCCGGTTGATCGACGGGCGCGGCGGCGCACCAGTGGACGATGCGACGATCGTGATCGCAAACGGACGGATCGTCGCGGCGGGCAAGGTCGCGGTGCCGGCGGGCGCGGATCGGCGCGACTATCGAGGGCGCACCGTGATGCCCGGCCTCGTCTCGGACCACAGCCACGTCGGACAAGTGAGCGGCACCGAGACGGGCGCGAAGAACTACACGCGCGCCAACATCGTCGCGCAACTCGCCCAGTATCGCCGCTACGGCGTGACGACGGTGACGGCGCTGGGCAACAACGGCCCGGCGTTCGTCGGGATACGCGCCGACGCGCATGCCGGACGGATCGACGGCGCGGACCTGTTCGGCGTGATGCAGGGGATCGGCGTTCCCAATGGCGCGCCACCGCAGGCGATGCTGAAGGTCGGGCCGGACCAGCTGTTCCGGCCCTCGACCCCCGAGGAAGCCCGCAAGGCGGTCGCGATGATGGCAGCTGAGAAGACCGATCTCGTGAAGCTGTGGCTCGACGATTTCGGCGGCAGCGTACCGGTCAAGATGAGCCCTGCCGTCTACCGAGCGGTGATCGCCGAGGCGCACGCGCGCGGGCTGCGCGTGGCGGCGCATATCCACGATCTTGCCGATGCGGAGGCGATCGTCGCGGCGGGCGCGGACATCATCGCGCACGGTATCCGCGACACGCCGGTGCCCCCTGCGTTCGTCGCGACGCTGAAGGCGAAGGGCATCTGGTACATCCCGACGCTGCAACTCGACGAAGCGACGTTCGCCTGGGCCGATCGCGCGCCGTGGACGCAGACGCCGTTCGCCCGCGCGGCGCTGTCGCCTGCCCTTGCGCAACAGGTCGACGATCCGGCGTGGCGTGCCAAGATACTGACCGATCCGAAGACCGCCGATGCGCGGAAATCGCTGGCGATGAACCTGCGCAACCTGAAAACGCTGTACGACGCCGGCGTGAAGATCGGGTTCGGCACGGACAGCGGAGCAAGTGCAGTGCGCGTGCCCGGCATCGCCGAACACCGCGAACTCGCGCTGATGGTCGAGGCGGGACTGACGCCCGCGCAGGCCTTGCGGGTTGCCACGGCTGCGGGTGCGGACCTGTTCGGATTGCGCGATCGCGGCATGATCGCGGCCGGAACACGCGCCGATTTGCTGGTCGTCGATGGCGATCCCTCCCGCTCGATCGCCGACGTCGACAAGGTCGTCGAAACTTGGGTCGCAGGACGCGCTGCGCCGTTCTAATACGATAGAGAGCGACTTCGGCGGTCAAAAACACGTGCGAAAAGCGTTGGTTACGTGAACCGGCGGGAACGGAAACCCGATCACGCGGTTCTATGCGGCGAGTGGGGGCACTCGAAACAGGATACCATACCGCATGACCAACCGTTCATCGCGCACGCTGATGGCGCTCGCCACCGCGACCTTGATCACGACATCGGGTATCGCCCTGACGAGCGGCGCGATTGCGCAGTCCGCACGGTCGGTCGATGCGCCACCACCGCCGCCGCCCGCACCGACCGCGACCCAGCCGGCAAAGGCAGCACCCGACATGCAGGCCGTGCTCGACCAGCTCGCCGCGCTCGGCGGCAAGCCGATCGAGACGCTCACGCCAGCCGTCGCGCGGATGCAGCCGTCGGCAGCCGATGGCGCCAAGCAGGTCATGATCAAGCACGGCCTGTCGGCGACGCCCGACGCGACGGTGACGACGCGCGACGTGCCCTATGGCAGCGACGCGAACCAGTTCGCACGGATCTACAAGCCGGCATCGCTCGCCAACGCCAAGAACCTGCCGGTCGTCGTCTATTATCACGGCGGCGGCTGGGTGATCGCGACGGTCGACACCTACGATGCGGCACCACGCTTGCTCGCCAAACAGCTCGGTGCGATCGTCGTGTCGGTCGAGTATCGCCATGCACCGGAGTTCAAGTTCCCGGCACAGCATGACGACGCAGCCGCCGCCTATCGCTGGACGCTGCAGAATGCGGCAAGCTGGGGTGGCGATCCGCGCAAGATCGCGGTCGCAGGCGAGAGCGCCGGCGGCAACTTGGCGGTCGCGACGGCAATCTACGCGCGCGACAATCGCCTGACCACGCCGCTGCACATCGTGTCGGTCTACCCGATCGCGAACAGCAGCATGACGCTGCCGTCGCGGATGGATTCGGCGAATGCGAAGCCGTTGAACGGCGCGATGCTGAAGTGGTTCGGCTATTATTACCAGACCAATCCTGCCGATGCGCAGGACCCGCGGTTGAACCTCGTGAAGGCAAACCTGCGCGGCCTGCCGCCAACGACGATCATCAACGCGCAGATCGATCCGCTGCGCTCCGACGGCGAGACACTAGCAGCGGCGATGCGCGCGGCTGGCGACAAGGTCGAGCAGCGCACCTTCCCGGGCGTGACGCACGAGTTCTTCGGCATGGGCATGGTCGTGCGCGGTGCGCAGGATGCAAACACGCTGGCGATCGCGCGGCTCAAGGCAGCATTCGCCGCCAAGCCTAAGCGTTGATCGAGATGGGCCGGGGTGGTGCGAACCACCTCGGTTCCCTTGTTGCTGTTGCGCTTCGGCTGGTTGGCTGGTTGCGGGTACACACAAGCAACTCGCATGATTGCTGATAACTACCCATTATCAATACCTTCCGACTCGCTACATTCGTTGATGTGGGATAGTTTTCTTCACACAACACCTTTAGTTGATATTTGTCGCCTCTCGTTATCTCGCTAGTATTAGGCGAACTTACTCAGTGGGTTGCGTCGTAATTTCGACGTGATACATAATTTAATTACAAATCGGCTCGATATTTGATACTCCGTCTATTGGAAGCGGGGCCGATAGATGAACGTTCAATTGATGGTAGCGAGTGTCTTACTCGTTGCCGCCATTACAGGCGTGGTGCGGTGGCAGCAAAAGCTTGCGCGTACTAAACGTTACGGCGCGCGACGCCATCGGCATCGCAAGCCGATCAAACGCGACAATTGGGCAACGAAATTGCTGCGGGAAAATCCCGCGAGGCGCCTGATGGAGCGGCGCCATTATCGGTCGCCGGGCAAAACAGACCAGACTTTGTGATCCTGCAATCACGACCGACAAGGATCAAAGACTTCTAGCAGTCTCTGAAGACCTTGCCGGCCGATCCGGTATCCTATCTCTCGCGTGTCGCGGCGAAGCGGATCTTTGCATAGCGCTCGGCAATATAGTTCACTTCCCAGGCGCTCTTGGCGAGGAAGACGGGGTTGCCGTCGCGGTCCTTGGCCATCGCGCCGCGGTTGATCTCGGCGAAGGTTTTCAGCTCAAGCGGGTCTTCTGCCGAGATCCAGCGCGCGGTCTCGTAGGGGGCGGGTTCGAGCCCGGCGGCGACCTTGTATTCCGCGTCGAGGCGCGAGAGCAGCACTTCGAGCTGGAGCTGTCCCACCACGCCGATGATCCAGTTCGAGCCGATGTCGGGATAGAACACCTGCGTGACCCCCTCCTCGGCCATGTCGTCCAGGGCTTTCCGCAACTGCTTGGTCTTGGTGAAGTCCTTCAGCACGACGCGGCGCAGGATTTCCGGCGCGAAGTTCGGCAGGCCGGTGAAGCGGATCGCGGCCTTCTCGCTGAGCGTGTCGCCGACCCGGAGCGTGCCGTGGTTGGGGATGCCGATGATGTCGCCGGGGAACGCCTCGTCCGCCAGTTCGCGGTTCTGCGCAAAGAACAATATCGGGGAGTGCACCGCGATCGGCTTGCCGTGGCCGGTCGGGGTGAGCTTCATGCCG
>Ga0247809_1001406_pt1 | contig 10858 bp, 15 predicted proteins | sample UWRJL104311B1_FD_180951 | JGI IMG/M metagenome (GOLD analysis project Ga0247809, IMG submission 180951) | Plant litter microbial communities from Arlington Agricultural Research Station in Wisconsin, United States - UWRJ-L104-311B-1 | ecosystem: Environmental > Terrestrial > Plant litter >...
TTCGGTGGCGGGATTGGATTTGAAGTAGATACCCTATACCAACATTATAGCAACCGCGCCAGAAGATGAATAAAACGGCCAGCACGGTTTGCCTCAAGTAAGGAGGCAGCAGGTATAAGGCGAGCATATGTGCAGCAAGCATTCCAAGAACAAGTAAATCAGTCAAGTTTTTTGGTTGGCGGGGATCAAGTAGCTGCGAGACCATATCGTGAGTCTGCGGAACGGTGAAAACTTGAGGAGAATTAGCCTTGATGGTAGAGGACTTTTGCTTGTATGTAGGGGGCTTACTTGTTCCATTGGGAGTTCTGCCGAAGGTCTTTGGCGGTTTCGAGTCGTCTTCCGCGTGGGATGGCGAAGCTTCGCTCTTTTTGACTGCCGTTGACACATTTCGTTCTCTCAATCCTTCTGGAACTACATCTGATGTTATTGCATCGGCCATGGCGACCACGATGAAGCCGAGTGCCTGGCTTCAGTGTTTCGTTGAGGTTCGTCCCTGCTTGGGCAAACCTTTGGATTATTTCTGTTACGTTACTGACTGTGTCGAGATGGATGCTGTTACCAATTGGACGATTTGCAGGGTCGCAACTCTTGAAGATTCGCGAGAAAATGGAAGTCTGGCGCGCCTTGATGTATGCAAGGTATGTATTGTGTCTAATTTTTTTTATTTTGTGCGTGTGTGAGTGTTCGTGGGGGACGAGCTGGAGGGGAAGAGGTTTTGTGTTGTGTCCAGGTTGTGGGTGTGGATCTTCCAAGGAGCCACGGTGGCCAATGGCACAACCAAAATGTTGAATTGGTTGAAGTTGGGGGGGGATGTTGAAATTGATTGCGGTGGAATGTGTGTCTGTGTGGTGAAGGAAGATGAAGTTCTCAATTGGATTTTGGTGATGATGACCTCCATCTGACTTTCCCACCACCACGGGCTGTTCAGTCACCTGTTCGGCTTTGACCGGCTTAAACCTTATTGTAACTGTACTGTACGTACAATACCCCGGATTACTATAGCAATGACATACATACATATCCTCTATCATAACTTCATTATTATATAACTTTACACGCATCTTCAGCTAGCTATCCAGCTTCAACTCAACAAAGTTCAACTCAACTCAGCTCAACTCAACTCCCTCTCCGGCCCTAACATGGATGAAGTGGAAATGAGATGCTGCCATGCTCCGTAAATTAAGTTATTAGTTCCATCCCAACACACGATGAGTTTCCCCATCACGGTTAGTCTGCCCCAAAAAGAGGAACTTTTCAATACTTATTGTGCCCCGGATAAATAGCATGTGATGGCGGATTGGATGTGACGGTGGTGGGGGATGGCACGTGCAGGCATCCCCAAGGAGTTACTTCGTACAATCTTTTCTTGGTGGACAGACAGCACGGAACATAACAAAAATACATAACCACAATGAACCATTGCAACTTGGAAATAATATTTGCGTTGACTTTATCACGCCCGTCCCGCACACCATCTGGTCTTTGTAACGTAACGCCCAAAGCTAAAGATGCGAAGCTAAGAAGTAATAAGCACTTCATTGAGATGATGCTTCAATAGCGAGGTTAAGAAATATGAATTTATCGTAAAAGTCCTATGGAGACAATTCTTGCTTAGTATACCAATTCTTTGTATTATTTAATCTACTCATATTGCTTTTAATTCTTTATTGAAAATGTATACCCAATTCAATCTCTTCTCCTAATAGCTAATTTGGACTTATTGCCGAAAAGCCGTCCATAGACGAAGTTCTCGTCAAGATGTTGCTAAAGCTAAGTGGGGGTATTTCTAAAATGTAAGAACCCATATGTGCAATACTGTCATGAAGGAAAACAGCTCTTTTGTTGTTTCCATCTAGAGATACTCAAATATCGATGACATCTATAGCGCACCAGAATGGCAATACCTGCACCTCTCAATCCCAAAGTATAGAGTAGAAGAAGTTCGCTAGGGAATGCACGAGGTAAGAGTGAAAGATAGAAGGGTGCACTAGCAATTGCAATTTGGTTGCAATGGAGGAATGACTAGCGGAGCGCCTGGGTTCCCGAACCCCATAGCCTCTGCAGTTTTCGATTTATGCATTTCAGCCAAGTGATCGATATTGTGTACGATTGCAATCACAGCAAGTGGTTCAGCCACGGTATTGAAATTTCTTCATTGCTGAACAAAGTATGCCATAACAACCACTCATAATCCTGATCACGACCAGCTGACATGTCTTCACTTCAATCCTAGCCATCATCTTTCGGTTCTACCAAAAAAATTTGTGATTATATCAAGGATTCAATGTATGTTTACCATTTCTCCGTAAGCGGGCGGATATCAATCTCCCAAGTGAAGGCACTACGGGGTTGAGTATGTAGATACCAGTATGCATCAGCGATCTAATTATAAAGTTAATCACCAATAGGATTACAGGTATTGAGGAATACTGACTCCATCAACATTGATCTTAGCATCGCTTCCCATGTCTCTCAACCACTCTTTTGTCCGAACAGTATCAATGACACCATCGATAATTGCATGGCTAACATGGACACCTTGAGGTCCAAATTCCTTGGCTAATCCCGATGAGAGTGCTCTTTCCCCATACTTAGCAGAGCTGAAGGTAGTGAACAAGGCATTAGCTTTGACACTTGCTGTGGCACCCGTGAAGATCAATGTTGGAGCGTATGTAGGATTGCTCTTTACACCGCGGAGCAATAGTGGCAGTATCGCTTGTGAGAAGATCACAGCACCCTTCCTAGGAGATTGTCAATATTATTAGATTACTTAAATTAAGATAGAATACCAATGAGCTTACAAACTGACGTCCCAGCTTTTGGTGTAGTCTTGTATACTGGTTTCCAGAAATGGTTTTCTTGTGGCTGATCCACTGGCATTAAAGACAGCAGCCTATATTGAGTCAACACACACACACTTTAATTTATGATCAGGTGTAGATCTACAGCAACGGCTATCCCTTCACCAAATTCTTCCTTGACCCGAGTAAGCGCATTTTTCATGCTTATCTCGTCCGAAACATCGGTACTAATCCCGATCGCCTTACCACCACTAGAGTTGATTTCCTGGGTAACATCATTGTAGCTTTCTACATTACGAGCCAGCAAGATGACAGGATATGATTTAGCAAACTTCCGTGCGATAGCTGCCCCTGTGCCTGGTCCAATGCCTGCGATGATGGCAACGAGTTTAGCAGACATATTCGCATTTGATGATGGTGGCTTTCTAATAAATGGTGAATACTTTATAAAGAAGGGTCTCTCGCGGTTGATTATATACCTCTTAAATTATGTATGGTATGACGTAACAGGCCTGCATTATAAGGGTAGGGTGGATTCTAGCGCATGAGAACTCAAATAAGGAGATAATCGAGAATCTTGGACTCTGACAACAACTGTTGAAGTCTACATATTATTGGACGAGAGTCCGTCCCTTGTTCTCCATGTGGTAATTAATCACTAAGGATAACACTTTCCGGAGACATAATGCGAAGATATATGAATTGTTAATACTTAGACTAACGAGCACGGACTAAACGTTTGTATTGGACGAGATTCCGTCCCTTGCTCTTTAATCATGTGTTGATCATAAGGATAACACTTTCTAGAACACAATGTGGAGATGCTCGAAATGCTAATATGATTAACAAGCACGGATCAGACGTTTGTATTGGACGAGATTCCGTCCCCTGTTCTTCAATCACGTGTTGATTACAAGGATAACACATTCTAGAATATAATATGGAGACACTCGAAATGCTAAGTGACTAACGAGCACGGATCAGACGTTTGCATTGGACGAGATTCCGTCCCTTGTTCTTTAAGGATAACACTTTCTAGAGACATAATACCGAGACACTCGAAATGCCAATGTGACTAACGAGCACAGATCAGACTTTTACATTGGACGAGATTCCGTCCCTAGTCTTGACGTTGACTAAGCCATTCTCGAAGTACAGTACTTAGTAAGCGTTCAACGAAGAGCAGGAGCATATCACATCTCCGCAATGAACAGCCAGCTCCACTTATCCAGTGATACGTTTAATAAGGAAACATTATCAATCAAGGAATAAGCTAACTAAAACGACGAGCCAAATAGGAGATTCGCGAGATACAACGAGGATGGTCGTTCAAAATATGCTTACACCTCACAATGGTGCAATGTTCGGTCTCATGAGTACTATATAAGGACCTCCCCCTCTTTGTATATTGCCATGCACACAGCATTACTTACCTAAAGATTCTCCCACAATCAATACACAATTATTTGTGTAATCAACATCACGACAATGAAATTATCTTACTTCTCAATCCTCTTGTTTGCCTCAAGTTCCCAACAATGCTCTCACACAGAAATATTGACAAAAACTTTCGCAAAGCTTCCCACGACAGCAAAAGGCCCATCCATTGGATCTGCAGGTTATGCAGTCCAACCGTTGGGAGCAGGGACATATATGGTCACCGATGGCTTGTATCAGGCTATGTTTCTGGTTTCGTCTAAAGGAGTCATTGTTGTCGATGTTCCACCAACTATTGGAAAGAATATGCTCTACGCAGTGGGCAATGTCACAGATCAGCCCATCACTCATTTGATATACAGTCACGCTCATGCCGATCACATTGGGGCTGCTTCCTTGGTCATAAACAAACATACACAGATTGTCGCACACAAAGACACCAAGGAACTCCTCAAACAGACCCCCGATCCGCTCCGTCCGCTGCCAACCAAGACCTTCTCCCAAAGTTATGACCTCAAAGTTGGAAATCAAACCCTCAATCTTTTGTACGAAGGAGAGAACCATGTGCGTGGAAACATTTACATATACGCCAAAGCGTCCAAAACCTTGATGCTTGTCGACGTTATATTTCCAGGTTGGGCTCCCTTTTCCGGACTGGCTGTCTCCAGCAACATCCCCGGCTGGATTGATGCTCACGATAGGATTCTGGAGTATGATTTTCAATACTATATCGGAGGACATCTTGGTCGTATTGGTGACCGAAGCGACGTGGTAATTCAGAGGGACTATGTGAAGGACTTGTTTAACAATTGCAAAAATGCCATCGATCTCACAGCAACTGCAGATCCGGTTATTGGTGCTAACGCTATCCTTGGGCCTATTGGGGGGCTAAATCCAGGGAACTCATGGGCACAATTTAAGGGATACTTGGATATAACGGCAGAATACTGTTCAAACAAAACGTTGGATAAGTGGAATGGAAAATTAGGAGGTGCTGACGTTTTCACTTTTGAGAATGCTTATAAGATGGTGGAGCATCTTAGAATTGATTGGAATGTCCTCGGGCCATTTAGAAAGGTGTAAAGATCCTCTGCATAGCGTTTGTAACATAGACAGATTTCTCGTTGCAAGAAAAACTATCCTTTTCATTGCCTCTAACAGCACAAAATTACCTATTGCGTCGGTGAAATGTAGTCAATTACGTACGAGTTAAGTGAAGTGTTGTCAACTGATCTGAGACATCTTCACATGTTTGGGTCCTATAGCATTGTGCGTATATGACTTATTCAAGGTAACCTCTTACTCAGTCAATTGTCAATCATGCTCACCCAAGTGTCTCTGACACGGTGTTCTCCCGAATGTTCTTCGATTGTGGCTTGCGAAGATTCCTTATATTATATTAACCAATAGTATTCGACTAGTGCCATGTTCATATTCAAGTTGATACTTAAATGAAATGAATGCAGCTAATAGGATTAATGAATTAGTTGGAATCAAAACATACTTAATTAAAGTAACCTTTTCAAATATATATATAATATACGCAAATATATAAATGGGACTCTTCTGGAGTAGATCGTAGATCAGTACTGCCAAATCAAAATCCTGATGTATTAGGTCACAATCTCATTGCAAGAATAATCCAATCTACAAGTGGTCTTGATTACAGCACGAAAAGACTAACTGATGTGACGGTCCACTGGAAATATCTTTACCACTCTACAAGATCCTCCCTCAGGAAGACTCGAGGTCGAACTCCATCACCTTGCCAACCTTTTAGCACTGCAGTCTTCTTTCCAATATCTATATGCGCGGACATAAAATCAATCCTCCTTGCTTCTGGAATATAGCCAGCTGCATCCCTCCATTCCTCCTCTAGTCTCACCAACCACTTTGAAATTTGGTGGCAAACAACAGCATCCCATATACCTTCTCTGTACTCGCCAATCTGGTCAAAAATTTCCAATGCCATTTCCCGCTCTACCTTGAAGCGGCAGAAATTGGCGACAAGAGTGAGGGCAGGCAGAATGCCAACATCGAAGCTGAATGGCAGAATCGTAGGGTTTTGGTTGGCATTCTGCTTAAGGTATGGTAGGACGGCATGTACACTATTAATGATTTTACGGTACGTCTCGAGATACTTGTCCCACTCTACACTGCGGGGGAAAAAACAGTATATCAGGTTGATCCTGCTCATTTCCATCTGAATCTCCAGCAGTTTGGCAATGAAGAACCCTCGTCCACCATCTAGTGACGAGTGCACTGAGAGGATCTTGCCTACGGCTGTCTGGAACTTAGCCATATCCAGTATGTATTCATCACGCTCGTTGTAGAGGTAGTTGGGAATATCTTCGGATTTGATGCTTGGATCTGTCCAAGGATTGTTTCCCGGTCTGAGATTGGTCTCAAAATCTTTAAAATCCAAAGACGTTGAAACCTGTAATTCCACAAGTTTTGATTGTGCAACTGCTATGAAATGACAGTTACGCCTCAATATCATTTGCCAGAACTCGGCTACCTCATAAATGTCCTTGAAGTTGTCAGGCATATTGTTCACTACAGCATTTATGTTAGCTTTGAACCTCTGATGTGTAAGCGAGGAACGCGTATCGATGAAAAGTAGAGCGTGAAGATCCAGTCCAGAATATGCTGCGCAGAGGTCTTCGTCTAACATGTTTGTGGTACGACGTGTTGAACGTTCCTTGTCTGCAGGCATGATCCACTTGTTTCCTGGATTCTTTATAAATCTACTCACAACCTCGAGGCCGCCAGATGCGTGAATTGAAGCAGAAGCTTGATGTCCTTGAAGACTTTCAAAACAGAAGACAAGTAAGCAGGCTATTAAAATCTGACGACTGTCAACCTCCTCCGTCAATGCTTTCCGCATACCCTCCAAAGATTTGACGTATCGTGACACAGCGTACAGCTCATGAGACGTTGGAACATATCTATTTACAGCAATGCTGACGGGATTGATTGTTTTGCTGAGACTTAAAGCACCAAGAGCAATCATAGCGTTTCGAACGTAGGGAACCAGCTCTCCAAGTTGCGGGATATAGTGTTTCCATAAGGAGGTTTTAATCAATCCCGACAATGCTTCTGCTAGGTTGTCGTTGAAGTATCTGAAGTAGTGCCACTCATTCTCGTCCTTGAACCCTGTTCCTGGAAGCATTTCTTGGGGTAAAATAAGTATACCGGGATCCCTTTTGGATGAAGGCAGCCAAGTACAATGCCGCAAACGACAAGGGTAGCTACTACAAAGTGGGTTTGACTCGTCACATTTGATAGGCTGGACTCTACGAAAGTTTAGCCTTGCAAATGCTATGAACCCACCTCAAACCATACCTGCATATAACACATCCTGCGCTTAAAGTTCGACGTCTTTCCTCGGTTTCTGATCCGGTATACCATAGCCCTTGGTCATTGAAGCATGACACAGAGGTTGAAGCTGTAGCGAAGTTCGAGTCCAACAGCTTTCTATCACTCTGAGGGAGGATCAATTTCAAAGGATTATTATGGCTGCCATTGCTTGCTCCTCTTATTTTTGATGGACGAGTCCAAGTGCAACGCCGCAAACTTTTGGCGCAATTGTCACAGATTGGCCTTTTTTCGTCACATTTGATGTGACGGACTCTTTGTTGAGTCAGCACTGGTCAACATAGCATGTTGAACGTACTTGCAAGTAATACAGCCTGTCCTGTTATTGATTAACTTTTGCTTGGACAGGAATACGGCATCGTATAATTGTACTGAATACACATACCGAACTTTCGTTTGGCCTGCTCGTACTGTCTTTATAGACGCTTCCTTGCTTTTCTCCAAGCGCTCCATTGCTGGTCAAGATACAAAAGGACACTTGACACACATATCGAATTGTCCGAGAGCGTTGGTCAACCTTTTTGTAACATGAGCAGCCAAGCATTCCCCACTCACTTGCCTGATACAGTTAGTCGACTGATCTAGCGCTTTCATTCTTTCGACGTCTTGTCTACTGTATTCCGCCATCGGCGTATATAATATTCACCGCCCGGCAGAATAGATTAGATTAGATGCAATGATTCTCAACCCCGCCAATCCTTTCCACTGCTTTGTAAACAAATTCAACTTCGAATTCCAAGTTTTCTTTCCCAGATCGTTTTGGTTCAATGTATCTTTTCACCACATAATTGAAAATATCAAGATCTCCTCCAAATGGCACCCTCACTCGAGGCCCCCGACAGGGTCGAAGACGTCCTCTCTGCCCCCCTCAAAACCGCACCCACCCTCGTCGCCCCCGAGCCAGAACACTGTCCCGGCCCGGAATCTGAAGCTGCAGGAAAAGCAGACTCCTGCGCCGGCTGTCCTAACCAAGCCATTTGTGCCTCTGCGCCCAAAGGGCCCGATCCCGATATCCCCCTCATCACCGCACGTCTCGCGGGTATCAAACACAAAGTCCTAATCCTCTCCGGCAAGGGCGGCGTGGGGAAGTCGACCTTCACTTCACTCCTCGCCCATGCCTTTGCTTCAAATCCGGATAACACGGTGGGTATCATGGATACCGATATCTGTGGCCCGAGTATACCCAAGATGATGGGCGTGGAGAACGAAACCATTCACACATACGCTGGTGGCTGGAGTCCCGTCTGGGTGTTGGAGAATCTGGGGGTGATGAGTATACAGTTTATGCTACCGAATAAGGATGACGCTATCATTTGGCGAGGACCCAAGAAGAATGGGCTTATCAAACAGTTTTTGAAGGATGTGGAATGGGGAGAAATGGATTTTCTACTGGTTGATACGCCACCTGGAACTAGCGACGAGCATCTGAGCGTGAACTCGTTCTTGAAGGAGAGTGGAGTGGATGGAGCGGTGATGTTGACGACGCCTCAGGAGGTTGCGTTGTTAGATGTCCGGAAGGAAATTGATTTCTGCCGGAAGGCTGGCATCAAGATTCTAGGGATTGTGGAGAACATGTCTGGTTTTGTGTGTCCAAAATGTACACATGAAAGTCAGATATTCCAAGCTACGACGGGGGGAGCAAGGTCGTTGGCCAAGGAGATGAATATTCCGTTTTTGGGAGCTGTACCATTGGACCCGAGGATAGGAATGGCAAGTGATTACGGAGAGAGCTTTTTTGATGCTTGGCCTGATAGCCCAGCGTGTAAAGCCTTGAAGGGAGTAGTCAAGAGGGTTGGTGAGGAGCTTGGCCTAAAGCCAGAGAGTGTCTTACCCGAGGATTGAAAGATGCAGCATCTTGGAAATGATAGGGCAACGGTGTTACACAAGTAAGGTAGACAAGCACGTCAAGACTGAATATCCACATGAAGACTCTCGATATAGGAGCCTATAATAGGAAAGATAGCCACCGCTTCGTGGAGGAGAAGCTGGAGAAACTGTATAAGCCAGGCAATCAACTAGCCATTATATACATAGCTGTCGGGGGATATAGAAACTAGAACAAAAGATCTAGAGTATATAAATTATATATATACACATTGAATTCAATCTCGATACAAGAACCTTATGTCCATATTTATATGGAACGGCGAAGTTAAGTAACGGAGCCAACAGCTGAGTGATTATTCATTTGACGATAGATCTTTCGCAATATTTACCAGCGTATTGGATTTACCCGAAACATCTTTCCTAAAACAGTCATATCTATCAATTATGCTAGCTAGCTAGATCATGTACTCTGCTATTAGTGATAGAACTCCAGCTAAAAGCCTGGCTTTTATCCCAAAACCACTTATATGCAAATATATACCCTCCCATCCCTCTCTCCATAGCAATCCATGTCACACATCCTCTCTCTCCCCACGCCAAAACATTATGCGATCCGACCGAACCACAACTTCTCCTCCCCCATAGCCTGCTCTCCAGCCACCCCGAGCTTCCGCGCCACCCCATCACTACCTACCTCAAACTGCATCGGGTAGGCATCCTTCAGCGCCAGCGACGCGCTGTCTCTATTTACAAACCCCATAAAGTGGTCTCCGGTTACATGGACCAGATGGAAGGATTTCGTCCACACGGCGTCGGGGCGGTTGATGAACAGCGACCCGTCCTGGAGGACCAGCGTGAGGTTGCGCCAGGCCGGGTGGAAATAGGTGCCGGTGTAATTGAGCAGCGGCAGCGTGGGGGGCAGTGGCGGGTCGGGAACGGAAGGGAACGAAATGTTGATTGCGTTGTTGTAGGTATCTTCGAGACGCTGGAATTTCTCTTTGTTGCTACGGGGGTGTGGTATGTTAATCATTATGCATGAGATGGGTAAAAAAATGAAGGGAAAATAATGGAATTCGGTGCGTGGGAACTCTTACTTTTTGATATGGTTGTATCGATCGTGTGCAGGCACTTTCAGCTTGTCGTTGAGCAGCTTCCATGTCAGCACTTCCACGACTGCATTTCCCGTGCCTGCGGTGTTGGCAAAGCCTACAACGCCGTACCTTAGTGCTGGGAAGAACATAATGTTGGTGCCAAACGCATCAGAGGCGCCGCCGTGCGTGATGAACTCGTAGCCTTTGTAGACACCTTTTATCCAGCCAAGAGCATAGGAGTTTTCTCCGGTAGACCAAGGATTTTCGCCAGTGAAAGTGCGCCCGGTTCTGAGGGCTTTGTGAGCAGAGGGAGACAGGGGACCT
>Ga0247809_1001409_pt1 | contig 10847 bp, 14 predicted proteins | sample UWRJL104311B1_FD_180951 | JGI IMG/M metagenome (GOLD analysis project Ga0247809, IMG submission 180951) | Plant litter microbial communities from Arlington Agricultural Research Station in Wisconsin, United States - UWRJ-L104-311B-1 | ecosystem: Environmental > Terrestrial > Plant litter >...
CCTGACTTATTCGCCGTATCCCATGCAGACATGCAAGCCCAGGCGTCTACTCCCGCGAGCCCCGCCCTCGCTTCGACGTGACGAGGCGCCCGTATGTATGACATAAGGAACAAGCGTTCTATACTTTTGGAATCCTAACAAGTTGTCAAAAGCTAACATCTCCTGATCATCTCTTCATGCGGTAGTTATGTTACCTTCGTTGGGTGGAGATTGGCCTTCGATCCTTCTGAAATTGGGCGTTTTCTACATACTGATATCTCAACCTGCTTATATCAAGTATTGTAGTGGTATTGCGACATTCTTGTATCTCCTCATTGCGAATGTTTTTATTCCTGGATTCATATCACCACTGGCCAAGATCCCAAACGCACATTGGTCCTCATCATACACAGATACCTGGATCAAATTGAAAGAAGCAAATGGCGGGACAGGCCTTCAAGATGTCCTAAAAGCACACAAGAAGTATGGACCCATTGTTCGAGTATCGCCGAGAACTCTCAGCATTTGCTCTTTGGACTCTCTTCGGCAAGCGTATAGCGGTGGCTTCGACAAGACAACATTCTACAACGAATTTACAAACTACAATGTTCCGAATCTGGTTTCTACCATTCACAACAGACCACACTCTATACAGAAGCGAATGATCTCGAATGTCTACTCGAAGTCATACATACAGAAGTCAGAGGACTTCGATACACTCTCAAAGGTCATGCTCTACGATCGACTGTTTCCTACGCTGTTAGCAGCAGCGCGCACGAACGATGATGTTGATGCTTATGGACTCAATCAAGCTCTTGGAGCAGATTTTATGAACGCCTATCTATTTGGCACAAGGAACGGCACGAATCTCATTCAGGACGTAGTCTCGAGAAATGAGATTATTCTAGCACTCAAGATAAAGTTACGTAAGACGCCAAAGAAGGTTGCGTCTAATGCGATGTTTGACAGGCACTTGCTGTCAATGTGTGAAGCTGCCGGAGGTATTGCTCCACCACCTTATAACATCATGACATCGCTGCCGTCAACTAAAGCAGTTGTGTATGGTCAGATAATGTCTAAGCTCGCAAAGGAGACGTTGACTTCTGGTATTCCGCCTCGACTGATCGCAGCATCGGAAATGATGGACCAGAATATCGCAGCGATCGAGACATTCAAAGTTGCACTGACTTATACACAATGGGAACTGTCACGTAAACCTGATCTTGTCACAAGATTACAAGCGGAGCTCTCGACACTGTCCCCCTCATTGAGATATGATCCTTCGGCAGCGACGCCACCAGCTCTCCCCGACCCAAAAGATTTGGACGCTCTGCCATTCCTCAACGCGATTCTCAAAGAAATACTGCGTCTCTACACTCCCTCACCAGGCATGTTTCCTCGCGCTGTCCCCAGAGAAGGCGTAGTCATGGACGGTCGCTACATTCCAGGCGGGACGACAGTAGCGGCAGCAGCATATTGTCTACATCGCAACGAGGCAGTTTATCCGGAAGCTGAGAATTTCATGCCGGAGAGATGGTTAGCTGGAAATAGTAATGGTGTTGATGGGAGTCCAGGTGGCAGGACCGAGCAAGAGAGGTGGTATTGGCCATTTGGGAGTGGTGGGAGGATGTGTATTGGAAGTCATTTTGCAATTCAAGGTAAGTGTTCCCTTAAGCCCGGGGTCAAGTTGAGCTCCCCCGTACTATGTGTTGCGATAGAAGTCACACTGCTAATTTCTTTGTAGTGCTTAAGTTGTGTATCGCAGCCATGTATGCGAATTTTATGACTACCTTAGTCGATGATACTGATATCGAGCCTGACGACGCTTTCATTGCTGCGCCGAAGGGCGAGACTCTAATCTTGAAGTTTCGCCATATCGAGGCTACAAATTGAGGACACTCCAAGCATAATAATCGAAACTTGACTTCCGCATAGTGCGTATGAAACTAAGGTTCACTAGGTCCAATCGAGATTCATGACTGTGGTGTCAGACAGTAAGGTGCTCAAAGGTGATTATCCAATGCTGTACAATTCATCCTTGGGTCCCACGGTTTACATCATTCTGGCAGGCGTATAAATGCAACTCTTATCTGTGCTCGCAACCTGCATTACGAAGTTTCAATACTATCAACTTTGGCAACTAAAAATCTTCTTCGAAACTTCTTCGGTTGACACTTCAACATGTCTTCGGACAAAGAGACACTCAAATCAAAGGTCAATCGACCATCTCCTTTTCGGGTTCCTCTTCCTCTTCCTCAATCAATGATGTCGCCTTCACCACAATCCAAGCCTTCAAGAACGTCTCCATCACATGTTCCACCGTCACAGGTTCCACTACTACAGTCAACTATTGGCGATCCTTCACCATCATCCAGGGCTTCACCCTCCTCTAAAAGCTTCTGCCCTGTCACCAAACATCCCACAGTCGCAGATCACATAATACATGTATACCTTGCAAATATCTTGTTCGAGTTCAACAGATTGCAATGCCAACCGTGATGACGTGCTCACTGGGTTCCTACAATTGCTGCTCAACTCTGCTCTAAGCCTTATGCCTGCTGTTACATTCCAAAAACTTCAGACTTACGCAAGTCACAGCTCTTTTCCTAGCAGTGAGTGTGCTCTCATTGACATATAACAATAATCGAAGCTTGAGCTCGGACCAATCACATGCCGGCAAGGGACATTCCAAAACTTCCACCCCAGATACCATCTTCTCTGCAACAATGCCTCCTTTATCACTACAACCCTACCTCTGCGCAAGATGTACAGCACGCCTCTTTCCTCTCGTCCGCAAACGAGTGCGCAACTTCTCCGCAACACGTTCAGGAGCTGACACTTCCCCGAAACCACCGACTGTCGCGCCCAAAATTACCATCGATGTCAAGCACATCCGACAAAATCCAGATTTGTATTCGCAGAATTGTATAGTGAGGAATTATCAGGGCTTAGCGTCTCGCCCACATGAGATTGTGAAATTGTCGGAGAAGTGGAAGGGGTATCAGGATGATGCGAGGAGTCTGCGGGAGAGGAATAATAGGATACAAGCACAACTGAAAAGAGGTGTGCAGAAACTGTCTGGGAACATGCAAGATGCATTGGAAGGAGGGGATAAGGAGAATCTGCAGGGATTAGGGAAGGATGGACTGCTAGCTGAGGCTAAGCGGTTGAAGGGCGCGATTGGAGGGATCGAAATCAAAGAGAAGGAGGTTGTCAATGAGATCGACGTTTTAGCAGCGTCGTTACCAAACCTCACATCAATCCAAACACCACAAGGTGATGAGATTAAAGTAGTTGGTTACATAAATCAACATCCTGCAAAGCAAAATCCATCTCGGAAATGGCGGTCTCACATCGACATTGGACGCGATCTCTCCCTCCTCGATTTCACGTCCTCGGCAACAACCTCCGGCTGGGGGTGGTATTACCTCCTCAACGAAGCCGCTCTGCTCGAACAAGCACTCATTCAATACGCACTATCAGTCGCACGGAAAAGAGGTTGGCAAATGGTGACACCACCAAGTATAGTCTATTCCCACATCGCACACGCATGCGGCTTCCAACCACGCGATCAAAATGGAGAGTCACAGATCTACACTCTACAACAAACGCCTGAGGACAGCGGAAGGAAGCCAGAATTGTGTCTAGCTGGGACGGCAGAGATACCATTAGCGGGCATGAAGGCGAATACCATAATGGAAGAAGCCGAGTTTCCTATGAAGAGAATTGGTGTGTCGCGCTGTTATCGCGCCGAAGCTGGTGCGAGAGGCGCAGATACGAAGGGTCTTTATCGCGTCCACGAGTTCACGAAAGTTGAAATGTTCGCATGGACTTTGCCGTCAACTCCTCTCTCGGAAGAAATTTTCAACGAAATGCTCTCCATTCAGACCGAGATCCTGACGTCCCTCGGATTACACTGCCGGATTCTCGAAATGCCATCTACAGACCTCGGCGCCAGTGCAACCCGTAAAAGGGATATCGAAGCATGGTTTCCATCTAGAACAGAGATTGATGATGGATGGGGAGAGGTCACAAGTGTAAGTACTTGTACAGATTATCAGACGAGGCGGTTAGCGACAAGGGTTAAAAGGAAGAGTGGAGGAGGCAAGCTAGAGTTTCCGTATACCGTCAACGGGACTGCGTTGGCGGTGCCGAGGGTGTTGGCGGCAATCATTGAAAATGGGTGGGATCAGGAGAGAGGTGTTGTGAAGGTGCCGGCGTGTTTGAGGGGGTGGATGGATGGTATTGAGGAGATCGGGGGAGGTTATGATGGAGTGGCTTTAACGTGATTGAAAAAAGGGTGTGTTGTTGGAGGAGCAAGACTATTGTGTATAGTGTAGATAATATTATGTATGATTGGGTGATGTATATAGTACATTTTGTATCATAAATCTGTAAACTAATGATCCATAACTTCTTATGCCATTCTAGTATTGACCGGTCTATTCAAATTACTACAAACTCAGCCTTAAACGCAAGGAGCAGTCACTCTATAAATGCACATCTGTTTTACCACACTGCTCACTCAAACTTCCTCGACTGTAACTTCCTTCCCCTTCCCAAACCAGCTCCCAACATAACTCCCAACAGCCAATCTATCCCTCTCGCCCTCCTTAGCAATCCTGACATTCCCCAAGCCGATCATTGCCACGACGCCCAACCACAGAAACGCCGTCAACGCAAAGAAAGCCAAGACAATCCCTTCCCTAGCTGTCTCTTTGAAGTATGCCGCTTTCTCCGGACCCATGTTCCTCAAAGCATCTAGACTCGAAGAAGACGATGATGACGACGATGAAGTTTTGAGCGAGACGCCGCGTCGAGAGAGGTACTCGTTGAAAATATTTAGCATGAATGTCGTTGCGATTGTGCCGCCAAAGGCTTGGGATAAAGCCATTAAGGAGACGATGGAGGAAATTTTGGAGCGGTGGTATCCGATTCCGTGCAGCGTACCGGGCATGAATCTGATTCCCGTCCCGAATCCAGTCAGGCCCAGCATGCCGTACATCCAGGGTAGATTACCCTGCCTCATGGCAAGAGCCAGGAGTGTGATGCCGAGAGGTTCGCAGATTGTGCCTAGGAACAGAGGATACCATGTTCGTCGCAGGATAACGTTACATGCTAGGATTGCGACGATGGCGCCTACGCCTAGACCAGGAATGTAGTACACCAGATTACGGCCTGCTTCGCTTGAGCCTAGACCTGATACGAGGACGAGATATAGAGACGCGAAGTAGAACACGGCGTACATTGCCATGCCGGTTGAGAAGTTGATATACATTAGTAAACCGCAGTTGCGCGAAATAAGGAGGTTGAGTGGGATCATGGGTTTCTGAGTTGGGAAGTAGTGTGATAACAAGTGACCAGGTGAGAGGAGGAATTCCCAAATGAAGAATGTCGTGAGGAGGATGACTGCGAGAACTAGGGGAACGATAATCTTGATTGATGACCATGGGTAGTAGGAGCCTGCCCAAGTCAAGGACAAGACGAGGAGTCCTGCGCCAAAGAGAAAAAGCAACTGGCCGCCAAAATCTATTGTCGCAAGTTTGTTCTTGAATGTAGGTCTGACTTCGACAGTCTCATTGCCGTTCGTGCGCGTGATCGTCTGTGGACCAAGCAGTTCTTTGTGAAGTAGGAAATGCGTGGCGATCATCCCGAAAAAATTAAAGGGTATAACGAGAACGAAGCAATATCGCCAACTTGCTTGGGTGAGAAGTCCGCCGATGACTGGTCCGACACCATATCCGATGGCTGCAAAAATGGTAAACATTGAATTGTTCTTCGCGTTCTCCTTCAAGGACACTTTATCGGCCAGAATCATCTTCGTGATGATCAACAATCCTGCACATCCTGCACCTTGTAGCGCCCTTCCGATACATAACATGGAGAATGCCGAGGTAGGAGCGGCAGCAGCAAGAACAGCTCCCAGAAGCGCAATGACAGATGAAGATTGTATGGCTACATATCGACCGAATGTATCCGCTATCTGTGCCCAGAAAGGAATGAAAGCCGCATTGCAGAGGTTGAACGCCGCAACAATCCAGTTGAGTTGAGATAGTTCGTTGAAGTCTGCTGCTATGAACGGTGTTGCGGGTGCGATAACGGTCAAGTCGAGAGCTGAGACTGTAAAGGGCAGAGCGAGGCCAAAGACGAGTTTTTGACGATATCTTGTCATCGCTTGCTCTTGTGCTTTTGTCTCTGAGTCCGTGATGAATGGTGAGGACTTCTGTCGGTCGCTTCTTGATTGGAGTTCTACATTGCTGCTTTGGCTGAGTCGTTGCTCGTAGCCGAGTTGTTGTTGTTGTTGCTGTTGCTTGGCGTTTCTGTGCGCTTTGAATTTTCGAAAAAGATAGATCGCCATGTTGAGGGTTGGCGTATTTGTAGACAGATAGTATCGTGTAGATCAATTAGTATATTGCTGGTTTGTCGAGTTCTGCTATTGACGAGGTTGACTCTTTGGATGAGCGAATTATGGTGTATACTGAATTCACTTATGTTAAAGTGAAGAAGAAAGGCCGTTTACAATATTTTGACGTGCAACGAACGCGCATCCTAACAACGATACTTATATGAGATTGAGATATGTTCGACATGAATAATACCGCAATAAGGCATGAGGTTGTGAACATCGACACTGGTCTACACGTTTATTACCTAAATTGGTATTCTTGTGTTCTAGCCAATGAGAAGTCGTCAGAAAGGGCAGATATTGGACCGGGCTGCGCATGATTTTCGTGGCTGCAGATTCATCGTTTGAATGAGCTTTCTCGAATTACGCCGTTGGTGTCTGGGCTTCTTGCAAGGTAGTAAGGAGTGGCTGTGATTTCGGATCTGTTGTCTAAGATAGTCGTATCAAGACCAGTCATAGGGCTGAACGGCTTATACCATCACCATGACGCTTTACTCGTCAGTGTACAAGCCACGACTTGTCCTTGATAGCATGTGTTTCTGAGTCTCGAATTAGCTCTCGAGATATGAAATTTTCCTACGATTTAGGAGTCTCCTCTGTTATGAATCGTGTTTGGCCAAACCACTCGTATAAAGATTCAAGGCAGGATCATGATTGTCTCCTTGTACGCGACTTCACATGACGAGTGAGTAGCACACAGCAGGAGTAACAGCACATTACGTTTGACGTGTGCCACACGATTGACCTTGTTGGGGCTGTACTGAAGCTGTCGAACTTGACACGGATTTCCTAGGCTTGGTGAGAAAGCAAAACAGAATACTTCTCGGCATTCCCACTTGCGTCCTATTGGTCAACTTCTCCATTGCCAAAGAAGGTATAGTGCCGACTGTCCATGGAGAGACATTCATTAGATGCAGTAAGTCGACAATCGTGCTCGCTTATAGAGTAGTTTCCGGTAACATTGGACAACTCCTGGATAAGTATCTGGTGTAGGATATTGTGTAGGGTTTCTCTTATCGGGCTGTCGATCAGATTGTCCAAGTCAGCTTGTCACTTGCGATGGCAGTGTACTCTATCAAAGCAGCTTGACAAGATTTTCGAGCCTCAACGGGTTGTTCATATGGTCCTGGGACACCGGCACATATTCACTTCCGCTTGCGACGTATAATGTCAACAATTCAGCATGAAGCAGATACGGGACGGCTTCCGAGGTGTATCTGCATCTGGCCATATCACCATCTCTCCCGACAGTTGGCAGCTCTCATACGGACAAAGGTTTCATCCTTGAAGTCGTGCGAGACCAGCGTGTAGGATCTATCTCGTTCGTCTCGCCGTTGAAGCAAATGTGAAGTCCTACATTTTTCTACAAAGTATGTTGACGTACTCGTAAGCACGGGAAGATTGTAATGATAGTGGAGTGTTCTACTCACGTATGATTCGTCAACATCGTGCTACCCCAAATTAAGTCTAGCGTATACATCACCAAACTCCCTTCCATCGATCAACCTTCCAGTAGTCGCTCGTGTCATTATTCAAACATAATTGCATGGCTTATAGGGCTATGCACGTTATTTCTCACGTCAAGCGGCTCCACCTCGAAGATGACTGATGGTGCAGGTATGAGATGCTCGGTGCACCTCAAAGCTACATGCCTCGCATCATCTTCCGCCTTCTCAACTTCTTTGATTGCCCTTTTCAGACTTGAGCCCTTGAGCACAACCATCACACAATTCTACACGCGACCCATTCCATGATATTCTATCTACAGCCCAAGACGCCCCTCTGTATACAATAAACAACGGTTTTGCCTAATCTGGTGATTTCAGATGTCCCGCCACTCCACGAATTCATAGCTGACTCAAAAAAGGTGAAATTGCATTGTGGCCACAAGCTGACTCAAACCACGCTTGACATTTGGCACTTGAAACCATGGTCTATTGTGGCAAGCCATCCGGCGGGTGTCACGCATGCCGTGAGAGGAAGAGTAGATGTGACAAGCTTCCAGAAGGGTGTACACAATGCAAAAGAGCCAAGAGAGTATGCCCCGGCTACCGACAACCTGGGGATGTCATATTCCACAACGAGAATGAGAAAGTTGTACGCAAGGCCAAGGCGAAAGCAGCAAAGACTAAAGCCAAGCGAGACGCAGAAGATCGTGCCTGGACCCCCCCAGGGGCACTTACGCCAGACGAAGACGAGGAATTCTTGATTGGTGGATCATTCTATGACGAGGCGATCAATCGTTCCATGGACTCGGTACCTCCACAATCTCGTGCCATACTTTGTGAAGCTTCGTTGTTACCACGGGCGGAAGATGTTGCTGATGGCTTCTTCATCCAAGGATATGCTTCCAGGATCCCTGGAGAATCTGGTCCAGGCCGTTTTGATTATCTTGCTGACAAATACAATGAGTACTCCCTGGATGCTGGTCTACGCTCGAGTATCCGAGCTGTCGGATTCGCTAGTGCTGCAAACACCATGCAGTCAGGTGCAATGCTTGACAAAGCACGCTACCACTACATGCAGGCAGTACGGTGGACAAATCGAGCACTTGCATCAAACGAGATTGCGAAAAAGGATACCACACTTTTATCCATCCTAGTGCTCGGCATCTTTGAAACGATGACAGGCACACATCGGAGATCGCTGAAGGATTGGTCGCAACATATCAATGGTGCAGCTGCCGTTATCAAGCTACGTGGTGACGAACAACTTGATAGTATTGCAGGTCGGCGCATGTTGTTCCAAGTCACATCAAACCTACTGATCGTGTGCATCGCGCAAGAAAAAGCTCTACCCGACTATCTTCTAAAACTTCTAGAAGCTGCCATCGCAAAGATTCATAATCCCGATCCTGCATTGTTGGTGCAACGAACAATGATTCGAGCAGCTCAACTGCGATCCGATGTTCGTGGAGGAAATATAGAGGATCCTAATGCGGTTCTCAATGAAGCACTGAAATTGGATAGTGCGCTTGTCAAGATTTCACAAAACCCTCCCGATGGATGGGCTTATGAGGTCGTGTACACAAGCATTCCTTCTTCATATGTCTGGAAAGGCACATATCATGTCTATCCCGACTGTTGGATAGCGCAGTTGGTGAGTGTTGTCCCAATTTCCGTCATGCCTACGGACCTTCTTCTCCTTGAGCAGTCAAACGTTTTGACGATGTTTGACTTTAATCTATTCGCCAAGTGGAAATAATCTTGCTAATTCATGACTTAGTTCAATGCCTTGAGAACTATTCGCATACTACTAAACGAGCTGGTCCGTAGTGTACTACTCAACGGTTTTGCTGCCGATCCACCACATTTTCGAGAACAAATTTATGTCACGCAACTGCAGCAGACAACCCAAACACTTTACGACGTGCAAGACGACATTCTCTACACTGTTCCACAACATCTCTTCAAGCTTCCACAGCCAGAACATATCAGACATCATACAATTGCACGATCAAATCGGGCAAACGTAGAAGAAGCCGTCGTGCCGCTTGAGAACATGTCTCCTGCACAACAAGAGTCTCATGGACAGTGGAAAGGAGTACTAGACTCTCAACAATATTCTGATACAACTTCTCTCAGACCACTCCTTCCCAAGCCTTCAAGTGAATTAGTCCCGCCCTCACTGCCGATTCACGTTCGCGCTTCTGCACAATCAACATCGGAGAACTGCCCAACAACAAGCCTCGCATCATGGACAGAGGTTCTAACGACAGATCCGTTGTCTGTCCCTCTACTATTTGACGAAAATCAACGGAAACAGACAGTTGCAGCACGTACCTATGGTGGTAACTTCTTGATGTGGCCACTCTATGTTGCAGGAAACATGGATATCTCTACACAAGAAGTCAGGGACTTCGCGGTAAGGAATTTGAGGGATGTTGGTGATGAGTTGGGAATCAAGCAGGGATGGGTGCTTGCGGACTTGTTGGAGAAGAATATCTGGGAGGATGATCTGATTTGACATTGTACCATCGTTCAGTGGCTGCTGTGTTTTGAGAAGGTGCTAGTGATGAATTGTTGTATTGTGTCTCCTGGGATTTGCTGCATAAAGTGGTCATCAGACTCTGCCCGATAAGAATCGTACACATCCAGAAAGCTATAGGCCTCGAGCAACGTGTAGTCTTACTGATGCTCAAACTCTGAGGTCACATTTTGATTAAATTAGTATCATTTGAGTGCGAGATATCGGGATGTCTTGTTCTTACACACATAGCCATGGTTCCGAAATTGATTAGGACGCAAGATTCAGATTCTTGGTCAGACTCTCAATGGCGTTGTTCATGCGGTCGCAAGTGAGACTACTGGGTGCGCAAAAGACAAATCGTCGTTTCTAAAAGGTGGAACAGTCTGGTATGAGAACCGAGAAGCACTTGGGCCAGGAAAGGACGCAGAGGACTCAGACAAGGAAGCGAGAAAGGAAGCCGGTATTTACCAGGCTCTAGGTCAACACGAATTCA
>Ga0247809_1001412_pt1 | contig 10842 bp, 8 predicted proteins | sample UWRJL104311B1_FD_180951 | JGI IMG/M metagenome (GOLD analysis project Ga0247809, IMG submission 180951) | Plant litter microbial communities from Arlington Agricultural Research Station in Wisconsin, United States - UWRJ-L104-311B-1 | ecosystem: Environmental > Terrestrial > Plant litter >...
CCCGCTATTAATAGATATATGATAATCTTGTTCATCTCATTTGATATTAAAAGGAAACACTCATGCCCAATGTGGTAATCAATGGTATCGGATATGCATTCCCCGGATTTTCGGGGTCAGTAGCTGTATAACTTTTGTTTTTAATCGTAAATACATTGCTCGCCTGCAGATATACCCTCGCGCGCTGCACTTTCAGGTTCTTGAGTACCGGCTGGAGGTTATAGCCAATCTGAACATTCCTGAGTTTGAGGTACGAGCCACTTTCAATAAAGTAAGTTGATGTTCTGCCTTCATTATTCCGGTCAACGAGTGTCAGTGCCGGGATATTTGACCCGCTGTTCTGTGGCGTGAAGGCCTCTAACGTGCGGGTTCCAAAGTTTGCACCAGGCGCTAGCGAAGAAAAGTCGGTCAGCCCTTTGTAGGTATTAGTCACGTCAGAACCTTGTACCCCCTGCAGGAAAAACGAGAAGTCGAAGTTTTTGTAATTGATGGAGGTGTTAAAGCCGTATAACCATTTCGGTGCACTATTACCAATATAATCGCGGTCCAGCGCATCAATGCTACCATCGCCATTCAGGTCTTTATACCTGATACGGCCAATATCCTTTCCGGGTTGGGCGGCGTGGCTGTTGACTTCTTCGGCCGACTTAAAAATCCCGTCGGCAACATAGCCAAAAATTGAAGTTACTGGTCGGCCTAAAATATTCTTGTCCGTCCCATTTCCCGGGTAGGAAGTCAGCACTTCTGCCGGCAGTTCAGTCACTTTATTACTATATGACGAAGCATTACCTGTAAGCGTGATATTAAGGTCCTTATTTACCTGTTTAGACCAGGACAAAAGAAATTCTATCCCCTTATTCTGCATTGAGGCACCATTCGCAAACCTGGATCCCCCCTCGCCAATTACGGCCAGGTAAGCAGGATTGATCAGGATATCTGAAGTCTTTTTAATAAAATAATCTACAGATCCAGAAAGCTCATTTTTGAACAGTGCGAAGTCGATCCCCACATTGTGCTGTGCTGTTTCTTCCCAGCGCAGTGTATTATTTCCCTGCTGAATCAACGCAAACCCTGATGGCAGCTGACCTGTATTGGCACCTGAGATATCATATGCAGTACCAGCATCGTAATTTCCAACAGCATTAGTTCCATATACGGCCGAATACAACGTATACGTCGCATTATTGGCTATTTCCTGGTTACCGTTTTTACCCCATCCGTAGCGGAACTTCAGGTCAGAAAATAAAGGCAGGGTTTCCTTCACAAATTTTTCGTCGCTCAATCTCCATCCTGCGGAGAAAGCCGGAAAATAACCAAACTGGTTTTCTTTTCCAAAGCGTGATGAGCCGTCACGCCTGATGGTTGCCGAAAGCAGGTACCTATCATTATAGCTATAATTTGCCTTCGCAAAATATGACAAGAGGGCACTGCTTGTGCCATTACCAGAATTGTCTTTCAAAGTCGATCCTGCATCAAGATACGCATAGTCAAGATTTTCAAGCGCCAGTCCCTGCCGGGTACCGCTAAAGCCCTGATAAATTGTATTGATCTGTTCCTGTCCAACTAAAAAATCTGCCTGATGTTTATCTTTTTTGATGGCATAACTCAGCGTATTCTGCCAGATGCGGTTCCCATCGTAATTGCTTACCGTATTCACCGCATTAGAAGGGTCGGATAAAAAGCCAGAGGTATAAGATTTACGTAGTGTCCTTGCATAATTTCCATTATAATCAATTGCATAACTGGTTCGTAACAGCAAATTAGGCACCAGCTGAAGCTCTGCATAGGCATTACCAAAAATCCGCCAGAAGTTGTTGTAATTCTGTTTGTTGTCTTCAATCAGTCTTACCGGGTTTTGTCGGTCGGCCATTCCCGCCGCCGGACCACCCCATCCCCCATCAATGGTATACACCGGCACAATAGAAAACACAATTTGTGATAAGCCGGTTACGTCCCCCGTAGGTATCAGCACATCTTTCATATACGTACCCGAAAAATTCTCCCCTATTTTCAGCTTTCCGTTCAACAAACTATAATCCGTGTTTACCCGTCCTGTTAGTTTTTTGCCCCTCGTTTCTTTGATGATACCTTTGCTATCATAATAGCTGAGGGAAAACAGACTGTTTCCTTTTTCATTGCCATTGGCGATGGATAAGTTATACGATTGCAGGATTGATTGCTGTGAGATTTCATCAAACCAGTTTGTGTTTGCAGCGCGCATCGTTTTCGCTCCGTCAATAAACTCAGGAATGATTACCCGGTTAAGCACAGGATTGTCGAAATTATTGTTCCAGTCGTACTGATAAATCTGGTTGAAGTTAGGATTGGAACGGTCGTTTACCGCAGCTTGCCAATAAGCTCTTCCCCGCTCCTCTGCATTGAGTGTTTTTAGTTTGGAGGTGTAAAACTGAAGTGATGTTGAAGCATCAAAATCGATGCGGCTGTAACCCGCTTTAGCCCGTTTGGTGGTTACAATGATCACCCCATTTGCTGCACGCGACCCGTAAATAGTGGCAGAAGAAGCATCTTTCAATACCTGGATAGATTCAATATCGTTCTGATTGAGCTCCTGCAGTCCCCTTTTAGTGGGGATTCCATCAATCACATACAAAGGGTCGTTGTTTCCTAAAGTTCCTATACCACGGATTCGAACACTCGCTGCACCGTTTGGAGATCCATCAGCTGTAATCTGTACACCCGGAACCCTTCCCTGAAGTGCCTTAACAGGATTTCCTAACGGAATATCTTTGATATCTTTTACATTTACAACTGCAACGGCTCCGGTCAGGTCTTTTTTCCGCTCCCGCTGATATCCGGTGACTACCACATCATTTAATGAATTTGTCAGGTCCAGCTGTGCATTCAATGTTGCACTTGTACCTACTTTAATCGTATACGTTTTTGCACCTACATAACTGAACTTTAACGTTTGTCCGGCTTCTGCCTGGATATTGAATTTACCTTTGGCATCTGTCTGAGTTGCCCTTCCTGTTTCTGTTACAACAACAGAAACACCTTCCATAGGATTGTTTTGCTGATCGGTTACCGTCCCATTTACGGTACGTGTTTGGGCAAGACTGTTTAATGCTGACATCAGCATCAAACAGCAATAAAAAATTACCTTGTTCATCGTCTTCATTGGTTTATATTATTTGGTTATATTTTGATCAATCGTTTCAGTGCCTAGGCATTAAACCTGAGATATTCATCGAGCTGATACTCCGGGCAGGCACCTTTTTGAGTGGCAATAAATGCCCCCATTGCAATTGCATTCTTTAAAATTTCATGTGGAGACCTGCCTTGTGCGTGACCGGCAATAAAGGCAGCTAAAAAGGAGTCGCCGCTCCCAATCGTATCCTTCACCTTAACTGCAGATCCATAATGATAATAGCGTTCACAGTCTTTATAATAGGCAGCACCCGATTCGCCCTTGGTAATCAGGACTTCCGCAATGCCAAACCGGTCCTGAATAAATTGCACCTTATCCTGCTCAGTACCATAATTACCACCAAAAACTGTTTGCACTACATCCAGTTCCGCTTCGTTCAGTTTTACCATATCTGCCTTGGTAATTAAATCCTGCAGCACGGCGCGTTTTACAAAAGGGTATCTTAGATTGATGTCGAGTACACGGAACACGTCCAATTCCAGAAAAGACTGAAGAGAACGAAGGGTAGTTTCATTTCGCGAGGCCAGGGATCCGTAGATAAAATAATCTGATGTGGCCACCTGCTCCATTGCGGGTTTTTCTGCGGTAATAAAATCCCATGCTGAAGGAAATACAATCTGGTAACTTACTTCATTTCCGTTGCTTAAACTGGCCTGTACTTCGCCAGTGGGATAAGTTTTATCCAGCTGCAGTAACCGATGGTTGATTTCCCACTTATCCATTAATTGTAATAGCAACATGCCCTTTTCATCTTCGCCTATCCGGCTGATGATACCAGCGCTTACGCCCAATTTATTCAGATGATAGGCTACATTTAAGGGCGCACCGCCTGGTTGCGGACCGTCAGGAAGGATATCCCATAATACCTCGCCAAAGCAGATTACCTGTGAGTGTGCTTTCATTGGTAAATCCATATCAGTGCATAATTAGATTAGACTCTATCTGTTCCAGGGAAGTCCCTTTTGTCTCAGGCATTACCCTCCAAACAAAGATTAGTTGCAGTACCATCATTGTTCCGAAGAAGAAAAATGTAACTGCCCCTCCCAGCGTTTCTGTTAAATAAGGAAAATAAAAAGCTATTACAGCCGCCATAATCCAATGTGTGGAACTGCCAAGGGTTTGCCCTTTTGCGCGCACCTGGTTGGGAAAAATTTCAGATATAAACACCCAGATCACCGCGCCTTGTGAAAAGGCAAAAAATGCGATAAATACCATGATGAAAATGGGGATGGCCAGGCCCCCTTGTACATTGAAATAAAAGGTAAAACCTACGAGGAATAAAGAGACGATAAGGCCGACGGACCCAATCAGCATTAATACCCTGCGGCCTACCCGGTCTATAAAATTGATAGCAATGAGCGTGAAAATAAAATTGACGATTCCAATGCCTACTGTGGATAGCAATGAGGAATGTTTTCCTAAACCTGCCAGTTCAAAAATCCGCGGTGCATAATAGATGATGGCATTGATACCCGAAACCTGGTTAAAAAAAGCAAATATAACGGCCAGCATAATGGGCACATTGTAGTGACCTGAAAATAAACCAGGCGATTTAACCCCATTTTTACTTGTGTTGAAGGCATCAGATTGCTGGATTGCGGCCAACTCTGCGTCACAGTTGAGAGGATTAATGATCTTTAATGTTGCTAATGCGCTCTTTAAATCCCCTTTTTTCAGGATCAGCCAGCGCGGGCTTTCGGGAATAAAGTTGATCAATATCAGGAATACCAAAGACGGAACAGCCTGTACGCCTAACATCCAGCGCCATGATTGTTCGCCACTTTGACTGAGCAGGTAGTTGGATAGATAAGACACCAGAATGCCCAGTACAACGTTAAACTGAAAAAGCCCCACCAGTTGCCCCCTTCTGTCGGCTGGCGAAACTTCCGATATATAAATTGGTGCAGTCACAGATGACGTGCCCACTCCTAAACCGCCCAGGAAACGAAAAGCAAGAAAGAGGTACCAGTTATCAGCAAGCGCCGTCCCTAAGGACGAGAGCAAATACGCTACAGCGACAAACGCAAGCGTATACTTTCTGCCGAAGGCATCGGAAGGTTTTGACCCAAGTAGCGAACCGACCACCGTGCCGATCAACGCAATAGAAATTGTAAGGCCATGCTGGAAGACGGAGAGCGACCAGAACTGTTGAATAGATTTTTCGGCACCGGAGATTACCGCTGTGTCAAAGCCAAAAAGGAAACCTCCCAGCGCGACAACCATGGACCATGCCATAACAGATTTTGATTTCATATAATTTGGTTAGAAATATTTGATCGCAATTTAGAGGAAGATTACAGGGGAGGTTATAAAAATAATATCAAAATCATTAAAAAATAATATTTTCATAAACCGCTAATTATCAATAATTTGATAATTATATTTCCGGCCGTAAAACACAATGTTTAAACCTTGTATCAGATTACTATAGTTCTGGTTACATTCTAAATGTTGCTTTCGCTGATCCGATTTTTTTATACAGTTCATATTTTTTAGTTTTGGTATACCTAACCAAATAATAGACGTATGATCATTGTGAACCAAACCAGATATAAGATTCTGGCGCGTGCTAAACTTACCTTAACAATCCTCCTCTTTTCTGCAGGATTGGTAATTTCCGGATGCAACGAAAAAAAGGAAAACAAGAAATTTATTATTGGATTTTCCCAGTGTGTAGCTTCTGATCATTGGCGCCGCACCATGCTGGAGGAGATGAAAATGGAACTATCTTTACACCCCGCTGCGGAATTAATCTACAGGGATGCAGATGGGAACAGTAAAACGCAGATCAAACAAGTGCAGGAAATGCTCCGCAAGATTGATCTGCTGATTATCTCGCCCAATGAAGCCCATCCCCTCGCCGCGGTAGTAGAAGAAGCATATGACCGCGGGATACCGGTGATTGTGATCGACAGAAAAACATCCTCATCCCGTTATACCGCCTATGTGGGTGGCAATAATTACGAGATTGGCAGGATGGCCGGTGACTATATCGCAAATGTTGTACTCAAAAAAAAGGGCAACATTGCCGAAATAATGGGATTGCCGGGCTCCTCACCTGCCATAGAGCGCACCAAAGGATTTGCAGACGCATTAAAAAGGTATCCCGATATCAAAATCAATTTTCAGGTTTATGGCAATTGGATTGGGCAAGAGGCGCGTAGTCGTCTGCTTGAGCATAAAACGCAGCTAAAAAATGTTAATGCCATTTTTGCTCATAACGACGTGATGGCTATGGCCAGCAAGGGCGTATTAAATGGTTTGTCGTTCGCTAAACAGATAAAAATAATCGGTGTGGACGCACTGCCAGGCAAAGGTGCCGGACTGGAATCGGTTAGAAACAAGTCACTCACAGCAAGCTTGTTATACCCCACCGGCGGAAAGGAAGCTATCAATACGGCCTTTGCTATTTTAAACAACACCTCCTTTGCCCGCGAAAACATCCTGCAAACGGTAGTAATAGATAGTTCCAACGTTGAGCTGATGAATATGCAATGGTCCAGGATACATACCCAGCAAAAAGATATTGAACGGCAGCAGGAACTGCTGGAAGACCAGTTTGAAATCTACGATAACCAGCGGCTGGTCCTGAATGTCATTGTAATTACACTTGTTCTAGCAGTTGTGTTTGGAGGCCTGGCCTTTCATTCTTTGCTTGAAAACCGGAAAATAACCAAAAGCCTTGAGCAGAAAAACACAGAGATTCTGTCCCAGAGGAACCAGCTCATCGAGATGTCTTCCCGGGCAGAAGCGGCAATAGAAATGAAGCTGAATTTTTTCACCAATATCTCTCATGAATTCCGTACACCTTTAACGTTAATACTTTCCCCGCTTGAAGACATGCTGAAAAATGAAAAGCTGAAGGCGCTTACAGGGAATAACCTAAACCTGATTAACAAAAATGTTTTCAGACTGCTCAAGCTGGTAAACCAGCTGATAGATTATAGAAAAATTGAGCATCAGAAATTTAATTTGCGGGCGGCAGAAGGAAACATCATTGCATTCCTGAGGGAGCTGATTGAACATTTTAAGCATACCGCCATCAAGCGGCAAATTGACCTGCAATTGCTGAGCAGTAAAAACGAGATCATGGTCTGGTTTGATGCAAATATTCTGGACAAGGTTATCTTTAACCTTTTATCCAACGCACTTAAATTTACACCAAATAATGGAAGGATCCATATCACGGTGACTGTTGTTGAAGATCAGGTAGAAATTTTGGTTGCAGATAATGGATCAGGAATGGATGAAGAAGAGCTTAAAAACATCTTCGGTCAGTTTTATCAGGCAGATTCTGGTCGCTCGCGTGGTTCAGGTCTGGGACTTTCTCTCTCAAAAGAACTCATTCATTTGCATAAAGGAAATATTAGCGTTACCAGCGAAAAGTGGAAGGGTACAACATTTAAAGTTGTCTTACCTCTCGGAAAGGACCATCTGCTTCAACAGGAACAAGATGGTCAGCTGCAAAAAAGTACACGTTTGTATGACCAGCTAAAGATCTACACTACAGATCTCGAAGCGCAGGCAGAAACTGAGAAATCAGAAGTTTTTAATCCGCTCAAGGAACAATCAATCCTGATCATTGAGGACAATGGGGATATGCGAAATTACCTACGTGAAAAATTTGAAACCCAGTATGAAGTGTTTACTGCTGATAATTTCGTCAATGGGGTCCAGGAAGCGTTTGAAAAAATTCCCGATCTGATTATTTCTGATGTAATACTTCCCGACGGATCGGGCACTGAAGTGGCAAACAAACTGAAAAACGATTTCAGGAGTTCCCATATCCCGATTATCCTGCTTACAGCGCGGGGAAGTATCGAACAGCAGATCAATGGAATACAAAGCATGGCCGACCTGTATTTAACCAAACCTTTTAATTTCGATTACCTGACCGCCAGTGTAGAAAACCTGATCCGGAACCGTGGGATCTTAAAAGAACATTACATCAGCGACATCAGCACTACAACAACAAAAAGAAGTACCGCAAGCCAGCTGGACAAGAAGTTTATCAATGACTTTTCCGGTATCGTGGAACATCATCTTTCAGATGAGAATTTCAGCGTTGAAGACCTTTGCAAACTGATTGGCATCTCGAGGGTTCAGTTGTATAGGAAAGTAAAAGCATTACTGAACTGCAGCATTTCAGATTATATTTTGAACAGGCGGTTACAAAAAGCTAAATATTACCTTGGACACGAAGACCATTCTATTGCCGAAGTTAGTTATATGGTCGGGATTTCTTCACCAACTTACTTTTCAACGATATTCAAGGCAAAATATGGTGTGTCTCCCAGTGAGTTTAAGAAGATGAAAAATAACAACTGCTTATAGATACAGAAAGTGATCCCATCAAGATTGCTTCCGCATGCTTTGCTTAACTTTTTCACGGTGTTGTTCACCCCATGTACTAAGTTCTGCCAATACATTTTTCAAAGTCCTGCTATATTCAGATGCTTCATAAATAATGCTTACCGGCGTGGTGGGATAAACTTTACGGGTAATAAAATCGTTCAATTCAAGATCTTTCAATTCGTTAGCCAGTACCTTAGATGAGATACCAGTAACCGCATGCTGAATTTCATTGAAGCGTTTTGATGATTGCACCAGAGAGAGGATCAAAGCCAGCTTCCACTTTCCATTGAGTACATATAGCGCATCAAGAACGTTTTTAAGCGAGCCGGCACACTCATCAGCACCGGGAAGAACCTCATTTCTGGTTAATTTCATACTTACAAAGGTAAGCACTTACCCTGATGTAACCACTTACCTTTCGGTAAGTACCAACATTTTAACAGTTGGTAACCATACTTTTGCTCCCACGATTTTGGTGAGAAGCATCAAACTAAACACAATGATTCCGGCACCTAAATCTATCTTATTATAATATAAACATTATGAAACACATTCTTCATTTGAAATCTAGCCTGCTGGGTGCAGCATCGTACAGTATTAAGTTGGGACATCATATTATTGATAAAATTCAGGACAAGTATCCAGGCAGCACGGTCGAAGAAATGGACCTGGTGGCAATGAACATTCCCCACCTCAGCCCAGATAACCTTCAAGCCTTATTCACCCCGGTAGAGCTCCTAACTGAGGAAGATAAAATATCAAACCACCTTTCTGATAAAATGGTGGCGCAGCTGCTTGCCGCTGATATTATCGTTATTGGTGCACCACTAATAAATTTTACTATCCATACAGCCCTTAAAGTATGGATTGACCATATCACCAGGCCAAGAATAACTTTTGGCTATGGTGAAGACGGCAGGCCTATCGGGATGGTTACCGGAAAAAAAGTATATGTCGCCATGTCTTCCGGAGGGATATATTCAGAGGGCCCAGGTAAAGCGAACGACTTCGTAGCACCTTACCTCACCGCTTTTCTCGGCTTTTTAGGCATGACCGATCTTACGGTATTTCGCGCAGAAGGGTTAAAAGTGCCAGGAGTAAAAGAATCTGCGATGGAGAATGCAATTGACAGCATACAAATTGACTAGTATATACAACATTTGATTATTGACACGACCTGCCCTCTCTGTAATATATCCAATTTTAGCTGAAATATAGCAGAAACATAGTCCGCGTTTACCCTGGCTTTACCCAGGGGGGTAAAGCCAGGGTAAACGCGGACTATAAATGAGGTAAAACCGCGATAAAAATGTACATGCCAAAAAGAAAACAGAATAGGGCTAAAAAGGCAGCTTATATGTATGCCCGAATTGAAATGATATCAACAGCTTTCAATTCAAATTGGTTTCACCAACCAACACCGAAAGGAAGCCTGAACTCCAAAAATATCAAATATTTTCTAAAGCATAAAGCGTACAATACAACAGCTTTTTCAGCCTAAAAAAAATGAAATTTCCAAACCTATACCCGCAAATTATTCTTTAAGTAGAATATAAAAAAAATGCTTGACAAACGCAGATTCTGATATTATATTTGTACCCACTAAAATTATGGCGAAGCAAAAGAGGCAACATTACACACTGAAACATAAGATTATTCTACCGTACATGCGATAGTACATCCGTTTGGATTAGGTGTTATGAATTTAAAAGTAAAAATTAATAATTAAAACCTAAATCTAAATAGTATGGCGATAGTGAAAAATGGGCCCTCAATGGGTTGGTCCGGCAAAGTCGGAAATAACGTGTACAGCCAGCAAAAAAATGGCACAACTACTGTTAGTCAAGTAAGATCAGAAAGTTACAAACCTACCAGTGAGAATCAGTTGAACATCCAGTCCGACACTACATTCACGAATGCGATCTTAAAGCCTTTAAAAAGCTTTATAGTAGTGGGCTACGAACTATGGGCTAAAAAAAAGGGACAGAACCAATATAACGCAATGGTTTCGCACTTCAGGAAAGAAGTAGTTACAGGCAAATATCCTGAACGTAAGGTAAATTTTGGCAACTGGTTGGTCACAAGAGGTAGCATGCCATTACCGAAGGATGTTGGAGTGACTGTTATCGAATCTGGTTTCGAGTTCCACTGGAACCCCGGTACGGAAGAGAAAAATACGCACTATACTGATCAGGTAATGTTACTGGCCTATTTGCCGGAACTGAACGAGGCACGTTTCTCTACCGCCGGCGCACAAAGAAACCGGGGTAAGGATCAGTTGGTACTGTCAGGAATTGCGCAGGGAATAACTGCCGAGG
>Ga0247809_1001415_pt1 | contig 10818 bp, 14 predicted proteins | sample UWRJL104311B1_FD_180951 | JGI IMG/M metagenome (GOLD analysis project Ga0247809, IMG submission 180951) | Plant litter microbial communities from Arlington Agricultural Research Station in Wisconsin, United States - UWRJ-L104-311B-1 | ecosystem: Environmental > Terrestrial > Plant litter >...
CGAGTCCAGATCGAGATTGTCCTTTGTACGCAAAGCTCCAGACTTCCCAAACATTTATGCATACCCATGAGCTCTCAACCACTCCTTGATAACAGCCGCATCTCTCTCCTTGTAAGCGGCTCTTCCGATGATAGTATCACTCACAATGCCCAAAGTCCTATCATACCCTCTGTTGTCCCTTCCTTCAAAAAATTTGGCAATATCCCTCTCTGTGCCTCTATCACTAAACTTTGTCAAACTCATCTTCAAGAAACGATCGAACACGACCATGTTAGCACTTAATCTTTCCTTGAGAGGATCGAAATTGTCCTGGATGTATTTCCAGAATGAGGCTCGTGTTTTTGGATTCGCAGCAAGGCCGACGGCGCCAGTGTGAACATCCTGGGTTGCAACTTGAGTAAAGAGGAGGGCGAGGTAGTCATTGAGAAGAGAGGTGTCTTGAATACGGGCGAGTGCGCGAAGGGCGATCTCTTTTCCATCTACGGAAGAGGTGGTTGCCCACTCTGACTTCAGGAAGTCGTACTCTTCTTTACCACCGTGCTTGATTGCAATAGCGTATATAGCAGAACGCAGATTGGGGTGGACTGCAGACTTGTCCGCACCACTGGAGTAGAGGTTGAATCGTCGTTTGCCCTCGATGACAACGCTGTTAATTATTAGCTTAATTTTCGTGTCCAATAAAGGAGATCATACCCTGGGTGATCATTCAAGCCAGCAGTAATGATAAGAAGACTTCGTAGCTGAGTAGTCAAGAAGTCGTCCTTGGGCGAAAATTCCCAACCAATCTTTTGCACAGCTTCATCGATCAATTTTAACGTGAATTTCTTCAGGGCTTTGGCTAACTCCTCATCCTCCGAGAATATAGACTTGACAGTGCCAATGGCACCAAGTACTGAGGACCACACAAGATAATCTGTCTCCTTACCGAATCCTTCAATGAATGCAAGGAGACCAGGTGTTGCAGCCTCTCCAGAAATGGAGAGCGCTCCAGCATCGCCAACCAGACCTAATGAATTATTAGTAAGGCTTTGCAGCAATCACAGGCTTGTTTTTACCAATCTTATCTGACAAACTTAGCCTATCAATTTGCTTGCCAAATTTCTCAAGTCTTGCAGGAGGATAGTTGGTTCGGTAGAAACCAGTGTTGTCCTTATTTATCTTGTAATACGATTCGTCCACATCGCGAATGGTGTCTTCCTTTTTGGTAAATGGAATAGCAGTAACATCCGTTGTTCCTGTCTTGCCCTCTAAGCCAAGCGGAACCCACCATGTTGTAGAATCCTCCTCAGGCTTGACATCACCTGTGGACAAATAACGTGACTGCTTGATATCAACTTGGCCAGGCTCCTCTCCAACAGTAAGCACGGGGAAGCCAATTTTTCGGATCCAAGGATCCATCAAAGCGACAACATCTTGACCAGAAACCTCACTAAGCGCCGACCAAAGAGCATCAGTGGTGGCATTTCCATATGCGTGAGCTTTCAGGTAGTTTGACACACCCTTCAAGAAGGTTTCCTTGCCAAGGTGTGCTGCCAACATGCGAATGACAGAACTTCCCTTGAGATACGAAATGTGATCGAAGATCTGGTCCACATCAAGGGCATCCCGGACTGGCACTTCAATTGGATGAGAGCTTCTCAGCGAATCGAGAGTGAAGGCGGTTTGCATGCCTTCGGATACGAATTGAGGCCAAACGTTCCAATCTGGGTGAATGTGGTCAGTCGCGAGCCACCCTACCCACGTGGCAAAGCCCTCATTCAACCACAGTTCACTCCACCAATCCATAGTAACCAAGTTGCCAAACCATTGATGTGCAAGTTCATGTGCTACCACATATGCAACTCTGTTCTTGTATTTCGCATCTGAGTTCTTCTCGTCGAACAAGACAGCGGTAGTTCGGTAGGTAACCAAGCCCCAGTTCTCCATGGCACCATGTGAGAATTCGTGGACAGCCAGAAGATCGGACTTTGGAAGTGGATAATCGATGTCAAAGATCTCGGAGAAGTAGTCGATGATTTGTGGGGCATGATCAAGTGCGTATTGCGCTTGACCCTTGAGTCCTCTTGTGGTGTAGACACGAACAGGTAGGGGCTTTCCCTTGTATTTGCGCTTTGTAAAGTCTTCAATGTACTCAAAATCTCCGACAGCCCAAGCCAACAAATAGGTACTCATGATGGGAGTCTGCTCGAAAGAGACAACCTTGAAGCCTTCTTTGCCTTTCGTGGTTTCCTTCTCTGGCATGTTGCTTAAAGCGACTTGGTCTTCTGGAAACTCAATCTTGAAGTCGAAAGTCGCCTTGAGGTTTGGCTCATCAAAACATGGAAATGCCCGACGAGCATCACAGCTCTCAAATTGGGTCGAAAACATGACATGATGATCACCATCCTTTGGTACTGATGCCGCTGGTGTCTCTGTCGGCTTGTACTTTGAGCGGTAGAATCCAGCCATGTCATTGTTGATTGTACCCTGGAACTTGATTGATAGGACCGTCTTAGCATCTTCATTTGGAAAGATATCAGAGCCAAAGATGAGGGTAGCTCGTTGACGCTTCGCTTCGTAGGTGATGCCAGAGGCATTGATTGTCTTTCCTTCTCCTTCAGTAGACACTGTGGCGCTATGAATCTTGAGCTGGTGAGTGTTGAGCACAACCTCTTTGATAGGCTGCTTGATCTTGACTGTGATATCGACGATTCCCTGATAGCTGAAAGCTCCTCCAAGCTCTAGATCAAATATGGAAATGTCATAGTTGATTGGTTTGACGGTGTCGGGGAGGATATCCCTGTCTAGAAGATTTGTTGGAGCCATTGCGGTTGAATGCTGTCGCAATGTGCCGAGTACAGTATAGGTCGGAGGAGGAGTAGCTCTCCAAACTGAGGCCAGCAGTCTTCTTGGGATGAATGTCCAAAAAGGCCTGTTTTGGAGGGGCAGTACAGAAGGTGGGGTCGTAGAAGTAATGGAATGACAAGCTCTGCTATGGGTCCACAATGAATTGACTGACACGCGAGAATGTGGCTTGAAGAGACACTTTATAGTTGTAGATATGGGCGAATTCCATCTACACAAAGACATATGGAGAAGGAAGAAGCCAGATAGCAAACACTTCCTCAACAATGTTACGATCTTTGGACAAAGCTATCGTTCCAAGAGGAAGGTGCGAGGTGCATCGGAGCTCGGAGTTAAATGGCTTGGCTTACATAGTCATTGTGGTGCTATGCCGAGAAAGGTCCAATAACAACAACATTGCAGATTGAGTACAGTGACCTACCACACGCGACCAAGTAGAATTTGTACTACGACAACAAGCTGCACCACAACGACCTGAAGATGGCTGTTGGACAGAAGTTATATCCTCGGGCCACGGTCAAGAAGATTGTCAAGGCGCATTCGAAGCGGAATCTGAGCAAGAATGTCGATGTGCTGGTAGATTCTCCTTTTAACGCGTCGTTTTTGGGATGAACACTGACTGGGAACAGATCTTTCTCGACTATGCATTATTCTTGCAAACGTGCGGAACCCAACATCAAGACTCATCGTCGAGTTTTAGAGGCATGCATAACTAATCATTTGTAGCTTGATGAAAGAGGCAAGCATTGACGCGAAGCAAGCTGGAGAGCGTGGTATCAGCGCAAAGAGTGTGAAGAAAGTCACCGAGGTAACTGTCATCTCCCGCACAGATCTTATGACAATTGGGCTAAATCCTGTGCAGCAGACTCTCCTAAAGTTCAAGGGTTGAGGAGAGATAGAAGAGACTCTGCCAACGAGCGATCAACACACATTGCTACGTATCACATAACATCCGGATGGAGGACAATGGGCTCTACATTGAGCATGACTGCATAGGGCATAAAGGACGAGAACATCATCTGTACGTGATGACGGAGAAACAAGAGGACGTTGTAGGCACATTCTGAATGTTCCAAGGAAGACATAGAAGTCATAGTACACACGAGTATACAGTAGTATGCCGACATGATACTGCTCCAACACGTGCGTTAGGTGTGTCAAGGGTGTGCGGGTAGAAGAGCTTAAGTACAGTACTACTTAGACGCATGCAGATGCAAACCAAATCAAACCAAACCAAAACAAAACAACAAAGAAGGGAGAAAGCATGTGTGATGATCTTCTTCTCAGTGGTAGTCGAGGAAAGTCCCTTCATCGTATATGATATACTTTCAACCTACTTCATATCGCTCTCCCATATGATCATTGAGCTTCCCCATCTTGATCTTTTATCAAATAGTATCTTCTTCTTCCATTTCTGTTCGTTGCTTGCTTGATGATTCTTTGAGATTCTCTGCTGTTCCCCAGATTCGCCTATTTTTATTTATGGGTCGGTTGACAGGGGTTTGAGCTTGAGCTTCGTTCGTCCTTTCTCAAAAAGTTACACCAACTGGCCAACACAACAACATACCTACCCTACTACCAATAACTCCACCATTTCCATCTTCATCAGACCAATTCAATCTCTTGATACTTTGAAAAGTACAAACACTCATCCACACCACTTTTGACCTCAATCTACCAAAACTTCCTTCCTTCACAAGCCTCCGAGTAAGCTTCGTGCTTTTACCAGGCTCGTCTACCACATACAAACTACTTCAGACAACCATCTACAATGGCAGCCGCAGCAGTCCAAAATCCAGTCGTCAAGACAGAGTCAAAGTCTGCAAAGAAGAAGAAGGCAAAGGCAGAGGCTTCTACCGATTCACAATCTGTCGCAACTCCTGACGCCAATCAAACAACAGATCCTGTGGAGAGTGCAAATGGGGACTCAGACGAAAGTCCGATCATCAAGGAGCTCTACAAGTAAGTCTCAAATGCCAAAACCATGCCTATATCATCGTCATTGAATTACCATAATTAAGTGCTGCTTAGGAATATCCGTAATGTAAACAAGAAGATTGCAAGTCAAATCCATTACTCTGTGTAACCTCATGCTAACAGTGTGCAGAGCAATGCTTCAAAGGTCGACGGTATTATCGCTGAGAATCCTGGCAAGTCACTCGAAGAACTTGTCTCGAGTAAGAAAATCAATGCCGACCAGAAAGCCCAAGTTTTGAAAAAACCTGCCCTCCAATTACAACTAGCACAATACGAAGAACAAATCGCACAGTACAGAAAGTTCGATGAAGAGCATAAAACAAAGGCCTCGGCTGACTTGGCTCAACTGGAGAGAACCTTGAAGGAGACTGCGAGCAAGGAGTTGGAAAAGGCACTTGCAGATGCGACGAAGGATTCACAGGAGAGTGCTTCTAGCCAGTCAAAGCAAAGCCTCCTGCTTGTTTCTCAATTCTTACGTCTTGCTGCCGTTCGTCGTGGCGAGGAACAGGATGAGGAGAGTGATGAGAATAAGGCATTGGAAGGTCTTCTTGCAGCTGTCTACACTGGCAATGCTCAAGCAGTATCTGCAATGACAAGTCTTATTGAGGGATCTAGTGATGTGATCAGAGGAGTAGATGGAGAGGAGACATCGATCACTTGTAGGCTAAACTTTCTTCGCTCCTCATCAGTCAAGCTAATAGTTTTTAAGTTGCAAAAATCAAGGATCTCGCCATCGAAGCTGCCCAAGAGCAGGAGCCTGAGCAAGAGATTGAGCCAGTCGAGCCAGTTGAGGAGGAAGGTGCATCAGGCACTGCCGCAGATGTCATTCCGCAAAGCGATCCAACGATTGCCAATGCTGGTCTGACCGAGATCGACGCTGATCAGACTGCTCCACTGTCAACACAAGCTGCAACCACTGAGCTCGACGCGGTTACGCAAAACTCTGGTTTCGGCGAAGGTGCTAATGCAGCTGCTAAGGCCAATTGGGATCAGAGCAATGACCTATCTGCATCTCAGGAATGGGTTGAGGTTCCTCGTGATGCTGCGGAGACTGAGAATGGTGTTGTCGCTACGCCTGCGGCTCCTGCGAACACACAGAGCTGGGCGGATGAGACACCTGAGAGTCCAAAGCAGGTATGTGCAGGTTCGACTGCGACGTTAACGGATATACTAACAGTGAAGCAGCAAAAGTCTACACCTCCTGCAGCAAACAGCAACGATGGCTTCCACGAGGTCCAGAGAAATCGAGGTCCTAACCGCAATCAACAGCAGCAACAACAGGGTGGACCATACCGCGGCCGTGGAGGACGAGGAGATGGTCGAGGCCGCGGAGGATTCTTTCGAGGTCGTGGCGATGGAAGAGGTCGCGGACGTGGTGGACAAGATCGAGGTGGACGTCGTCCAGAAGTTGACGCTCACTAGATAACTCGTCTCTGCCATATCGAGGTTCTTTCGAGCATCACCACACTCCTCACCGATTTCCAACAATTCCATCTCGTCCTTCCAATTTGATTTCCAGCATTGCAAGTAGTTGCAGCAAGCGGGAGAACATCTGATTTGATTATGCTTTCTTGTCTGTATACTATTTATGACATGGTCATGTCCTGGTTTCGGAGCATAGCTAGGCATACAAAATTGGACGTTGGGAATATCACGAACATTGATTTGAGGGTAATGCGGTTCGGGACATTGATTGCATTGCATGGTAAAATGGAAGGATTGAGACATTTAGGCTTAGGTGTAATATACACCATGATCGAAAGACGAAATCAAGTGTCGATACCTTGAAAAGCATACCACACTGCAAATGTGCCATCTTTCCAAACAAGATGATAAATGTATATGGATAAAGTGATATTCAGATCCTATATTTGATCTGCTGCTACGGGTTGATATCCTGAATACGCCTATCCTCATGTTCTGTACAATTGCGTACATACAGTTACAACACCATACCATGCTGCTGATTTTCTCCTGTTTGAAACCGTAATTCTTACAAAATGATACAAAGACAAGCACGTCTCCACCCATCTAAGATGCACACCCTCTATCTCACACTTCCCGCAAGCTTATCCCGCAACCGAGTACATCAATCCCTGCTTCATCTGCCACACCGCCGTCTTAGCTCTCTCCCGCACGCCCAATTCTGAATCTCTCTCCAGCAACTCCAACTGCTCCAGCCAACCGAACCTCACAAGTTCCCTGGTGCGCTCCTTGCAATTCACACCATCGCCGACGTCATCTAGCCATGTGAGATTGGTGCAGAGATGACACATCGCCAGCCTTATCTCCATCATTGGATTTTGGAACTGTTTGGTCAGGGATGATAGAAGAGAGGATTGCGAGATGACGATCTGTCGATGTCGTGGGATCGAGGCGGCGATGTGTACCAGGATCATGGTCACGGCGAGGATCAACTCGGGTGGCGCTGGGGAAATGGTTGTTGTGCTTATTTTTGAGGAGGGATTTTTGGAAGGCGAGTGGCGAGAGCGAGAATAGGCGTTTATGGTTTTCGAGCGGATCTTTTGGGACAGGATTTGGAAAATGCGGTCTTGGCCGAAGGAGGAGAGGATGTAGTCTACCATTTCTGGGACTTCGGACGAGGCGCCTGGACCAGTGGGGCCAATAAGATTACGGATTAGCGAGAGGCCTTGCTCTTGCACAGCGATGTCGTCTGTCTTGGCTTTCAAAGTAGGGTTTGTTTCGAGATCGCGCAAAGTGGCGAGAAGTTTTTCGGCGTCGCGGATGGGTTTACTTATTGGGGGTCGGGAAGTGGTTGTGGATGAAAAGGCGGCTTCGACTTGTTCTGAGAATTGGCCCATGTCGACATCTTCGTCGGAGATGGAGGGTGAGATGGCGATACCTTTATCTTCCGAAGACAAGTTGAGTAAGTCGTCTTCTGTGCTGTCGCAGATCAATTGGATCAGCCAACCTTGACCCAATTCTTCAATGCATTGTCGCTTGAGATCAGTTGACACTGCAGTGACAAAGTGTTTTAGTGCCCATAGAGCGTTGAGACGGAGTCTGACATCCGTTGAGTGTGCGTGCTCGCACAGAATCTTGACCACGCCTGCTTCAATGATTGTCTGTCAAAAGTTAGTACGTAGCAATAGTTGATAAACAACAGCACTTACATCGCGCATTGGACTTATGTCAGTAACCAAATTGCACATTGTGGCAGTAGCCGCTATCTGTACCTCTAGATCGGAATGATGTAGAAGGGTAATAACGGGAGGTGCAATACCAATATCAATCAAGGTTGTGCGAAGTATACTGACGGATCGCGATAGTGCTCGAATGGCGCCACAAGCAGCGATAATCACAGGGAGTGGATTGATGCCATAGGCCATGTCAGACTTGTTGATAGCAGGATCATCAACTGCCTTGTCGTTCTTTTCGTTATTCCTCGGGGCGGGTTTGCCAGGTCGAGTAGTCATAGATTCGACTATGTAAGGGACCAGGCCCTCGTCAACGACTACCTTACGATACTCGTCCTTGAATGGTACAATTGCGGCAATAGCTCGAAGAGTGCTTTCGCGCACCTTGATATTATGCAGCAGCAACGGCGATAGCCCAAGATTCACGAGAAGATGTGGCTGTCCAGTACCGTTTTGATTAACACTTGAAACTGCAGGCATCCATGGAGGTTTGATCAAGCTTTCTTCCACTGGATCATATGCCATCTTGAGCATTGTGCATAGTCGCGGTATAGCATGGTTATCGAATGCTGCTTTTTGCAGATACTCATTGTCGGTGATAAACATTGCCAACACGGTAGGAGTTTTCTCCCTGATAGTTCTGCTCTGCTGAAGAAGCTTTTCGCCTTTTGTATCGTCTCGAAGTGGAGGTGCAAGGATATCAATCTGGATGAGTTCAAGCAGTAAAGGAATAACAAGAGATGCTATAGCAGTCTCTCTTGTCTTGCTTGTCAAACCAGCTCGGTATAGCACTGCAAGTACAGAAGCTGCGGCTAAGCGACCAAGGCCAGTTCTCGAACGTAGAATGAAAATAAGATATGCAATAAAGGGGCTCTCTTCGTCTCCATAATTGTTGTCTCCGTCCACACTTGTTACTTGGTTCGCTCGCGATGATGGCGGTATCCATGCCGAAGACTGTGCGGTTCGACTGTTTTTAACATGTGTAGATTGTCCATTGGCGCTTCTGTGATCGCGACTTGTAGTACCACCTATCGATGGAAATGCTGCAGCCTGTGCACTAGACTTTCTATGACTGTGAACAGGTAAATTTGGGAGGAGAAAGTCTAAAGCACTCAGGTGACCATTCCCCAGATTTCCAGGATGTGTTCCTGGTGCAACATATGATAAATCATTGATATGGCCAGCGATATAATCCGGAGCATGATTGCCAGGAAGCACGGCGAGAATGGATGGCGAAAATAGTAATTGGCATGCCCTCAATTTTGAGCCACTTATGACAGCGCTTACTGCTTGCAGAGTCACAGAGAGGTTCGCGTTTCGTGGCGTTGGATGTGGGAAGTAGTCCTGAAGCTCATCTCGTCGTGCAAGTATATCTGCACCAGGAATCACAAGTCCTTCGGCAACTATGAAGCTCGCAATTCGTGTTGCAAGTGCATCGAGGACTCCTGAACTAGCAACTGCATGTTGATACCGTTCTTCCATACACAGGTCCCCGACCAAACTTGCTGCGATATTGATCGAGTTTTGCACATTTGGAGCATGTGAAGTTTGTGATAGTATGCGTGCCAACGAGATTAGATGCTGTCGAGTGAAGAGGGCGTCGGCGATGATTGCTAGGTTCGTTGTATGTACATCCGGGTCGACAGTGGCTGATGCTATGATATTGGATATTGCTCGTAGGGATGCTAGGACTACTTGTGAAGGGTTGTTGTTTGGGCATATGTTCGTCAGTATAGTGGGAAGTGCCGACGCATCATGGAGAGGAGCTAAGAATGAAGGGCCACCTGCAGATGATGTTAGACTGTTTCCTGCAGACCTCCGATGGGCGAAACATACCCTGAGCAATACTCGCGAGTATATGCAGTGCTTGCAACCTGATAGTCTCGTCCTCGTGCAATGGTCTAATTGCAAAGGTATGGTTATGCGCCGCTGGATCTGGACGATGGCTCTGACGTAAAGCTAGACGGACTACAGGATCAAGGACTCCTTGTGATACCACCAATTCTTTCTTGAGCGGGTGTCCCACGATTTCGTTTTTGATCTGCCGCAATGCAGCTGCTTGTTCTGTAGTGTCGCGCGCACTTTGCAGTTGTGCGACACAAGATTGACGTGCCATGATTTATTGTAGAATCAATTCCGATGCGAGGCAATTGTGGCAATCTAAGAAGAGAATATGGTGAAGTTGTTGTTCTATGACTAACCGATTGTGGTTGTGAGTGACATGGAGAGCATGGACCGATGCGATGCTGTGGTGTAGCTGCTGGAAAGCTAGGAAGATAGATAGCTACTCAGGTGGACGATGACTTCAGAAACACTTGCAATCCGAGGCAATTATGACGGACAGGATTCCGAGAGCAGGAAAGACCATAACTCGTCTACTCATACGCCGCTGCTACAATTACACGTGTCGAATGGTAATTGATATTTACTAGGGTTGAAGTAGGTATAAAAACAATTAATTGCGCATAGAATATAGGTCTTGATATGCAATCAACGAAGAGGTAGCTCCGTCTACTGTGTAGAGACACCTAATTACATAATCACATACAGACCCAAGGCCGAGCGGCGACATATGCGAATCGGCATGAACTGGGGTTTTTTCCGTGCCAAGAAAAAAATGAGGAAGGAACGATTCCCAAGAACGAAGAACCATACAAAAGATAGAAAGCAGTGTCACACAGTGGCTGCCACCCCACTTGGTGCAATTCCAATTTTCATCAGCCTTGTTAACTGCCACGAGACCAGGTGATTAACGACTTAAGCTGTTAGACCACTTCTTGCTCTTCTTGTGTACAAAATAGTCAGTCTCGGGGATCAAGGAATTGCTTCGTCTGGTCCT
>Ga0247809_1001417_pt1 | contig 10806 bp, 12 predicted proteins | sample UWRJL104311B1_FD_180951 | JGI IMG/M metagenome (GOLD analysis project Ga0247809, IMG submission 180951) | Plant litter microbial communities from Arlington Agricultural Research Station in Wisconsin, United States - UWRJ-L104-311B-1 | ecosystem: Environmental > Terrestrial > Plant litter >...
CCGCCACATGACCCACGCCGCAGGCATGGCCCCGCGCGGGCCCGGAATGGACCATGCGCTCTACCCGTTCTCCCCGATCGGGCGCCGGCGGGCGCTCGACTTCGGCGGGAAGCGGATCGCGGTCTATGTGGTGCTCCAGCTCGAACACTGGGAGCTCACGCCGCCCGAGGGCAGCCTGCGCGATCCGCGCTTCAAGGGCGAGTTCGGCGCGTTCGCGCCCGAGTTCCGCGCCTGGAGCTCGCGCGCTTATGGCAACCGTGTCGGTGTCTACCGCATCCTCGACCTGCTCGACGGGCTGGGCCTCGCGCCTACGGTCGCACTCGGCGCTGCTGTCGTGCAGTGCCATCCCGAGCTCGTGCGGGAGGTGGTGCGCCGGGGCTGGGAGGTGGCGGCGCACGGCTTCTCGGCCAACCGCATGATCAGCTCGCGGATGGACGAGCAGCAGGAGCTGGATTTCATCACCGCGTGCCGCGACATCGTGGCCGGCGCCACCGGGGTAATGCCGCAGGGTTGGCTGAGCCAGGACTTCGGCATCACGCCACGCACCACCGGGCTGCTGCACCGGCTCGGCTTCCGCTGGACGCTCGACTGGTCGAACGACGACCAACCCTACTGGCAGCAGGCGCCCGGCGAGCCGCATGCACTGGTCGCCATGCCGGCGCCGTCCGAGCTGGACGACGTGCAGACCATCGCGCTGCGCCGCATCGCGCCCGAGCGGTTCGTACGCATGGTGGGCGACGCGCTCGACGGCGCGGCCGCGCTCGACCAGGCCAGTGCCTTCGCGATCGGCATTCACCCCTGGCTGCTCGGCACGCCGCACCGCTTTCGTTACCTGCGCGAGACGCTGGCACTGCTGCGCGCACGCGACGACATCCACCTCACCACCGCGGGCGCGCTCGCAGACCAGTTCCGAAACCTACCGAAGGATTAGTTCCATGATGCGTCTCTCTCTCAAGGCCAGCCTGCTGGCGCTCGGCCTCGTCGCCTCGTCTGCCTTCGCCCAACCCGCGACAGGCCTTCGCACCGCCGTCGACCCGGTGGCCGCGCCCTTCGCCATGACCAAGCTCAGCGGTGGGCTCGAAGGCTTCAGCATCGACCTGCTTGCCGCGCTCGGCACCCAGCTCGGCCGCCCGATCGAGGTGAGTGCGATGCAATATTCGGGCGTGTTCCCCGCCATGCAGGCGGGCAACATCGACTTCGTCGGCGCGCCGGTGACGGCGACCAAGCTGCGCGCCGAGAGCATGATCTTCACCGAGGGATTCCTCAACACCGACTACCAGTTCGTGGTGGCCGCCAACGGGCCGGCGCTCGATTCGCTCGAGTCGCTGCGCGGTAAGACCATCTCGGTCAACAAAGGCGCGGCCTACGACGCCTGGGCCCGCGAGCGGGCCGCGACCACTGGCTGGATCGTCGAGTCGTACGGCACCACCAACGATGCCATCGCCGCAGTGATCGCGGGCCGCGCCGCGGCCGCGCTGACCAACAACACCGAAGTCGCCTGGGCCGTGAAGAAGAATTCGCGCCTCAAGCCCGGCTACAAGCATTCGACCGGTGACGTGTTCTCGATGGCCTTCCGCAAGGACTCGGCTGCGTTGCGCGACGAGGTGGAGGGCGCGCTCGAATGCCTGAAGGCGAGCGGCGAGGTCGCGAAGCTCTACGAGAAGTGGTTCGGCGCGGCGGCTTCGCCCGATTCGGCCGTGCGTACGGTGTTCCCGGGTTACGGCGTGGCCGGGCTGCCGGGCTTCGACGAGCGCACCCATGCCCCGCGCTGCAAGCGCTGAAGCGGCTGCGATGCCGGCGAGCTCCACCATCCTCGAGGCCCGCGGGCTGCGCAAGCGATTCGGCACCAACGAAGTCCTGAAGTCGATCGACCTGTCGATCGCGCAAGGCGAGCTGGTGTTCCTCATCGGCCCCTCGGGCTCGGGCAAATCGACGCTGCTGCGCTGCTGCAACCGCCTGGAAGAGCCTGACGGCGGCTCGATCTGGGTCGACGGCGAAGACCTGCTGTCGCCGCGCACCGACCTCAACCGCCTGCGCCAGCGGGTCGGCATGGTGTTCCAGCAGTTCAACCTGTACCCGCACCTGCGGGTGATCTCCAACGTCACGCTGGCGCTGCGCAAAGTCCGCGGGCTCGGGCGGGCCGAGGCCGAGCGGGTCGGGCTCGAGGCCCTGGAGCAGGTCGGCCTCGCGCACAAGCAGCACGCCTATCCGGGCGAACTTTCGGGTGGTCAGCAGCAGCGCGTGGCGATCGCCCGCGCGCTGGCGCTGGAGCCGCGGATCATGCTGTTCGACGAGCCGACCTCGGCGCTCGACCCCGAACTCGTGGCCGAGGTGCTGCAGGTGATGCGCGACCTCAAGCAGCGCGGCGTGACGATGCTGGTCGTCAGCCACGAGATGCGCTTCGCCCGCGACGCGGCGGACCGCATCGTGATGATGGAGCACGGGCGCATCGTCGAGCAGGGCACGCCGGCTGAGATCCTGGCCGCGCCGGCGGGCAACCGCGCGCGCGACTTCATGACCGACGCGCTGCACTGAGCAGCCGGAGACACGCATGGAATGGCAGCGCTTCGTCGATGTTTTCGCCAACCCCGACATGATGGCCCGCTACGGGCCCAACATCCTGGCCGGCGCCTGGGTCACGCTTCAGGTGTCTGCTGCGGTGATCGTCACCGGCATCGCGGGCGGCCTGCTGCTCGCCTGGCTGCGCAGCTACCGCTGGCGGCTGCCCAACCTCGCGATCGTCGCGTTGGTCGACATCTTTCGCGCGCTGCCGCCGCTGGTGGTCATCCTGCTGGTGTACTTCGGGCTGCCGAACGTCGGTCTCACGATGTCGGCCTTCGTCGTGCTGTGGCTGGTGCTCAGCTGCATCCTCGCGGCCTTTGCCGAGGAGATCTTCTGGGCCGGGCTGATCGCCGTGCCGAAGGGGCAGTGGGAGGCGGCACGCTCCACAGGGCTCGGCTTCACGCAGACCTTCGCCTTCGTGTTGCTGCCGCAGGCCGTGCGCATGACCATCCCGCCGCTCACCAACCGCACCATCGCGATCACCAAGAACACCGCGCTCGGCACGGTGATCGGCGTGCCCGAGATTCTCAACCAAGCCTCGACCGCGCAGTCCTTCAGCGGCAGCGGCACGCCGCTCTTCATGGGCGCGCTGGCCTACCTCGCGATCTTCGTGCCCTTCGTGCTGCTGGGCCGTGCGGTGGAAAAACGATTCCAGTGGAAGCGGCATTGAGATGAACGCACTGCTCGAACAGTTCTTCGACCTGTCCATCATGGGGCAGGCACTGCCGCTGCTGCTCAAGGGCCTGTGGGTGACGGTGCAGCTGTGCCTGGTGACGATACCCATCGGCCTGTGCACCGGGCTCGGCGCAGCCCTGGCCTGCACGGCCCGCTCGCGCGCCGTGCGCTGGCCGATGGTCGCCTTCGTCGACCTGTTCCGTGCGGTACCGCCGCTGGTGGTGCTGATCTTCGCGTACTCGGGGCTGCCCTTCTTCGGGCTCAAGTTGGGGCCGTTCACGGCGGTGTGCCTGGCGCTGGTGCTGGCGATGACCAGCTATTTCTGCGAAGTGTTTCGTGCCGGGCTCGAATCGGTCGGCCGCGGCCAACGCGAGGCGGCCGCCTCGACCGGCCTCGGCGCTGTGACGACCATGGTCTACATCGTCATTCCACAGGCGGTGCGCAACGTGCTGCCGGACCTGGTCTCGAACATGGTGGAGGTGGTCAAGCTCACCTCGCTGGCCAGCGTGGTGGCGTTGCCCGAGCTTTTGTACAACGCCGACATGGCGCGCGCCGCGACCTACAACGCGACACCGATGGTGCTGGCCGCGCTGATGTACCTCGTGCTGCTTTGGCCGGTGGTACGGCTGCTGAGCCAGCTCGAGAACCGGGCCGTGAACTGACGGAACCCACCTGCTGCCCGCCTGCCGACCCGCCAAACCCTTGAACCCCATGCCCCGTATCCTCGTCATCGTCCCCTTCCCGCTCGACGAGCGCAACCTTGCTCAGCGGCGCAGCCAGGGCGATGCGGTGCGCCTGCCGGACGACGTCGAGCTGGTCTATCGCACGGCGCGGGTCGCGCCCTCCAACTACGTGAGCGGACACGACTCGGTGATCGCCGAGCTGTCGATGATGGAAGTCGGCATGCGCGCCGAGGCCGAAGGCTTCGACGCCGTGTGCATCGACACCATGAGCGACACCGGCGTGACTGCGCTGCGTTCGGTGCTGCGCATCCCGGTGATCGGGCCCGGCCGGCACACTATGCTCGCGGCGCTGATGATCGGCCGGCGTTTTTCGATCCTGACGATGTGGGACGCCTGGAAGCCGCTCTACAGCCAGACCATCGCCGACCTCGGCCTGCAGGCGCAGTGCGCCTCGGTGCGCGCCGCGGGCATCGTGCCGGACAACCGCAACCTGCTGGCCGGCAAGGAGGAGCAAGTGTTCCCGCGCCTGGTCGAGGCGGGCCGACGCTGCGTGGAGGAGGACGGCGCCGACGTGCTGATCCTCGGCTCCACAACCATGCACGACGCGCACGCGCACCTGTGCGCGAACCTGCCGGTGCCGGTCATCGATCCCGGCCCGGCGAGCTATGCGCTCGCGGTGGCCGCGATCCGCCTGCGCTCGGTTCACAGCCTCGTCACCTACCCCCTGCAACCTGCGCCCTCGGCGACCCGGCTGCGTGCCGTCGTCGAGGCCGGTGCAGCGGCGGACGCGACGCGCGGCTGACACCTCATGGAGCCATTCATGCCCCGTCTTCTCGTGCTGATGACGCATCCGGTGGGTGCGGCCGTGGTCGATCGGCCTGCCGACGCGATCGGCGGCCTGGTGCCGGTGCTGCGGCAGGTGCCGTGCCCGGCTTCCCGTGTTGGCGGCTTCTTCGACGCGCGGCTGGAGGACCTGGCCCTGTTTGAGGCAGGTCGTCATGCGGCCGAGGAAGGGTACAACGCGGTCTGCACGATGACGCTGGACGACGGCGCCGCCGGCGCGCTGCGCTCGGTGCTCGACCTGCCGGTTCTCGCGGCGGGCCGCACGACGAGTCTGCATGCGCTGACACTGGCGGACCGCTTCGGCTGGATCGTCGAAACCCAAGGACACGAAGCCCGGCTGCGCACTGCGCTGCGGCAATGGCAGTTGGCCGACCGCTGCACCGGGATCCGCGTGGCGCCCTCCGACCAGCCGCATGCCGTTCGCGCGGCGCTCGCGGCTTGCATCGAGATCGACAGCGCGGCCGCGGTCTGCCTCGGCAGCCCGGCGCTGGCGACCAGCACGCGCGACGCGTGGCCCGAGCCCGGCGGCGTGCCGCTGCTGGACCCGCTGGCCGTCACGGCCTGCATGACCGAGGCATTGCTTGCGCTCAATCTTTCCCACAGCCGCACGGCGGCACCCCGACCGTTGGTGCCGAAGCCGGCCGTGGTCCAGGCCATGGCGAAAGCCCTGGCCGCACCTCCCCACGACGCGCCTGCGCGTTAACGAAAGGACACTCCCCATGGATCTCGAACTCAAGGACAAGGTCGCGCTCGTGACCGGCGCCAGCAAGGGCATCGGCCGCGCGATCGCGACGTTGCTGGCACGCGAGGGATGTCGTCTCGCGATCCTGGCGCGCGGCGAAGCCGGCCTGTTGACGCTGGCCGACCAGCTTGAGCAGGAGGGCTTGGAACGGCCGCTGATGGTCGCGCACGACCTGATGGATCGTGCCGCGCCGCAGGCGATCCGCTCGCAGGTGCTGAGCCGTTTCGGCGCGCTAGACATCCTGGTGAACAACGCGGGCGGCTCGCGCCCGTTCGACGGTCTGGGCAGCCTGGAGCAATGGGAGGAGGCCATGCACCTCAACTTCCACGCCGGCCGCGAGCTTGCGCACGCCTTTCTCGACGACATGAAGGCCCGCAGCTTCGGCCGCATCATCAATGTCACGGGTGCCGACGAGCCGGTGGCGATCAACGGCGCCGTGCCGCCCAACGGCGCCGTCCACATCTGGGCCAAGGCGCTGTCGCGCACGGTCGGGCCCTTCGGCATCACGGTCAACTCGATCCCACCCGGGCGCATCCACTCCGAACAGATCGACCACAAGCTACTGCCGACGCCTGAGACTCAGGCCCGTTGGGTGGCCGAGAACTGCCCTGCCGGCTACATCGGCGAGCCGGAAGATCTGGCCGTGCTGGTCGCCTGGCTGAGCTCGCCGAAGGCGCGCTACATTAACGGGCAGGTGATCTACGTGGACGGCGGGGCGCGGCGCTTTTCGCACTGAGCGCTCGGCGCGGCGCGGCGCCGCGGGGTTGACTAAAAAAGGCTAAGCCGCACCCGCCTGTCAACGACCGGCAGCTTTAGACTGCAAGCAGCCGCTCACCCCTCAGATGCTGTGCGACTGCTGCTGGGCAGAGCGGACATTGGAGGTCTGCCGCAGGCCAGCCGAGAAGCCCAAGGACTGACATAGCTCGTGGTCAATCGTGGACAGGGCATCGAGAAGGCGCATCTTCAATGCCCATCCACTCGATGGGAGACCATCATGGAAACTGCTACAACCCATCTCGTTGACCGCGAGCCCTGGAACAAGGGCAAGATCGTGGGGCAGAAGGCACCGTTCAAGCCGAAGGACATTTGGGCCTTGCGAGTGCGCCTGCAGATGGAGAACCGGGTCCGAGAGCTCGCGCTGTTTAACCTTGGAATAGACAGCAAGGTGCGCGGCTGCGACCTTGTCGCCCTCAAGGTCCGCGATGTCTGCCACGGCGATCAGATAGCTTCTCGAGCAGTGATCATGCAGCACAAGACGCAGCGACCCGTCCAGTCGGGCCTGAACGAGGTCGACGACGCCCTCGAGATTTCCGAGTAAACCGAGATTTAGGGGTCTTTAGCGGGAAAGCGCACCGGCTCCGCCAGCTCGGCCGGCACCGCTAGTTCGAACAGTTGCCGAGCTTGAACTTGGCATGCGGCACGATGCCGAGGCACCTGTCAGCATCCGAGGCAGCAACGGTATAGGCGCGTAAGCCGCGGCTCAATAAGGTTGACGTCCGCGTGTGAAGGTTCAGACTACGTCGCGGGAGTGTCTTCAGGCCGCTTTCTTGCCTTTCAACGGGAGCTGCAGCTCCTCAACGTCCAGCGTGAAGTTCAGGGGAACCTGATCGGGTCTTTGTCCTGGTTCTTGCCGTTGTAGACATCCACATCGGTCTTGAGCTGGAAGCAGTCGCCGACAATTTGCTGCCGTCGTTGGCCGAACGACTTGACGAAATGAGCTCGAGGCGCCTTCTTGTCGTACATGTCCGCCCACAGCGACATCGTCCGGTCCCCCTTCTTGAACCGGATCGCATGCTTGGCCCGGTAGCGCTGCCCATTCTCATCGGTGCGGTATTCCTCACGGAAGTATTGCGAGACGTCTGAAGCAATCGCATCGACCACGGTGCGGATAAAACCGCCGCCCACTGGTAACTGCCGATCTTCCATGTGCATCTTCTTTTGAACTGAGTTCTTCTACATCGGATTGATTTCTTCAGCGCAGTTCGGGCGGCGCCGCGTTGATGGCATTCACTAAACTCGCCGGGTTCACCTGGGTCTTGGGAAGTAGCCGCGCCTGGAACAACAATCGCAGCGTTACGACTGTTAGCAGACCGACAAATGCGTTGGCGAACAGGAACAGCGGCCACGCCAGGAGTGTTTCCGGCCCCGTTGCGCCACGTTCGAGCATCCGCATGGGTACGGCAGCTAGTGCAGTGACTCCGAAGGTGAACGCCCAGGCACTGGCACCCGCTTCCTGTTGGAGGAACCACCGTGCCATGCGCACGAGAAGCAGCGCTTGGAACAGGCCGTATCCAAACAACGATCGCGCAAAGAGGTCAGGCTGCCCGGTCGTGATGCTCAGGTAGGCCATCGCGCCAACCACCGGAGGTGCCAGCTGTATCCCCAAGCTGGCCCGCAGCATGAGAGGTAGGGGCGCAAGGACAGCATGCCGGTGGAGGATGACGGACTCAAGCGAGAGCCATGAGAACACGCCAGCGCCAAAAAAGAGTGCGCCCCATTGCGCGTAGCCGAGTGCCCCGGCCACGGTGGCAGCCACCAAGTTCACTCCGACTGTTGGCAAGTACATCGATGTAGTAGAGGCCTGTGCATCGCGTCCGCCTTTCCACACCCGGCCCATGTAGTACACGCCGAAGGCCAGCTGGCCAAGCACTCCGCTCAACCAGAACGCGGTCGCGACATTCCTCTCGTGCGGCAGCGCAACGAGGGCCATCAGCATGGTGGTCAACGGAACCAGCGATACAAAGCCGGCCTGCACCGGATGAGCCGCTTCGGCAATTGCCGCGTCACGCGCGTAGAGCCACTTACCGGCGTAGAGGAGGATTAGGACCGTCCAGAGCGCGGCGGCCAACGCCATGATGCTCTCGCCAATCCATGAGGGGGTCATCCAGACCTGGGCGGCGAGGTGCCAGATGTTACCGATACCGACGGTGCCTAAGACCATTCCAAAGAACGATGCGGGGATGGGAAAGCGATAGGGTTTCATGGCAGTTGTTCCTGTGACTTGCGAAGCGTCAACTTCGCAACAATGGAAGAGCGCTGCGAATTCGCGCAGCGCTCAAAAATGCTCGACTGCATCACTGAGTGTCGCCAGCCATCTCATCTTCTCGTTGAGGCTCTAGCGGCCGGCAAGACGCCCTGTCATCTTTCATGTGGGGACAGTGCTGCCTTGAATGCCAAGCGTTGCCGAGCGTTGAGTCTGAAGGTCGTCGACATCCTCGTCCTCCCACGAGGAGCCGCTGATGCACCGCGCAACGTTGATGTAGGTAGCCCTAATGGTCAGGCCGCGCCCACTGAGCAGCGCGCCAAAGGCGCTGTAAGAGTCAGCGCAGTGTTGGCCATGTCGAGCGCCCTGACGTCGAATTCCTATGTGGATTTTCCAAGTTCGGAGCCAAACGGCACGGCTTCCTCACAGATCCATCGCTGGACCACCCCGTCCCGACCGCGTCAGGCTCCGTGCGCTAGTGCCCTTCGTTCGCTGGTGCGACCGAATTCCCAAGAGGTGCTGTGGCCTTGCATCTGTGCACTGGCAAGCTTCAACGAGTTGGCGACAGCGCTCTTCGCGACGATGCTTCGCGCTTCCTCAATGCCGACCACGCTTGTCTGCAGGACTGTCATGACGCAGCCCAGAACCACCCAGCAGGACGGCCGTGCATTTCGCTTGGAGGTGGCCTCAGTGGGCATGGGAGTCATGGTGCTTATCAAGGGCGCTCTACTTAAGCGCCGCCGCACCGGCCTGCGCGATCTCTTCATCGTGCTGCGGCGTGTCGGCAGACACCCCAATGGCGCCGACAATCTGCCCGTCCGCCACGATGGGCACACCCCCGCGCATCAGCACGAAACCGCGCGCCGTGGCTGCCGCGGGTCGATTTCCGTTGATGGCATCTTCCAATGCGCCGCTGGAACGGCGGAACAGCGCCGCAGTCCTAGCCTTGCCCGGCGCCAGCTCCACGCCGGCGGGTACAGCAGCGTTGTCCATGCGCAGCAGCACAATCGGGACGCCTGCGCTGTCCACCACAGAGATCACGCACGGCCAGCCCGCGGCTCTGGCTTTGGCCTCCGCGGCGCCGGCAACCTGCCGGGCGGCGGAGAGCGTGAGGACCGGCTGCGTGGGGAGGTCCGCTGCGAAGGAAGGCGCGCCTACCAACAGGCCCGAAGCGAGGGCGGCGATGATGGAAAAGCGATGGAAAGAGGTCATGCTGAGCATCCTTGGGGTGAGTCGTCAAAAATAGATTAGACGCACCAGAACGTTTCCAATCAATCGAACATTGCCACAAGATAATTAGCCAGTGCCTAACAAACGAGATCTTCAGCCCAAGGGGCGCGCCATGGAGCTCAGGCACATCCGCTACTTCGTTGCGGTCGCCGAGCAGTTGCACTTTGCCCGAGCAGCAGAGTTACTGGGCATCTCGCCGCCGACGTTGAGCGTGCAAGTCAAGGAACTTGAAGCCACGCTGCAAGCGCGCCTGTTCAGCCGCACCAAGCGCTCTGTGGCGCTGACACCGGCCGGCGACGCCTTCCTACTCGAAAGCCGCGTCTTGCTGGCACAAGCGGAACGAGCGCTTCGCGTTGGGCGGCGTGCGGGCCGAGGCGAAATCGGCCGCATCCAGATCGGCTACGTCGCCTCGGCCGTGTTTTCGGGATTATTGCAGGATCTAGTTCGCACATACCGCGCCGCCTGGCCGGATGTGATGGTCAATGTGAAGGAGTCGCCGATGGACGAACTGGCTGCGATGCTGGAAGACGGGCGTATAGACATCGCCTTCATGCGCATGCCGGTTGCACTTCCTCCTTCATTGGCAAGTCAAGTGCTGGTGCGCGACCGATTCTGCGTCGCGCTGTCTACCGAACATCCACTGTCCCGCTCGGCGCAGCGCCTGCACTCGAAGGCGATGGCGTACGAGGCTTTCGTCGTGCCCGAGCAAGAGTTCGGCCTGCTTGAGGTGGCCCGCAGGGGCCGCTTCAGCCCGCGTGTGGCTTCGTCGCCAGGTGGACTTCTGGCCGTGCTGACGCACGTGTCACTCGGCACGGGTATCGCCATCGTGCCAAGTGTACTGACACAGTTGAGTGGCTTTCCCAACGTCGTGTTTAGGGAACTCGCCGGCGCTCCGATCGCGTCAGAGGTGGCAGCTGTTTTTCGCCGATACGAGAAGTCGGCCCCAGTCCAACACCTGATCGAGCAGATGCGCCTCACGCCACCCGTGTCAAAGCGGGCAGCCTAGTTTCGGCCATCGCGTACCGCGCTATGCTCAAAGAAGGAAATCAGTTGCAGCGGGCTTTTGAGGCCCAGCGTTTGAAGCGATT
>Ga0247809_1001418_pt1 | contig 10803 bp, 11 predicted proteins | sample UWRJL104311B1_FD_180951 | JGI IMG/M metagenome (GOLD analysis project Ga0247809, IMG submission 180951) | Plant litter microbial communities from Arlington Agricultural Research Station in Wisconsin, United States - UWRJ-L104-311B-1 | ecosystem: Environmental > Terrestrial > Plant litter >...
GAAGAGCAAATAGGACATAATTTGAACACTTACGCACGGATATACGGCCTGAGCCATATCCAAAGATTCCAGAAAGAGCCACAAGAGAAGGATCAACAGAGGATAATCACTCTTCTTGAAAAATTCTTTGAATCCCCCACTAATAGCAGTATGGCGTACCGGAGCTGGTATGGCGAATTTTCCATTTATAAAAGATTTCTTTCTTCCCACACCATTAGAGAACTATCAAAAGTGGAAGATTTAGAGCCACCTTCAACTGCCAACTCCGCCATTTGTCTCTATGGTCTGGAATTGATCGCACCAAGCTGGTGGGATTCTCTAGGAATAGACCTTTCCTACTTATCTAGATAGCGTTTACAATTTGCCCAATTGGTGCTGACTCTTTATTATTAATGCTATTATCATTATACCGCTCACATTCATCGGCGACTTTCTTTGGCCAGGAACGCCAGCTCAACCCAATCGCTTAATAATCAAAGAATCTAAAATTGAGTTAACGTGGGCTCGGCTGGCAAAAGCTGGAGCTAAACCGCAGCCCACTCCCTTTTCGTTTAGTCTCTTGAAGCGTATCTTTACTAATCGCCAATTTTATATCTTGATTATCTTCAATACTTTTTTCTTTAATACTAGCGTTAATATTGCTGCCTTTCTGCTATAAATTAAAAGCCTCAAATGCTACGATATTGTAATCATTACTCGGCTTAGTATTATTAGTCCAGACCTTGGAATCTTCTTTATTCTCTTTATTAACTTCAGCGCCAATTTATAAATCGGCCGCGTAACAACTATTACCCTTATCTCTACGGTTAATTTCACTAGTCTCATTATCCTGGCCATCTGGAATATACCTGAGCCCGCAAAGTGAAATATCCTTTTCGCTTAGCTACTCGTCTATTACTATTTCGTTTATGTTTTACGAGTAGGCGAATTGCGAGGACTCAACGTCCGACGCACCTTCCTTTAGCAACAGTAGAACTTAGGTATAAGGTCTTCAAGACCTTAGTAGAAGAGAATCAGACACTTTTTTTACCACTTTCAGACTCACTACCGTGATCCCTGATACGAATGTTATACTTAAGGACAACAAAGAAGAGCGTACTTTAACACTAATCTTAATAACTGCGTTTGCGACTTTAACGATCGCGCAAATACCGCTACTTACTTATCCTACGATCCAGGCTTCAAGATTTCCGCACGATTATGCTTACTCGGCGTCAATAACGGTGGGCTTGGTTATTATGACACAGATTGTGCGTGTGCTGTTTAAAGGGGAAGATTAAGTCATTGATACCACTTACTAAGAAGTGATAGAAAGAGTTGAGGCTAACAAATCTACAGTGAGAAATAGGCTAGATTGGAAGAATCTTCTGAGGACGGCACGAGCTCGGGTGTAGCATCAATACAGGAAGAGAAGGACAAGAAAGCGGTGGTTCAAGACGTTGTTCCAGTCTAGAATTTATGGGAGCACGGTGTGCTTGAGAGTCAAACAAATAGACTAGTAGTATAATTGGGAGTGGCGGGACGTCAAGACTTAAAGTAGGCCCATGTTCTCAAGTTTTCCGTTATGCCTTTAAGATCGATTCTGTGACACATTTAAAGAAACAGTTAAGGCGGTCATGGTGATCTATCTCAATAGACTTGACTCTGATATGTTATAGGAGGCCCCAATTAAGCCGAGTCTATTGGTTTCTAAGCCTATCTCTATCATCCATAAATGTTTGTGGGGGGTTCTCTTCATCCACCACTCTCTGTTTGCTCCCCGGAAGAACGGAGTTTCGTCGACCGACGTGTCGCTGTTCCGACGCAGGAGTAACATTTGGTGGCTGGTTGTTTTGATCCGGGCTGTATACTGGCTCTGCGTGCTTTGCTTCCAGCGGAGCAGGATTGCCATCAGCTGGAGTACTAGCTTTAGACATAATTCTTCCAATGGCGCTGCTCGCCAAATTTAATACCCATGCATAAATACCTAGGCTCAGGTTTGCAAGTGCTTCAGCAGTCTTCCACATCGCCCACTTCGTACGCTCAAGTTGCATGGTCGTCATGTAAACTGCAATGAAAAAACCTGCTGCCGGCCCAACTGTCACAATAAGTCATAGTATCCCAAAAGTTGGCAAATCGAACTTACAGATGTAGCCATATACGTATCTTGACCATGAAACACCCTGAATCTTCATACCGTCCGCGGATTGCGGGAACCCGTCGATATCTAGCGCAAGCAACGAGGTGATGAATGACATGGGTAACTAGACATGTGATTAGAACCTAGTCCATGCTGCATATAGGAATGAGAGCCAGCTTACGAAGATGATCGTGATGACTGTGAAGACCATGAGAATATTCCCCTGTTTTAGTGACTGCGTTGCCTGTTGTCGCGAAGATATCGCTTCATCGATGGCCGCCTCATTCTGCTCAAGATCCAGTATAGAACCTATCTGGAAAGTCGTATCAGTTAGATAGTGTTTGCAGTGGGATGGAGGCAGGTAGAGTTGGAGCCAGTGATATTCAAATACTTACCGCACCCTGTATTCGTTCAGCCTGGCTGTCCATTTCCTTTATGTCGTTCAGGTAGTACGCCGGTCCTCTAAAGTGGTCTTTCTTAGAGCTGGTATCATGCAGCTGGTTCCAAACCGTCATTTGGTGCGAGAGGATTGCTTTGAGCATGTTGAGTTCGTCACGAATGTCTTTGACATTTTTCATCACATTTGCCGCGCTTCTAATAGATTTGATAGTTCCAAGCCCGCCATTTTCAACTTTTTGTGGAGGCCCTTTCTTTCCGTCATCTTTACTAGTGACGGAAGTTTGGGCTTTCTTATCTTCTACAGCCTCATCGCTTTCCGTCTCGTAATCTGTTTGAGATTTCAGGCTCTCACGTTCTATACTATTGGCAACCTTCTCCGTAAAACGACCAAAGAGCTTGGCTTCCTCTCGAGCCTAGAACAGAATCAGTACTTAGTCGAAAAACTTTGGTCAGAGCACAGACCGCTTTATTGATAGAGTTCTCATATACTTGTTGTATGGTCTCGTACATTGGACCCACGCGAATACGGCAGGTGGAGTTGTCAAAAAAGTTGATACAGAAATCGGTTACAATCTCGGCCATCTTATGCGCGGAGAGCGGAACCTCCGATCTGCCTTGGGCAACTTCCGCTTGCAAATAGTTCCAGATGCCTTCTAGTACAGGGTCTTTCTCATTCTCAAGCACACGGTGAGTGGAGCTACTGATGATCGTCTCTGGTGAAATGAATGGTCAGTCACAATTCAGGTATCACTGCAGTTTTTCTTACTTTCATCGATTATCCAGAGCCATAACTGGCCGACTCTAAGTATGTCTCGTGACTTTGGATCCGTTGGGTGCAAAAAGTCCTGGACTCTCTTGGTCACAACCTGATCTGCATTTCGACGGTCCATATCTCTAATCGCCTCCTGATCCTCGTCGGAAACTGAGTGATAGTACGATTCATCAAGTGTTCTCGATCCGTGAAGCTTACAGTTCCCTCTATCTTTGTACAAGTCAAGCAGTTCTCGGTACATGACGCTTTCCGGGGGCAATTTTAAGATCTTCTGCTCGTGCGAAGTGCTAGATTTCAGCTTGTGGAAGTTGCTCGACTTGGTAGGATCCTGCAGTCTGGAAATTATGGAACTAAGTTTCTTGGTGCTGCGAGTAAAGTCCTTATCAAATTTAGTTGTTCCTTGAATGCCTTGGAATTGAAGTGGCACTGTTTGTATTTGTTTATTTAATATATGCTCTTCCACATTATTAGTATCCGCGGCCTCAGTTCGCGCGGTCAGAGTGCTCAGTGTCAAATACGGCATCTTTTGGTTAATCAGAGACTACAATGGCTCATATATATGAGGTGATAGCTTACATATAAAGCAAGTGCGTTGGAAACTGGTTCTTCCGACTTGCTCTTTTTCTTTGATGCCGACTCTTGTCTTTTATAATTGGGGCTTAATACACATCCCGGCTTCATAAAGTGTGTCACAGATTTTCCAGATGGCAACTGATGCCAGCTTCGTTTCAAGAAGTCTGCCAAATAGTAGTAGTCTTTCTTCGATTTTTGTAGAGTAGGGTCTAGGTTCTCAGTCACGTATTGTGTTTCATTTGTGTCACCGGATACAGGAGAAGCTTCATCAGCCTCCGAGATCTCGTTTTCGGTTATTACATCGACCTCATCGACACATATTCTCAGAACGAGATCCTACAATGTAATGATTAACCACCAGGGACAATGAATATGAGACACGACTTACCTCCATCCACTTCAGCTGTGTAGACTTAGCAATTGAGTGTATCACATCTTGCATGGAAGACTTACATTATTAGCAGGAAGATGAATCCATCGTAACTTGAGTGCCTCCGACGCATATAAACTTGGATCCTCGTGGCGTGCCGCACGCATGATAGCTTCTGGCCCATCCCTATACACTACCTTGTAAACGTTTCGTGCCCGTCGAAGGAACCCATAGCGTCCATCTTTTTCGTAGATATCAGTGATACCGGCGTAGAAGTAACTCATGACGCGTTCAAGCGACTCTCCGTTAGCGATATCAATCTTAGGGTTGACGAATTCTGTGCCTTGGTTGTCAACTTCTACCGAACTGGGATTGAATGGAATATCAGGATATCGTATCATATCCAGGATATCGGAATACTGATCTTCGTATTCTTCAATCAGAAAGTGCGGTTCATTTAGACTTTCTTCGGCTATGTTTTCTTTGTCGTTCTCGTTCTCGTTCTCATCCGTAGCTTGACTCATGACCGTAGAAATTGCAGCCATATCCGTGGCGGATAGGGGAGAAGGCAATGGGTTGGATATATGTATATTGGAACCATCTTTTTCTATAGTCCCTGACGGTGTACTATGCTTGGGCCTTTTTTCTGTATCTAATGTTTGACGCACACCTTCCTGTATTCTTGAAGCGATTTTACCCGCACGACTTATCTCTTCAGTCGTATATTTTCTGCTTGCATTTCGAACCAAAGGCCACACCAACTCGGAGTCACCATAATATACTGCCCAGTGCAACAGATTCCACGGCTTATCCTCTTTAGATGCCAGCAAACGGGAGGCAATCTCCAGCACATTGGGATCAATATCTTTGTACGCCAGATTCCGCAACTCGATCTTATCTTGGTGCTCCAGAAATATGTTCATGAGATCCTGGCTCCCTGATTTGATTGCAAAGTACCATGCTGTGTGCTTTGAGTCATCCAATTCGTTAATCAAAGCCAGCCCCTGTGCAGAGCCTGATAGCTCTCGTAAGAGAAACTGTGCTACATTTGTCTTCCTAGCTGATGTAGCTAGATGAAGGACGGTCGAGTTGGTGTTGGTTCTTGCATATAGGCTTGCTCCACCCGCAAGTAATCGTAAAACCACTCGTTCGTGGCCTCCCAAAGCTGCGATATGCAACGCAGTACAGCCTTCGACATTCTTGACCTCAATATCTGCAGAACGGTTGATCAAAGTGCTAACAATCTCTTCGTGGCCTTCTAAGCTGGCCCATAGGATCGGAGCCATCTTTTGGGCATCAATCTTATTGACCGTTGCATTGTTTTCAAGAAGAGTATTCACGAAAGTTTCATTACCTGATCTTGCCGAGTAGGACAGAGGGGTTAAATCATCACTCCAACATGAATCTACCTCTCCGTCTTTCATGTATAGAAGGATCAACCTAATGATCTCAAGATTTGGTTGCACGACATGGCGCATGGCCAGATCGAGGGGTGTATAGTTCGTTTTCGCTGTCTTGAGCAGTAAATCTATGCGCTGAGATGCGCCCTCTAGCAAGATCCGAACAGTTTCCACATCATTACCAGAGACAGCGCTGTGAATTGGAGCATAGCCCGCTTTGTTGATACGATTCACATCTGCTTTCGATCTTTTGAACGAAGACGATTTCCGGTTGTCACTTTCCAAGGGATCAAATTCCAGAAGCACCGTAACGATTTCCTTATATTTGCCCTCAACTGCAAGATGCAATGGAGTATTACCTTTCATACCCTGCGTGTTAACATCTGTTTCTTCCTGCATCAACAAGTCTTTCACTGCAGCGAGGTCTCCACGTCTCGCCGCTTGACGTAAACTCTTATTAGCTGTCGATGCCAATTCCGGTTGCGTCTCCGCAATCCTTTTTTCTGATCTGGTTTTGGCGCTATAGTCTACAGGGTCGAAATAGCTAGATACTCCGTGTTGCAATTTTGGCCGCTCTAGATATTGTGGAGGGTCAGGCTGTGGTTGTTGTGATTGCCCCCGCCTCTCATCATAGTATATGCGGGCTTGCAATTCTTGCAGCTTCATCTCATTCCTCATCTTGTCTTCAGCGGACCCACTTGCTCGTGATTTCCATATCCGCCTCTCATATCGCATTTTTAGCTCTTCGTTCTCTCTCTTCGCTTGCTCAGCGCGCCTCTCTAGGTCGTCCTGTTCTCGCCGCTCTGGAGAGAACGTGACGACGTGTCCTGCTAAAACCATCTTCAGAAAGCACGAGGGCTATCCTGAAAGCTTTAGGCAAACGTGTACTGACAATTCAAGAAATTGATTAACAGATAACTGCTGTATTTGGGTTATATCAAAAGTTGAGACGACCACAACGCCGGAGCTGGTGGAGAACGTCCGATGCAGCAATTCAGCCCCCACGTTATCAAATGCCTGTTCAGACTGCATTGCTTTTGACCAACCTCATCCCAGCCTGTCCGCCATTGCAATCAGCTCATGCTGTATAACCCGAGGGGAATGAGCGAATGGTATTGGTCTAATACACTTAATTAGGGGATGTATCATCTTATGTGATAATGGCGTATAACATCGCGCGCTGTGGCCGCTATAATATTAAGAATTACTTCTTAGCATCTATATATACTCGTTTTACAAGTTTAAAAGGTGAAAAGAGCTTAATAATAGTGTTATAGATCAAGGGGTTCTATTACACTATAATAAGACGCTCTTTATCATTCAGACGGGCGGCAATAATGTGATTAAATTTTTTGGAATTAATAAGTTAGGATTATCTGGGAGAGGTATATAACGTAATTTAAATAAATACATTTTGAAGTTTTGATATATGATCAAGATTTAGAGTCGCTTGAATTCGAAGTACCTACGATTTGTCTCGTTACAGGGTGCGTCTCGCTACGTAGGGACAGACGGTAGTTCCAAATTTTGAAAAAACTTAGAGAGGAAGATCAAGAAGTCCGGGAGTTACGCCGTGCGAGGAGTGACACAAAATATTATTTTAGCTTCTGGATTAGTACTAATTAGCGAACATTCACCTAATTAGCCTAATCAAATAATACCGTACTGTACAATAGAAAATTTAACATATTTATATTCTGGTAAGGATTTCGGGTACTGAAAAATCGTTCATCAATTCTGACAACCCCTGGTGGTAGAAGAAGCCGCTTAATATAGTAAATACGCACAGTTAAGAATACACTCTCCACTGCCAGATTTCTAAGGAATAAGAAAGAATTTGAGTCTTCCCATTAGAATTCACTCGAAATAAATCCGCCACAAACCTGCATATAGCGCTCCCGGTCCTCAAAATGCCCCATGTGACTCGAGTTTTCAAGAGTCACCCATCTCACCTTTGGAATCGTTCTAAACCATGGCTCCATACAGAGATCCGTCGCCTCATCATACCTTCCATTGAGTAGTAGCGTTGGAACCTCGATCTTGTGCCCCTCTGGCCACCCTTCCCAATTCTTAAAAGAGCCAATGATAACGAACTCAGATGGGCCCTGCCTATGACAGAAAGTCAGCCTTTTCCAACATCAAGAGGCAGTTATTTAAAAACGTACAACGTCAAGTATGCGGTGGGGTCGTCTTTCAGGTTTTCAAAGGCACTCTGCACCTCCGGAGGATATGGGTCAAGCCTACAGACGTGCCGAGCGTAGAAAACTGCAGCAGCCTTCTCAAACTCGGGGCTCTCGTAATCATGCCGTCGATTGCATTCTTCGAGGGTATGACGGACATCCATGGGCAGTTCCGCAATCAGCCGCTCAAAACCCTTCACAAGAAGGGGGATGCTTGCAGGGCCGCTGGATATGATAAGTTTTTTGAGACCTCGAGGACGTCGAGATGCGTAAATAGCACCGAACATACCACCCCAGCTTTGGCCCAAAAGGAAAAATCCAGTGTCTTGAAGTTTTAGATGCTCAACGAGGTTATTAAGCTCTTGGATATACAGATCGAAAGTCCAAAATGTGATGTCGCCTTTCTTCTCTCGCAGATGAGTTGAATTACCACTTCCAATTTGGTCGTAGAAAACAACAGGGATACCGTGCTTCTCGTGCAGGTCTGTGAGAGGAAGTAGATAGTTGTGACCAGCTCCCGGCCCTCCATGAAGTGCTATGAGGGGTGGCCCAGATTTAAGGTTGCCGACGATCTTATACCAGGTCTTGCAAGGTCTTCCAGAATTAGGTGCCTCGAAAGTCACCTCACCAGTAGTGATGGGATTCGCTGCCATTTTCAGAGGTTAATGGGGCTGTTGTTGGTGGGAATAGGGAGGTGAAAAGCAGAAGGTGAACAATAACTGTGAAACTATGAGAGGCCAGTCCGGAGTTATTGTGGTTATATTTCGTTAATATGCTTGCTGTTGTAAGAACGATCTATACATTGGTAGAATTAAGCAATATTTAGTTGTACAATCATGATGCAACGATCCAGAAGTCTTGCTATGATTGTTGGCGATCTTTGCTTTAAAGGTGCGTCCCCTCACAGGCTCATGTATAGTGAATGCGAGGATTAGATATCTCGTATAGCCGGAAGCATTAGACCAATTGAAATGAACTTAAACCAACAATTTTGTTGGATTGAAGCTCAAGATTGGAAAAATGTTGTTAGAAAGTGTGGTTACACGATAAGGAATGCCGTGTCTTCGCTACCAAAAACTGACATTTCTCCAGGGATTAAAGGTCAACCAGTTAGCCCAGCCGCACTACGGAGCTGTGCGTCTATGCGTGCTTGTATTTCTTATAATAGTTAATGAAAAGATATTGAAAGTAATCAATACTATGACATTTGTATTAAAAGAAAATCTGAATGGTATTAAAAATTATATAACAAACCTATATTATTGTTAAAATTCATAAAATAAGCTGTCAGGGTTTAGGCAAGATCACGTGGTGATCATGGGGTTAAGAAGGGACTTTTAGAGTTTCATTAAAGGGAGTTCAAAGTTACAAACTGTTTTATTAATAATGCTTATTTATAAGTTTGTTATTATTGTTCTTATAAGCGAAAAGGAAGGAGAGTTTAAAAAATATGGAATATATAACAGTCGGCAGAGCTGTTGGCCTTGTCCTTGAGAGAACGAGTACTTACTTGACATTTTTCAAGCACTGCTCGAAGCGTGTGTTGGCTAGACCATGGTAGAGTCTCGAGGTGCAGCAAAGAGTTTATCATTCAATTCTTATTTCCCCCGTTCTACGCACCTTTACACTATCTGATTACATATGCTTTTATGTGCCTTCGCAAACACTATTCTACTGGCATTGGTTGCGCATTCGAGCCTCTGTACTACGCTCAAGGTTTATATCGACGACAAAGGTGTGCGTCTTATCCAGAACCTTTCGCCATTATTGACCATACTCCTGTCTATTAGTACTAAGTCAGGCTTGCAGCTGAGTCCTACTATGCGTGGCCCTTTGATTCAGCCCAAGCATGACGAGAAGGACGAGGAATTGAGGATGAAGTGCGTCATATCATGATCTCTTTCTCGTCGGAGCATCCTTCTCTTTCGATGCACGGCAATAGATGTAGTGCAGCGCAGCATGACACGTTCAAAGCAGCCATCAAAAGTTTCTCTAAGATCTCATCCTCGCCAACGCTGGTGAAACCTGTCGCCAACGACCCCTAGAGAATTGTGGCATTATTTATTGAAGGTTCGTGCAAAGGGCAAATCGCACCTTACCAAAATTGCCAAAGTACATGAATTTAATAGTAATCTACTCTAATTTCTTCACCTTGAATGCTTCTATCTTTTCTACCATCTTATCGATCTCCTTAAATGCGTAATTCTCATACATCCCAGGATAAAGAAAAGGTCTGAGATCAAACCTATCAACCTTATTAGCGTACTGAAAAGCTAGGATATAGTAGTAGGCTCCAGAGCTAGGAGCGTTTCAGAAGCTCTTTGTGATACTGTTTGAGAAATCACGCTGTCTTTGCTCCCAAAACAGCTCCCATGCTCCGAAGCTCTCACTTCTAAAATGTATTTTTTAAGCTTACCTATTATCATCCGGCGAGTAATTCTCCGCGTGATACGATGGGGTGATGGTGGTCTCAAAAATTAGCAAGCCGTAGAAGCAAAGGCGCTGGGGACTAATGAACTCACCATCTTATGTCGATTGATAGCAAAGAAATGGTAGAATCGTTTCACCTATCACCTTATTAATATGGTAAAAAGCTGGAGGTGTGAAGGAGCTCCGGAGCATGAGAGCTGTTTCAGAACCACTTTGTAGTACTGTTTGAGATATAATGCTATCTTAGCTCCTAAGACAGCTCTCAGGCTCTGGAGCTCCCGCTTATAAAATGGATTTCTTATATGAGAATAAGCTTACCTTAACAGCAACTTCTCTCGCATCCATCTTCTCTGGTGTCCACTCGTGTACTAGGTGCTGGAACATTCCATACTGTCACATTATTAGCATAGTCAAAAACTAGGAAGAGAGCTCCGGATTCTCAAATGGCTTTTTGTATGATATTAAACTTACCGGTCCTAACTTCTCTGTCTTACGAAGTCTGCCAAATGTTGAGAGCTCGTCGTAGGTCATGCCCATGTCAATTTCGTCGGACTGTACGT
>Ga0247809_1001422_pt1 | contig 10782 bp, 13 predicted proteins | sample UWRJL104311B1_FD_180951 | JGI IMG/M metagenome (GOLD analysis project Ga0247809, IMG submission 180951) | Plant litter microbial communities from Arlington Agricultural Research Station in Wisconsin, United States - UWRJ-L104-311B-1 | ecosystem: Environmental > Terrestrial > Plant litter >...
ATATAGCTTGGGAATATAATAAGATATAATACCCCACATACATGCACATAAACATGCATACGTGCATTGTGAGTGTTCTTTCTTTTACGGGTTGGGAGTGCTCTGCTACTTTATGATTCTTCCATTGGTCAACATCTAATACAGGAAGTGACCGAGTAAGCACAATCTACAAGGTCTTATACGGCCAAGGTAGAAAACACTCTCATCTCAAAGGCCAATGAACGCGTGCGACGATATAGGATATTGATGTTAACATCTGGGCCAAATACCTTCTAGCGACAAGAAGAACTTCAACAGAAATAGATGATACTTCTTTTGCAAGTACAGGCACACCTGCACAATGGCGATAAAAAGGTGATTTTCGAGAATTGGAAGTGCAACTGCAAGGCTGTATGTCTATTGGTGTCGAAGTTGAAATATCTCAGTGGGTACATGAAGTCAAGGTCAGGAACTGGAAGGATCATTGTAGCAACGCTGCTGATAGTAGGAGCAAGTATTTCAAGATCAAACATCGTCATGAACGCTTACCGGATCTGCTATACAAGCCAAGTACAAAAGGTCCACCTCGAACATGTGATTGTGGGAAGACGTATTGTATATTTGCTGTGTAAAATCTCAATTTTAATACCTTCGCATTCTTCTTGCGATCGGTCGCTCAAACAGTCATGACTTTGTCATTATTTATCTTTCTCTTACTTCTCCAGAATCTCAAATTTCTAGACAGCCTTACATTATCCTGAATCGCTCACTCGGCTAAGACAACTTAATGTTGTTGGGTGTAGTAGTTCCCAATATCAGCACCGTTTCTCAGATCCTGCTCCAAGCTAGCCTGGCCTTGATACGCCTCTTGAGGTCCAGGCTCATTCGCATCTCTCCATTGCTGACCACCTCCTTGCTGTGGAATAGGAACCGTGGGTCCTTGGCCGGTCCCTTGTTGTCCAGGCTGAATTCTCACGTGTTGTCTGAATCTTGCAACTTCATCCAAGATCATCTTCCTCATCTCTCCTACGTCCTCAACAACTTCAAAGTCGAAGTTGAACGTAGTTGGGCATCCTGGCTCATCCGATGCATCGTGCCAGATGTGAAGATATGGATGCTCAAGTGCTTCTTCAACTGAGATACGTGACGATGGATCGAATGCGAGCATGTGGTCTAGCAAGTCCAGTGCGTCTGGATTGGCGTTTTGGAAGAGTTGGTTGAATGGTCGTTTCGCCATGTATGGCAGATTTCGGACGTACTCTTGAGCTCTTGGCGAGCCGATCCGTGCAAGTGTCTCTTCGTTTGGTGTTCCCAAGATATGTAAGATTTGGTTGAGCTGGTCAACATAATCTCTACCTTTGAAGAACGGACGGCCACCAAGAAGTTCTGCCAAGATACATCCCACAGACCATACATCGACTGGAGTACCATTAATACTGCTCTTGTGTAACATCCACACGTTCACTTACTAGCCTTGGTGTAACTCTGGAAGCTTAACATGATCTCGGGAGCGCGATACCATCTCGTAGCAACATACTCAGTCATGTACCCAGCGTTTTCCTCTGGATCAACCGAAAAACCTCTAGCCAGACCGAAATCACAAATCTTCAACTCGCAATCGGCATTAACAAGCAGGTTACCAGGTTTCAAATCTCTGTGTAGAACGTTTGCGGAGTGAATGTACTTGAGACCGCATAGGATTTGGTAGATGAAAGACTGGAAGTGTGCATCGGTAAGTGGTTGACCAGAACGAATAATGGCGGCAAGATCACATTCCATGAGCTCTGCTTTGAATTAGTACAATCTTGATTGAGCACATGAATGACGCACCCTCGTAAAGATATGTCTCGTTGAAGTTATCTGGTCGTGGAATATCCATATCATACAAGCAAGTAATCTAGTACATTGTCAATCCTCAAGCACAAGTAGTGTTTTCAATCCGACTCACATTACGATGTCCTCTGAAGTGTTGCAGCAACTTGATCTCCCGCAATGCACGCTTCGCTAAGATCTTTTTCGAAAAGACGTTGGTCACTTTCTTGATTGCAACTCCTTCTTGTGTCTGGGTATTGGTTGCCGCACTAGGTACATGCTTATCAGCTCAGCCCTATGGAAGTACTGAAGTACCAAGACGTTCAATGCGTACCAGACAATACCGTAAGCACCCTGTCCCAACTCTTTTGTCACCGTGTATCTCTCGTCGACAACGAAATCTTGGTTGAACACCTTGAACACCTTTCTTCCTTGTAAATCTGCCATGTTGACTATTTGTTATGCTTGTTGCGGAAGTCGATATCTGAGGGACGCAGATTGTTGCCAGTTGAAGCAAGACGCGCAAGCGGACTATATGAATGTTCGATACGAGCTAACGATCGTAATTTGCGAATGTGATGCGAAAGTTGGTGGTACGTAACCGCGCGCAAACTAACAGAACCTGGCTATCTGCGATGTTCAGGTACGACGCGGGGTTCGACAGAGTACATCAAACGACAAGACAGACGTGTAGAAGCAGGATCAACAAAGAAAGGAGATGCTTTGTCAAATGTCTTTATACGTGCAAGGAGGAAGAAGAAGAAGAAGGACGGTGGTAAGGCTGAGAAAGGAAAATGTAAGCCCTTGCTCTCCTTCCTTAATCTCGTCCTTGATTGTCAGCTGAATGGCTTCGATGGCGGGGTTGGTCGAGATACGCCTTGGCAGAGAGATGGCAGCGCTAAGCCAATTTCCATGGTGGAGTCCTACATGTGAACGGTAGAACTATATCTTCAACTTTTGGGTGATTCAGGACTGTGTTGCAGCGCGTAGTATTATTGAGTGCGAGCGACTGGGAGAGGACATCAGGTGAGTGGATGTCCAAGGGTACAGACGGTCCATGTAATTATCGTCAGGTTTGTAGGAGATACATGGCAAAGTCAACGTTACGTCAAAAGGAAACTGACGTTTTTCGGTCATTGAAGTAATGCTATGCCAGATCTACCTTGTAGAAGAGCGAGGTATGATGACTTTATATACAAACGCATCCTTTAGCTCTTAAACAGTCTCACAACTGGACTTGATGGTCTACATGCTTCACGTGATATCTTGGCAGAGAGACCAGATCTGGGCGGCTCAACTAAGCGAACTTCGCACCACGAAATCTTGGGAGGTCGAGGAAAATTGAGAATAGACCAACGACAACATCAACACAACGACCCTCAACGAAATCATTCAAGATGGTACGTACAATATGCTTTTGATGTTCAGAGATTGTCGAGGGGCATTTGGGAGGGAAGGTTGGGGAGTCACAAGAAGCTGGGACGATGTTCGACAAACATAATCGCCACGACCTCCAACACGGCACTATATCAAGTATGGAGTGCCAGAGCCACGATCGAATATCCTTCCGAACCGTTTGCGCAATGAGCACGCACGGCGAACACTTCATAGAGCTGAGATTGGGGTTGGGTAGGATTTGGGGGTGGATAATTAGAGGAGTGCAAGGACAATCATCCACGAACACAAGCTAATTCAGCTTTTTCGTACAGGTCAACGTTCCAAAGACTAGACGCACCTATTGCAAGGGCAAGGACTGCAAGAAGCACACCCAGCACAAGGTTACCCAATACAAGGCAGGAAAGGTACGAATCTACCCACGAACCAATTCGCTACCCACGACGAAAAATATATGAAATCTGACTTGAGTGATGGATAGGCCTCGCTGTTCGCCCAGGGAAAGCGTCGTTACGACCGAAAGCAGAGTGGTTATGGTGGTCAGACAAAGCCCGTGTTCCACAAGAAGGCAAAGACCACCAAGAAGGTTGTGTTGAGATTGGAGTGCACACAATGCAAGACCAAGGCACAGTTGGCTCTCAAGCGATGCAAGCACTTCGAGTTGGGGTACGTTTTTCCCAGCATCTGGCATCTCGACATGGATAGAAGGGTTGCGCGAATCGAATATACTGACTGTTTCCATAGTGGTGACAAGAAGACCAAGGGTGCCGCACTTGTTTTCTAAACGCTTTATCGATGTGTTACGAAATTTATTGCATGGCACGGATTGGAGATTTCTGTGGATGGGATTTGCGCCGACATGCACAACATTGGCTTGTGAAGGAATGGAGCATGGAGTATCATATTGAGGGTTGAGGCCTTCGCATGACAGGCATAGTCACAGCTGCAAAATACCACCGATTTTTCGATCACCCACGTTCCATGATTCTGGCCCTCTTTCTATCTTCTACCTTGTGACATATTCATGAAGTCGAGTCGCATTTCTCGGGGCGGAGTTGGACATCGTATTTCCCGAAATGCTGGAGGACAAGAGATGGCTTTCTACAAGGTGTACAGTGCACATATCGAAGTTCTTTGACATCCTGCTACAGCACTTCTTCTCTCACGCTGGCAGGGGTGTCTGATACAAACGGTCGAACGCGTCTATGGCAAGTAAAAAATGGTTGTAGGTCACGAAATATGTCATAAAGGTCTTGCCCAATCCTGTTTACGAGGTCTATCCTAACCTACTTATATTGACCACAACATCGCCACACCCTATTGCTTCCTCTCTAGAATCCCTTTCCAATTTTCACTGTCTCCCCACCACCATACCACAATCTCCCCACTCTACAATCCAAACCCTTCTCCTCCCCTACAACCCATTCCTTCATCTCGTCCCTCTCCTCTTCTCCATCTCTGTACCAGTGCTCTTTTTGCAACCACTCATTCACAGCTTCCACCTTATCCAAAAATGCCTCCATCTTCTCCCTCGAATCATGGTCTTCCTGCGTCAAGAATCTCCCTATCGTAATGTGCGAAGACGGAACCACGTATCTGGAGTTTATGCTGAACTTGGCATTCGCGAGATCGAAGAGGTGTTTTCGAAGGTGGTGGTAGGTGAAAACGTCGTCTTCTTGTGTTCTTGATGATGAAGATGACGAAGAGGAAGAGGGAGAAAGACCTTCTCCTGCTGCTGGGAGAAACGAGAGGGCTAATGCTTGGCCGTCGTAGGAGATGAGTGGTTTGACAAGACGAGCACGATGAGAAAATGTAAAGTCCGTAATGTTTAAGATTGTCTCGGTCCCGATCGTTGAGACGATAGTGTTGATCTCCGGTTGCGTGAGCGAGTGAGTGACTTCCAGAGCTGTGAGATGTTGGCGTTCTGAAGGCATGAGCCATAATTCTGTATTCCATATCAGTACAAAACGTCGCATCTCATCTCACTCAATCAATGTCTCCGCTCCTTTCTTCGGAAGAGATCACACAGGTCGCAAAGGTACGTACTAGGAGCCACACTCTTCAATTCCTCTTGCACCTTCACAATCAAATCCCTGATGTGCTTAGGCGGTCTAGCCCAAAAGACCATGCAATGTCTGGGATCTGTGAAACCAGGCTCGATACTCTGATCTTCCAATCTCAACAAGATCGGATCAATGATCAGACCTTGAAAGTCATCCGCAAGCAACTTCTCTTTCTGTTGAGCGTTGCGTGTTGTTCTGTGCGTCGAGTAACGCGCTTGCATTTGAGCCTGGATATATTTATCAGCAACTGATTTTCGCAACTAGTAAGAGTCAAGGAAGGAGTCCAGATCACATCATTGGTGTGTCAGGTCTTTTCACAACATCGGACTTACAGGATCATTATTTGTTGCTTCGATGAGTGCATCGTAGGGATTGACGTAGGCAGAGATATCAACGCCTGATAGATCCTCAAACTTATTTTGCGCGTCCGCAAGTATAGGTAATGAAGAGGCCATGTTGATTCCAATCGATAATGCTTTAGTAGGAATATTTGACGAAAAATCATAGTCGTACAAGTGTCAACATATATACTGAGTTCGCGCGCCAAGCTATGTGCCCACTTATGTGCGATTTCTGCTCGGATTCTATCCTGTGCCAGCTTCAAGTTACTTCCATATTGGCCTCTCCTCTTGTAGTCCGTGACTCTCGATGGGGAAGCTAGGATACATGTTACTTTGATCATCCGGAGGCGGAAAAGGCGGTAATTCTCCATGTCAGGAATGTGGTATTCTATTGAAGACGTGCTTCAGCTGTTCTCGGCAGTTCTGTAGCATTGTAATTACTTTCGATACGTAAAGTCACTTATGGGAGATCAGCAGGCCGCAGCGATGTCATCTTTTATTCACTTCAAGCAGACCCTAGCAATTCCTACCCGCCAACAGACATCTCGAGGTAGTGGAAAGTTCCCCTCACAGCTAATAGTCGTCCACCATCACTGTCCTATCACGCCATCCCCGAGATGACAACTTCCATCAATCAGTACATGGAACAATGTGCAAACCACTCTCGTTTGGAACACCACCTTGTCTGACAACCAGACTCAACCCGCCTTTGCTGGCAATCAAGAAGGACATTGTTGTACCAACTTGACATGGAAAGCTTGCAAGACTGGTCTCCTTGCTGTCCTCTGCAAATTTGTTATCCTTTGATATTTGCTTACTTCCTAACAACTGGCGTGCCGATAAAGTTTTCCAAGTCGTCAATTCATCAACAGGTTGGTCCAGAATCGATATCTCGATGGCAGGAGGCGCAGCTTGTGGTTCTACTTTCAAAGTATTGATGTGAGGTATGAGAAATATCATGGAACATGTCTTGCCAAAATATGGCTTGGTGAAAGGGATATAGAAATTGACTGCTGCACTTTGCAGAGGTAGTAGGACAATCTGCTCCTCGTTGCCACTAAGCTTTGTTGCATTCTTCTGGACAATAGGGACGACTAAAGAAGGTGACTTGAAAGGGGTGTCAACCAGGGTCTTAGGGCATCTCGGCGCCCTTGGTTTCAGCTTGGTAGCTTTCTCTTTATTTATATCCTTCGCACCGTCGATGATGAAGGCTTCAGCAATATGCTTAGCTCCCTGTGGCGACCACTTTGCATCTCGACATTGCTCGATCTTGGCTGGATGTTGTGCCTTGAGATGTATTGAAAGCAACTTAGTAGCACAAGCTGGATCTGTTTCTCTCTTCTCTGCGTCAAATGGCCCGATTGTGTTTCCTTTCGTGTTCTGGCAGATGTACCACTGATCCGAGTTGCCATGCTTAAGGTTTTTATTGTCTGACAATGAGAAGTTGATCGTCTGCCAGTCCGCGATGACTGCTGGATCTGATTTGTCCCTACAGAGAAGTTGACGGGATATCGAGTCAACAAAGCAGTAGTCCCTGTAGTCCTTGGATGTCATCAAGCTGCGACCACTAACAATGAATGGTCCGAAAGGAGAGCTCTTTAGGGATTTGTCGTCGGAGTCGCTGGCTACTGTGGAAAGTACAAAGGGGCAGTGTCTCAATGCATTCAATAGTCCAATATCATCGTTAGTGGACCGCTTCTTCTTGTTGTCGATGTTGATCTTGAGCTGTGCGTCTTTACAATATGGAGATGGCTTTCTCATCCTGGCGTTGTTGTAGTAGACATCGTATGTATTGGGTATCTGCGATGGGCAAAGAAACCAATTTGCTGAGCCTTTGAAGACGATTGTGCCATTATTTGCGACCCCAAACTTTGTGGCAGAGTGCGGTACGCCTTCTGGAACGTCCTCGCAGTGCAGATGGAAGGTATCAGGGTTGACATAACAAGAACCATTCCGATCTTCAGCAATAAGAATGTTGCCGTTCAAGAAAAACCTGTCAACTGGTCGATTTGGTGCCGCACAGAGGACGAAGCCGAATCCGTAGTGTTCGATGCCGAGACGTCCTTGTACCTCACCAGTGGAATTGACAGTGAAAGGTCCAAGCACCTTGCGAGAGTCGAGGGCTCTGATGGCTGGTGGTTTTGACGCGTGAATGCTGAGGAGAAGGATTGCCTGGAGGAGGAAGAAGAGTAACATGATTGAAGTTATTGATGTTTGTATAACGAAACTGGCTGACTATAATGCAGAATCGATGCCTAGAATTTATGCTCGATAAAATCTGGACATTGTTATCGTTACAATCTTTGACTCTTAAACGAAGAAGATTAGGCATATACTACCGTGGTTGAATGAGTGAAGCCATGGGAAGGTGAAATCTGGCAACGAAGCAAGAAACGACCTTGGCAACCAGCGCAGTTTGGGCAACGACAACACACGTTGATTCTACTGCTGCCTCGTGAGTTGACACAGATTTTGACCTTTCAACGTCAGCTGCTATGCCATTTCATTTCCGATCAGATCTCGATCAAGCGTCCTGGTTTCCGCTTTCGTTTATATCTAAATTGCAAAGTCGTCCAGAAAAATGGTCTTCTTGTCTGCTTTTTGTAGATATACTACACATATGCTATGGTACCATTATCATGATCCAGTATCCTAGATTATCCGTGGACACAGAGGCAAATATCGTTCAACATGTAAGGAATTGCTTTGTGAGCACAGTTGACACTTGTCGAATGACAAAGATAATCAAATTTGCAGCATTATATACTTCCTTGCAAAAAGACAGCCCATCTCGGAGACTCATAGTCATCTAAAGAATGTCATTTACTTCTATGGGAAGGAGATTATATAATTCTACACGATGTTATGTGCGACCTCTATCTAACAACCTGTAGTGTACTGTACATTCTTACACGCCCCTTTCCATACCTTCTTCCCAATCCTCATCCTCTAGGACATCTAAAGGTCCATTCCGACCTGCACCTACACTTTCAATCTCTTTGCCTTCCTTCCAACCTGTTCCAGCTTGTACAAGACCCATGACCAACGCAAGTCCAATGCCAGCGAAGAACAACGTGCTAAGAGCTTTCACATAACCATGAACAGCAATCGAATGTGCAGCACCAGTAAGCTGCTGTACAATCGCAGGACTTCCAAGTAGTCTTCGAACCAGCTCTTCCCGTCCCTGTAGACCCCCGTCCCTACTAAATCCTTTCTCGAGGGAGTGTTTCAGCGTGCGAGTGAACAGGCCACCACCAACTGCTGATCCGAATGATCCCGCAAACCCACGGAAAGTCGTAAGCAGTGCTGTGCACACGTAATGCGTCGATGGTGGCGTCAGATGTAGTAAGTGAGCCAAGGTATAGTTAAGTGCCGCGCCAGTACAGAAACCATTTACAAAGACGACGGCCATGAACCACGGTGCTGGAAATGTCGGCGTCAGTGATTGTGAAAGTAGAAACAAAGTCACTGCGAAGCAGAAGTATGTGACAATAGATGCCCTGTACGACATTAGTACCCCTTCAGTGTCAATAGACCAGACTTGACATACGTATAGAAGCTTCCAGCTCGCTTGATGTGTAGCCAGCCAACAAGGATTCCTCCTGTAGCAAAGCCTAGATTCGTTGGTATCAAGATCGCCCCTGCAGATGCTGGACTCCATGCCCGAACAGCGATGGCATACGCTGGAGTATAAAACAAAACTGACCATCTTGCTGCCATCAGCCCTAGCTGTGAGATGCAAGATAGCAATGCACCTCTCGACTTGAGGACAGTTACTGGGATAATTGGCTCTTTCGCAACACGGGTTTCGATGTATAGAAAAGCAACAAGAATGACAGGAGACACAGCCATGGGTAGCCAAAGGACTTTAGTCGCCGAAAGGCCGAATAAGAACAGTGATATCGAGGATGCCTGATCGATTATTAGTAAACCCAGTGGTTGTTACGGAAGAACATACAAGTGTGATGGCTCCAAGATAATCAAGTGCCGCAAGTTTTGCCTTAGTCGATCCTAGCCCCTTTGGACCTGCAGAAGTGCCTCTAGGAATGCTCAACAATATACCTGTTCCAAAGAGAAGAGCAAAGGGTGCTTGTGCCCAGAACAAGAAGCGCTATCCTGTCAGCTTCTTAAATTAGAGATAATAGTGACACTTACCCAGCCCATTGGTTTAAGTAATGCACCAAAGACAACCGCTCCAAGTGACACGCCAGTGGTGAAGCCAGTGTTTAACAACCCAATGTAAATCCCGCGCTTTTCCTTACTTGTCAATTCCAAGACCAAGATAAATGAGACAGAGATAATGCCAGATCCACCAAGACCAGTTATAACTCTTCCGATAAGGAAGACTGAAAGCACTTTCGCTTGTGATGTAAGGATGCCTCCTGCGGCAAAGAGAATAGCAGAGTAGAATAGGCACTTTCTTGGCGAGAAGATGGCGGCAAACCGTGCTGTCAATGGAGATGTACTGGACATAGCGATCTGATTCCATTAGTACTCATTGATGGTCAAAGTACAGAATGTCGTACAAGGTAAGCGGAGGTAAACCATGTTGTCGAATCATATGCATCTAGGTCTTCCGCCACCTTGGACTGTGTAGTGGTAAGTCCACTCATGTTTGCAGCTGTACATGACATCAACACTTGCTTTTCAATATATGAAGAGTGATATCAAACTTACCCTGCAAGAACAATAAGCCCCAGAGAAGCAGCGCTATCAATACACCTCTTCTTGTCGAAATTCGCGGCTTCTGCTCGAGTCCATCGTCTTCATGTACCTCCGGGTCAAGGAGAGTGCTATCACTCCCTTGATCATCGTTACCATTGCTTCTGAGCAAAGGCGACTGTTCAGAAACTACCCTCTGATTCTGACCATTCTTGATGCCATATTTCGACATAACCGAGGGCTTGCTTGCCGGGAATAAGTATATTCTTGGCGCCTAAACTGAGGTACTCTGAAAACTTTTCAAGGAGTATGAGTATGCTATATCATACAATATTGTCTAATCGCCCGTTAGATTCCAATTGACAAGTTCCAACACATAAATTCGTAAGGTTGATCCCCTCTTCGAGAGTCATGACGAAGAAAAAGTCGCTACCACTGATGATGACCAATCGCCCTATATCTCTTGGCAATAGGATCTCTAATGCTCGGAATATTCTTGCGCGGAATATCGTCTAAGCCGCCAATCTTTA
>Ga0247809_1001423_pt1 | contig 10777 bp, 7 predicted proteins | sample UWRJL104311B1_FD_180951 | JGI IMG/M metagenome (GOLD analysis project Ga0247809, IMG submission 180951) | Plant litter microbial communities from Arlington Agricultural Research Station in Wisconsin, United States - UWRJ-L104-311B-1 | ecosystem: Environmental > Terrestrial > Plant litter >...
AAACCTCCCGCCTCACCTGCACCAAATTCACCACCTGCGCCACAAACACCAACACCCCGGCCCCATCCCCCAACAACCCGGCCTTCGGCGCAACCGTAACCCCGTGCCGATAGTTATCCAGCAGCGAGCGCACTTCGGCCTGCTGTTGTGGTGGGAATACCAACGTCAGTCCCGGCTTGCCCGATGAGGCCGCTTGCAGGTGCGTGGCATCTTCGGGCAGCGCGCCGATGGGGCTGATGAGGCGGGCGAGTTGCGCTTCATGCTCTTGCAGGCTGAGTTTGAGTGCTTGTTCGCGGTCCTTGAATGATTGTGCCTGCGGGGTCAAATGCCAGAATTTGTCCTGGGCCTTGCGGTGTTTCGCGACGCTTTTTGTCGAGGTCAATTGCCTGCGCAAACCCAGCACCTCTTCCACTGTTTTGCCCGTGTGTCTGGCGTCGTCTGCGTTGCCCACCACGAAGGTCACGCCCTCGCGTTTGGCGGCATCAAGGATGGCGACACCCGCACCTTTGGGCATACGCCGGAACAGCTCCTCGATGTCCGGCATCTGGCCTTTGTCCAGATTCTGCATAAAGTCCTGCACGGCCTGCTGCATGCCCATTTGCAACGCGGGGGCCAGGGTGCCCAGGGCTGCGGCGGCGTTGACTTGCGTGGCTGGCGACAGGTTTTCGGGGTTGAGCACCAACCCCGCGCCCCAGTGTTTGAGGCGTTCCAGCCACGCGGGGGCGTCCTTGATCAGTAGCCAGCCGGCGTTGGTGATGTAGGCGAATTGCACGCCCAGTTCGGTTTGCGCACTGCGCGGCGCGGCGTAGAACATCTGCCGGGTCATGGCCGGGTTGGCGTTGAGCCAGGCCAGGGTTTGCTCAGTCGCGCTGTCGCTGCGGCACAAATCCTTGAGGCAGTCGTATTCGGTGAGCAGCGCGTGGTCGACCTGCTCGCTGTCCTCGATGTCGTAATACCAGATGGCCCGATGCAGGCGGTCCTTGATCAACAGGTCGACGCGGTCCTGGGTAATCTTCTCCAGCATCTCGTTCAGCGGCTGCAGCACCTCGCGTTGGCGCTGCACGAAAGCGTCCATGGCCGGGCGATCAATCAGTTCGTTGATGCCGCGCTGGCCGAATTTGGCGCCGTACAACAATTCCTTGGTGGTCTTGTCCACCTGCCGATAGAGCCGCCACAGCGCCTTGCGATGGCGAGCGATAAAGTCCGGGCTCGTGCCGACGAATTTCTGCTCCAGCTGATATTGCTGAATGGTCTGCGCCCTGGCATCGATCCCGTCGTCCATGCTGAACCGGTCGGGTTTGGCCTGATCCAGTCGGGCCTGCAAGTCGGCGGGCAGCTGGTCGGTATTGAAGTAGATGTCGGTGTGCTGGCTATTGTCCTCGCTCATCACCTCGCGCAGGGTTTTGCGGGTCTGACTGCGCTCCGGTTCGGGCAGGGCTTGCAGGTCGTCGAGCAGCGCCTGCAAGGGCCGGTCGCGTTTGGCCCGCTGGTTGAGCTTGTCTTCGTCGATCAGCGTGATGGATTCGATGTAGCAGCCCAGCAAATAGTCGCGTTCGACGTCGCCCTTCTGCGCACCACCCTCGGCCCACGTTTGAATCTGCTCGACCACGTGATTCTGATGATTGGCCAGATCGCGCATGACGCCCACGTCATCGCGCACCGCCAGGAACAGAAAGTCACGTTTATGCGTGCCGATGACCTGGCTGGTGAATTCTTCGATGATGGTTTGCCGGTACAGCGCCGGTTTTTCCCACCCGTAGGGGATGTCTGGAGACGTGTCGCCCGGTTTGTCGGCCCAGGCGCCGCTGGTTTCGGCCAGCCACACGGCCATGCTCGTGTCGTCAACCAGATCCTGACCCTGACCATGATCAACGCCCTCAAAACTGATGCGCTGCATGAAGTACTCACGCTCGGCAGCCACTTTCAGGACCTGGGCGCATTTGAAGGCGGTCCACTGCACCTCTGAATAGGTAACGTGCAGCACGCTGCTGCGGGAAAACACCAGCGCCGGATCAGCCTCCACAACCGTGGTGCGCCGATCAGCCACCACGTCGCTGCCTTTGAACAGCAAGGCGACCACCGAGCCGTCGCGGATCTGGTACTCGTGCAGCCAGCCAGTGGCGCTGTCGATAATGTACAAATAGCCATCGCGCAACAGGCGAAACCCCAGCGGCCGCGACTGCAATTCATAGGGCATCGACAGCTCAAGCGACGGGTCAAGCTCCTCGACCCGGGCGTAGCGCACCGGCAGCAATTGCAGGGTCTGCATCATCAGCGGGCACATCCCGCCAGTGTCCGGTGCGTCGGCGCTTTTGGAATTGGCAACCAGAATGGCCATATGGCCGCGCGGGGTCATGCAGGGGTCGATCATGCAGGCTCCTTGCCTTGGACGGGCGCTGTATCAAAGAGTCAGGGTCAGATGAGCGAGCACGACGAGGCACGACCGGAACCCTGTAAGAGGTCGGCAGATTGGCGGATGAAGGAGGTGCGCTCAATGCGCGAAAGGGCTTTTGGGAAATGCCCTACGACATGTGTCGCCATGCCCTGCACTGGCGCAGTCTCGCCCAAAAAAATGCACGCCAGCAGCACTACCCGAAAATTGGTTCACCCATCAGCGAACCAATCCCCCTCCTCCACCACTGAACCCACTCCCCGAACCATTAGCCATTGGCCCGCGCACCGCGACAACGGGTCAGAAAGCAGCGATTTCAATTCGAAGCCCTGCGAACCAATTTCCATTGGCATCGCTCTTGCACCCGCTCCAGAAGCCCTCGTTGCAGCCTTATCGCGAGCAAGGGCTTCTTTTTCGGCCTGGTGCGAGTGACCACGATGCAAAGGTTCGTCCCTGACACAACCATCGATAACGCTTCGAAGCTGGCGCTGGATGCCTTGCGGCAGATGGTGGCGCAGCATGCGGCGTTTCCTCAGCGGGCGTTGCCGACCGAGCGGGATCTGGCGACGGATTTCGGCGTCAGCCGCCGGGCGATCCGCCGCGCCTTGTCGGTGCTGGAAGCCGAAGGGCAGATCTGGCGGCGTCAGGGCAAGGGCACGTTTGTCGGGCCGACGCCGCCCAGCGCGGCGTTGAGTTTTGCGCGGTTGTCCGGGCGGACCAATTTCAGTGAGGTCATGGAAGCGCGGCTGCATCTGGAGCCCGCGCTGGCGTCGCTGGCGGCGGTACGCGCCAATGGCGAGCAGATGGCGATTCTGCGGCGCCTGGCCGAACGCACCACGCGTCAGCAGGACGCCGCTGAAATCGATGCCGAAGGCCTGGAGTTGTGGGACAGCGCGCTGCATCGGGGAATTGCCGAAGCAGCGGGCAACCGGCTGATGCTGGACATCTTCGAGATGCTCGACGCGATTCGCCTGGATCCCACATGGCGCGATTTGCGGCAGCGGGCGCGCAATGCCGATCGCCTGAACACTTACAGCCACGATCACGATGACATCGTCAGCGCCATAGAAAGCCGCGATCCGATCAAGGCCGCCACCGCCATGCGTGGACATCTGCGGGCGCTGCAACAAGCGCTCGACACCGTTATCAATCAAGACCTGGAGGCGAGTCTATGACTGCGACCGGCCACGATTCCAGCCATCCGGTACTCAGTGTCAGCGACTTGACCGTGCGCTTTGCCGGCGCGCCCGCCAACGTCGTCGACGGCGTTTCATTCAAGGTGCAGCGGGGCAAGACGCTGGCGATTGTCGGTGAGTCCGGCTGCGGCAAGAGCGTGACGTCCATGGCGTTGATGGGCTTGCTGCCAGACAGCGCAATGGTCGGCGCCAGCGTTTCCAGCCTGCTCGACGAAACGCTGCTGGGCATGCCTGAAGAACGTCTGCTCGACGTGCGCGGCAATCGCATGGCGATGATTTTCCAGGAACCCATGACCTCGCTGAATCCGGTGTTCACCATTGGCGAGCAGATCGCCGAAAGCGTGATCCGTCATCAAGGCATGTCAGCCAGGGATGCGCGGCAACGGGCACTGGAGATGCTGGAAAAAGTCCGCGTTCCCGATGCCGCGCAACGTCTGGATGCATATCCCCACGAGTTGTCCGGCGGCATGCGGCAGCGGGCGATGATCGCCATGGCCCTGGCCAACGATCCGGCGCTGATTATTGCCGACGAACCTACCACCGCGCTGGATGTAACCATTCAGGCGCAGATTCTTGCGCTGGTTGCCAATCTGCAAAGGGAAACCGGCACCGCGATGATCCTCATCACTCACGACCTGGGCGTGGTCGCGGAGGTCGCCGATGACGTCATGGTCATGTACGCCGGGCGCGTGGTGGAAAGCGGCTCGGTGAAGACCTTGTTCGACGATCCGCAGCACCCTTACACCATCGGTTTGATGGGCTCGATGCCTTCCATAGGCCCACGGGAAGGTCGTCTCGCGACGATCAATGGCCGCGTGCCGACGCCTGCGGAAATGCCCAGCGGTTGCCGTTTTGCCGGGCGTTGCCCGTTCGTGATTCAGGCCTGTCGCGAGGCGCGCCCGCCGCTGCTTGAGCTTTCCCCCGGACATTTCGCCGCGTGCATCCGCGCGCCCCTGGAACAGCATGTGGGAGCCAGCGCGTGAGCCCTTCTGAACGCGAAATCGTCGAACGCATCACTCTTGAACGCACAGCGCAAAAACCCATCCTTGAAGGCGTCGGCCTGAGCAAGCATTTCGGCGTCGAAAGCGGCCTGTTCCAGCGCAAGAAGCCGCCGGTGCAGGCGGTCAACAATGTGTCGCTGTCAGTGCGCAAAGGCGAAACCCTGGCGCTGGTGGGCGAGTCCGGCTCGGGCAAATCGACCCTCGGCCGGCTACTGCTCAACCTCCTGAAACCGACTGCGGGCGACGTGATTTACGAAGGCCGCAACCTGGCGAATCTGCCAGCGGAAAAGCTGCGTCAGGTGCGCCGCGATCTGCAGATCATCTTCCAGGACCCGTTCGCCTCGCTGAACCCGCGCATGACCGTGGAATCGATCATCGGTGAACCCATCTGGCTGCACAGCGAAGCCAGCCGCAGCGACCGGCAGGCCAAAGTCGCCGAGCTGCTGCGCACGGTAGGCCTCGCCCCGGAACACGGCGGCCGCCATCCCCATGAATTTTCCGGCGGGCAGCGCCAGCGTATTGGTATTGCTCGCGCTCTGGCGTCGGAGCCGCGTTTGATTCTCGGCGATGAACCGGTGTCGGCGCTGGACGTTTCGGTGCAGGCGCAAGTGGTCAACCTGCTGGAAGACCTCAAGCATCAGTTTGGTCTGACGCTGGTGATCGTTGCTCACGGTCTGGCAGTGATTCGCCATATGAGCGACCGCGTTGCCGTGATGTACCTGGGGGAAATCGTCGAACTGGCGCCGGTCAACGCGCTGTTCGAAACCCCGCTGCATCCCTATACCCAGGCGCTGATGGCGGCTGTGCCGGTCAGTCATCCGGACTTGCGTCACCCGCGCCCGGTGCTCGGCGGCGACATGCCGAGCCCCAGCCGCCCGCCTTCGGGCTGCCGTTTCCATACCCGCTGCCCCCATGCCCGCGCCCTGTGCAAAGAGGTTGCGCCGGTCATGGAAAGTGTCGCAGCCGAACGTCAGGTTGCGTGCCACTTCTGGCGCGAAATCGCCAACGCGGGTGCCGGCACGCTGATCCTTCCTACCCCCAGCGCGGCCTACAGCCAGCGCTTGAGCCTGTTCAAGACTCATCAATCCCTATCAACGGAGAGCCAGCCATGAAAATCGCACGCGTTATGACCGGAACGTTGTTACTGCTGGCCGCCAACGCCGCCTTTGCCGAATCGACCTTGCGCATCGGCATCCAGGACGACCCGGACGTGCTCGACCCGCATCGCTCGCGCACCTATTCCGGTCGCCTGGTCTACACCGCGCTGTGCGACAAGCTGGTGGACGTCAACCCGGACCTGACCTATGCGCCGCAACTGGCCACGGCCTGGAACTGGAGCGAGGACGGCAAGACCCTGACCATGACCCTGCGCGACGGCGTGACCTATCACGATGGCGAAGTGTTCGACGCGGCGTCGGTGAAGTTCAACCTGGACCGCGCGCGCACCTTGCCCGATTCGTTGCGCAAAAGTGAGCTGGCCTCGGTGGACAGCGTGGAAGTGATCGACGCGAAAACCGTGGCGATCAAGCTCAAGCAACCCGACGCCACGCTGGTTTCGCAGCTGTCGGACCGTGCCGGGATGATGCTCGCGCCCAAGGCCGCACAGGGTGAATTCGGCATGAAGCCGGTCTGTTCCGGGCCGTACAAATTCGTCCAGCGCGTGCAGCAGGATCGCATCGTGCTGGAGCGTTTCGACAATTACTGGAACAAGCAGGCTTACCACTTCGACAAGGTGATTTTCCTGCCGATTCCGGACACCTCAGTGCGCCTGGCCAACCTGCGTTCGGGTGATCTGGACATCATCGAGCGTGTGGCGCCCACCGACGTGAAAACCGTCAAGTCGGACAGCAAGCTGGCGATCTACAACACCCCGGGGCTGGGCTACATGCAGCTGATGTTCAACGTTGCCAATGGCGAAAAAGCCAACACGCCGATGGGCAAGGACAAACGCGTGCGTGAGGCGTTCGTGCTGTCCATCGACCGCGACGCGATCAATCAGGTGGTGTTCGAAGGCTTGTATGCGCCGAGTGCCCAGCCGTTCCCGAAAAACAGCCCGTACTACGACAAGGATCTGCCGATCCCGGCGCGCGATGTCGCGAAAAGCAAGGCGTTGCTGACTGAGGCCGGGGTCAAGCTGCCATTGGCGGTGGACCTGAAAGTCGCCAATAACCCAATCGCGCAACAGGTCGGACAGATCATCCAGGCCATGGCCGAAGAAGCGGGTTTCAAGGTCAATCTGGTCGCCACTGAATACGCCACGCTGCTCAGCGAGCAACAGGGCGGCAACTTCCAGATTGGCATGAGCGCCTGGTCCGGCCGACCTGATCCGGATGGCGACATCCATCAGTTCGTCACCTGTAAAGGCGGCCAGAACGATGGCAAATACTGCAATCCCAAGCTCGATGAGCTGCTGAACAAGGCGCGCACCGTCAACGACGTGGCTCAGCGTCAGGCGCTGTACAACGAAGCGCTGCGTTTGCTGGCTGACGAAGTGCCGACCGCGTACCTGTATTTTGATCCGCGCATCATTGCCATGCGCAACACCGTGACCGGTTTCGTGCCGAATCCGGATGGCTTGATTCGTCTGACCAATGTCGCGTTCAAGCCGTGATTGACGCGCACACCAGCGAGGGTTCGGCATGCTGATGTTCATCCTGCGACGCCTGCTCAGTGCGATTCCGACGCTGATTCTGGTTTCGCTGTTCGTTTTCACCCTGCAGAAGCTGCTGCCGGGCGACCCGGTGCTGGCCATGGCCGGGGAAGAACGCGATCCGGCGGTGATGGAATACCTGCGGGACAAATACCGCCTCAACGACCCGTTGCCGCTGCAATACCTGCACTGGGTCGGCAATGTCCTGACCGGGGATTTCGGTACTTCGCTGCGCACCGAGCAACCCGTCACCACGTTGCTGGCGTCCAAGTTGCCGGTAACGCTGGAGCTGGCGGTGTTCGCCTTGCTGATCGCGCTGCTGATCGGCATTCCCACCGGGATCATTTCCGCCGTGCGCAAAGGCACGGCGGTGGATTACGGGGCCAACGTCATCGCGCTTTCGGGGATCTCGATTCCGCACTTCTGGCTGGGGATTCTGTTGATCATGATCTTCGCCGTGAAGCTGCAATGGCTGCCCGCGTCGGGCTTCGTGCCCATTGGCGAGGACTTCGGGCAGAACCTGAAAACCCTGATCCTGCCGGCCTTTGTGCTCGGTGCCGGCTTGTCGGGGATTCTCATGCGCCACACCCGCAGCGCCATGCTCGAAGTGTTGCGCACCGACTATGTGCGTACGGCCCGGGCCAAGGGTTTGTTTCCGCGCACAGTGATCCTCAAGCATGCGTTGCGTAACGCCTTGATGCCCATCGTCACGCTGACCACCTTGCTGTTCGGCGAATTGCTCGGCGGCGCAGTGCTGACCGAACAGGTGTTCAGCATTCCCGGCTTCGGCAAGATGATCGTCGACGCGGTGTTCAACCGCGATTACGCCGTGGTGCAAGGTGTGGTGCTCTGCGTGGCGATTGGTTTTCTGTTGCTGAACCTGCTTGCCGACGTGCTCTATCGCATGATCAACCCGCGTCTGAGGACAGCGTCATGACCGCCATCGCCAGCGTTACTCTCACTGCGCTTGCGCCCCGCGCGCGCTCGCCTTTCGTCAAAAAGTTCCTCGCCAACAAAGGCGCGGTGCTCGGTGCGGCGGTGCTGCTGTTGTTTATCCTCGCGGCTGCGTTTGCGCCGTGGATCGCGCCACACGATCCGCTCAAAGCCAACTTCCTCGCCGTACGCAAAGCGCCGTCGCTGATCTACTGGCTGGGCACCGATGAGCTGGGCCGCGATCTGTTTTCCCGTCTGCTCTGGGGCGCACGCAGCTCGTTGCTGGCGGGCGGCGTTTCAGTGGCGATTGCCATGCTGATCGGCGTGCCGCTGGGTTTGCTCGGCGGTTACTTCGGCGGCAAGCTCGACGCGATCATCTCGCGGATCATGGAAGCACTGCTGTCCTGTCCGTTTCTGGTGTTGGCCATTGCGCTGGGGGCTTTTCTTGGCCCGAGCCTGACCAACGCAATGATCGCCATTGGCTTGTCGGCGATGCCGATCTTTGCCCGCCTGACCCGTGGTCAGGTGCTGTCGATCAAGCACGAGGATTATCTCGAAGGCGCCCGAGCGATTGGCCTGCCAGATCGCTGGATCATCCTGCGTTACGTGTTGCCCAACGTGACATCGCCGCTGGTGGTGCAAGCCACATTGACCATCGCTTCAGCGATCCTTGCCGAAGCCAGCCTGTCGTTTCTCGGCCTGGGCCAGCAACCGCCCTCGCCTTCCTGGGGCTCGATGCTCAACACCGCGAAAAATTTCATGGAGCAAGCGCCGTGGATGTCGATCGCGCCGGGCGTGGCGATCTACATCACGGTCTTGTGCTTCAACCTGCTGGGTGACGGCCTGCGCGATGCGCTGGACCCCAAGGGCTAATCATTCTTTCTGCCATTTCTGCCAAGAGAAGACGCTAATGTTCGATGATCTGGATTACAGCCAACCTTACGCCTCGGCCCGCTCGCCGGTCATGGGCAACAACATGGTCGCTTGCTCCCAGCCGCTAGCCGCACAGGCCGGGCTGGACATGCTGCGCCGTGGCGGCAACGCGGTTGACGCAGCAATTGCTGCGGCCATGGTGCTGACCGTGGTCGAACCCACCGGTTGCGGGATCGGCAGCGATGCGTTCGCTATCGTCTGGGACGGCAACAACTTGCAAGGTTTGAACGCTTCCGGCCGTGCGCCACAAGCCTGGACGCCTGAGCACTTCGAAGGCCAGAGCGAAATGCCGCAACGCGGCTGGGGCGCGGTTACCGTGCCTGGCGCAGTGTCCGCCTGGGTTGAACTGTCCAAGCGCTACGGCAAGCTGCCCTTCGCCACCCTGGCGGAACCCGCCATCGGTTATGCCCGCGACGGTTATCAAGTCACGCCGATCATTGCCGAGTTGTGGAAACGCGGCTCGCAGCTGCTCAAGTCGCAGCCCGGTTTCGCCGAATGCTTCATGCCCAATGGCAAAGCGCCGCTGGCTGGCGAGAAAATCCAGCTCAAGGATCACGCCCGCACCCTGGAACTGATTGCCCAGACCAAAGGCGAAGCGTTTTATCGCGGCGAGCTGGCCGAAGCGATCATCGCCCATGCCAACGCCAACGGCAGCGTCATGAGCCTCGACGATCTGGCGACCCACACCGTGGACTGGATCGAAACCTTGTCGGTGCCGTATGCCGGGGCGGTGGTTCACGAACTGCCACCCAACGGCCAGGGCATCGCCACGCTGGCCGGCCTGACCATGCTCGAAGCGCTGGGGGTCGGCGAACATCCGGTGGACAGCCTGGCCACCGTGCATCCGGTGCTGGAAGCCATGAAGCTGGCGCTGGCCGACCTCGACGAACACGTCGCCGACAGCGAGCACATGCGCGTTGCCTCGGAACACTTGCTGGACACTGCCTACCTGATGGAACGCGCCGGTCTGGTCACCGATCAAGCGGCCAACCCTGGCCATGGTTCGCCGAAAGCCGGTGGCACGGTGTACCTGTCCGCTGCCGATGAGAGCGGCATGATGGTCTCGTTCATCCAGTCCAACTACATGGGTTTCGGCTCTGGCGTGGTCGTGCCGGGCACCGGTATCAGCCTGCAAAACCGTGGTGCCGGCTTCTCGCTGGACCCGCAACACGTCAACGTCGTCGCGCCGCGCAAACGTCCGTTCCACACCATCATTCCCGGTTTCGTGATGAACACCGACGGCACGCCATTGATGTCCTTCGGCCTGATGGGCGGCCCGATGCAGGCGCAAGGTCATCTGCAAATGATGATGCGTATTTTGCGTTACAAGCAGAACCCGCAAGCCGCAGCCGACGCGCCGCGCTGGAGAATCGAGTCGGGTTTGAAAGTCGCCGTGGAGCGCGCATTCGACCCGCAGGTCGTCGAAGCGCTGCGCGCCAAAGGTCACGACATTGACGTTGAAGAGCCAAGCGGCGTATTCGCCTTCGGCGGCGCGCAGATCATCCAGCGCACCGCCCATGGTTATGTCGGTGGGACCGATCCGAGGAAGGATGGGTTGGTAGCCGCTTATTGATTGATCTTGATCCTGCGTGTGCAGATGACACTGCGCACGTAGGACAAGGCGTTTTCAACTATCGGAAGAAGGACAATAAAACATCAACTAAATATTGGT
>Ga0247809_1001424_pt1 | contig 10775 bp, 10 predicted proteins | sample UWRJL104311B1_FD_180951 | JGI IMG/M metagenome (GOLD analysis project Ga0247809, IMG submission 180951) | Plant litter microbial communities from Arlington Agricultural Research Station in Wisconsin, United States - UWRJ-L104-311B-1 | ecosystem: Environmental > Terrestrial > Plant litter >...
CTTACAACTTACAGTGCTAAATTATTACTTCCCAAATTAAAAAACTGAAAACTTTTATTCCCCCGGGTAGTTAAAACTAATGGATATTAGATTAGCGCAATGGAGAATAATAAAGAAAATGGTTTTAAAGAATTGTTTGAAGTAATTCAGCTTTATGCAAAAAACCGGGTTGAATATTTCAGGATCCTGATCCTCGAAAAATCAGCATCAATTTTGGCAGATGTCATTACAGGTACCACAGTAATTATCTGCTTTACACTGGCTTTTATACTTGGAATGGTTACCCTGGCGTGCTTTCTAGCGGCTCAACTGAACAGTTACCCTGCAGGATTCGGAATCGTTACGGTTTTATTTTTATTGATCGCCATTTTAGTGTTGGTATTTAAAGATAATGTGGAAAGAGTAATCGCCAATTTTTCTATCAGGCGAATTTTTAAAAAATTACAGGAGATTGAAGATGAAAAGGAATTATAATATCAAAAGTTTAGATGAGCTGCGTCAATATAAACAGGTGCTGAACCTGGAATCAGGTACGCAGGAAATATGGATGAAGGAAACGGCCAGTACGCTGATTAAGTCATTTTCACTGCCTGCATTATTGGGCAAAGTGGTAAAACCGTCTTCAGGTAAAAATGCAGCTTCAAAAAGTATTACTTCAAATGTTTTGGGTGTCGCACTCCCCGTAGTATTAAACAAAACATTGTTTAGAAAATCTGGCTGGTTCACAAAAATTGTAGTGGGTCTTGTATCAAGACAGATAGGTAAGAGAATCAAATAATTAATATTTCGCCTTCTCCGCGAATCAACCATCTGATAAAATTTTAATATTTAATCAACAGCACTTAATTAAAATTGCATTTCCATGATAATTTAGCTATGTTAGCCACATAATCAACGTTTACCACCTCTCAATGTGGTAAACTTAACGCTCAAAATTATTATAAATGAAAAAGATTTTACTAAACGTGCTGATCGCAGTTTTGTTAACAAGCTCACTAAGCTCATGTGCAACGTTATTTGGCGGAAGTGTAACTGCCGCCCAGCGAACTAAGCCTTTACCGGGAGAACCAACAAGACCAGTAAGGGTTGTAGCATTAATTGCTGACATCATCCTTTTCTGGCCAAGTGTAATTGTGGATTTCGCTACGGGTGCAATTTACAGACCGGGTGGAAATGGAACAGTACCTCCACCAGCTCCTAAAGAAGCAAAAACAGAGAACACTGCAAAGTAGTAAGTATCACATTCCGGAGAACCGCAGAGAATAAAATCCTGCGGTTTTTTTATTTGGCTCAAAATATGAATGATTAAATTAGCATCAAATCATAATTCTAGCTATAGAAAATAAATCACGTATTTAACACCGTAAAAATTAAGAAAGACGTAAAAATCAGGCTTTTTTACGTCAAATCGCAACAGCAATATGCGTTACAACAAACTAATAATGAGGCAATTAAATCCTCAAAATGTGGACAATATTCCACTAAATCTTTTTAGCGAAGAGAGATTGATTTCAGCTCGCTTTATTTTCCATACATACCAAAAGCAACTGGTTGTATTTTTCCAGCAAGTCTATATATTTATCCTTCCAGTCAGTCACATTTCCGTGCGCAGTCTTCATTTTTGGTAACATATCCATAGGATCAGGAGCATGCTGCCTGATAAATTCATCTTTCGAAAATAGGTTGGGGAATTCTGAAGAAAAATCATAATTGAGAACGCATCCTATGCGAAATATGATCTCCGGCTTGAGATGCCGCTGATTAAACCAATTATAAACAGATCTCCTGTTTACTTTAGTAAGACGGGCGAGCTCGCTGATGCTATGCCCATTTCGACGTATGATACGCTCTACTATTTGTCCGTTATGCAGCTCCATAATGAATATTAAAATTAGGTCATGAAATAGTTAATTTAGTATGTGATGGTATTTGGAAATACTTTTGGTTAGAATAATATGATCGGAACTGATTTTTACTTTAGCAACTAATGCGCAATCTAACTGCTTCATCATCACTAATACGGATTTCCCTTGTATTTCAATTACTTCTCCTGGTAGGTCAAATAGAATGCCATCGTTCACCCGGACAAAGTCGCCCGGCTGCAGCGTATTTATACTGATTATCTCCAGATCTGAATACTGTTCCATATAAACTTTGATCCGCTCAATATCACTTGCAGGCACTATGGCGGGCTTTCCACAGTAATAGATAAAATTCACCACACCAGCGGTCTGCAATACTTTCAACTGCTCTGCCGGATTCACACAAACAAACAGATAAGAGTTAAACAATGGGAATTCTACCAGCTTAAACCGGTCTGCCCATTTCTGTCTCCTTTTCACTAAAGGACAAAAACTCTGGATCCCCTGAAGGTTCAAGAGCTCGTGTGCCCGTTTCTCACATTTTGATTTTGTGTAGACCACCATCCAGCTTCTGCTGCAGGTATCTTTGCTGATTATATGCGGGACTTTCATAAGTTTAATCGCTTTATTGTGCTTAAACGAAAATAGTATTAAAAAAGGCTGAATAAATTGAAGGCTCATTTAATGTATAGCAAAGTGTAGAATGTGTGTAAGTGTTGTGACGGTCTTTTACCCTGTTAGGAAAAAAAGACAGTGGACCGTTTCCGCGTCCAATATTTGAAAACACATCACAACACACTAATAAACAACACCTTATATTCATTAAATCTTTTTTCTCAAAAATTCACACATCTTCACGAATGCATCATCATATGGAATAAATGCTTCATTTTCTCTTCTTCAGCGACTAATTTTATGAAACAATTGATGGAAATGTATTCGGCATAGAATTCATAAAAATCAGTTGAAGCGCTCTGCTTATAAAATAAAGATCTACTGTAAGTGGAGTGGCGAAGCTCATTTTAATCACAAAATCAAATGATGATAAAACCCTCAACGTTTCTCGCTTTATGTGCATGTATGCTCATTTTCAGCGCCTGCAGTAACAAATATCAGAAAATCCCTTACTTTCAGAATGTAAACAGATCTGCCGAAACCAGAAAGCAGATTGAAAATTTCACAGCACTGACTATTCAGAAATCTGACATCTTAAGTGTAAACGTGAGCAGCCTGAATCCTAAAGCTTACAGCGACTCGAGTGCAAGGGATCTGGGTTACCTGGTTGATCAGGACGGACAGATCCAGCTCCCGCTGATAGGGAACGTAAAGGTGGAAGGATTGACCACTTCCGTAGCTGCTGAACAAATCAGAAAAAGACTGACAGAATATCTGCGGGAACCCTCTGTAAACATCAGAATGCTCAACTTTAAGATTTCCATCCTGGGAGATGTTTTAAAACCTGATGTCTTCAAGATTCCCAGTGAAAGAGTAACAGTAACTGAAGCGCTGAGTATGGCGGGCGACCTTAATATTACAGCGCGTCGAAACAATATCCTGCTCATCAGGGAAATTGACGGGAAACGTGAATTTATTCCACTGGACCTTACTTCAGGGCGAATATTCGAATCTCCTTATTATTATCTAAAGAACAATGATGTAATCTATGTACAGCCTGATAAGACAAAATACGCAACGGTAGACAATAGCTACCGCAGTCTGAGTCTGATCTTGTCTGCACTTTCGATCGTTGCCATTGTACTGACAAACACCTTATAATTCAAAATCTGCCTGCTATGGAACAATTAACATATACCCCATTTACTGAAGTCGGCGAAGAAAAACGCAAGGATCTGAGACAGATCCTGAGTAAGTATTTATATCACTGGCCTTTATTTCTGATCTGCCTGATGTGCACAACGGCTTTGGCTTATGTATATATCAAACATACTATCCCGGTTTATCAAATTAAAGCTAAAGTAGCCTTGAAAGATGATAAAAATCAACCGCTCTCTGGTGGTGCTGCCGCACTGGAGCAATTGAACATTTCTTCTAAACCGAAGTTCGCCGAAAGCGAAGTGGAAATTTTAAAGTCAAGACCTGTAATCAAAAATGTTGTGGATGAGCTCCAGTTATGGTGTAATTATTATGAAAAAAGTAGTTACACTACGCTGGATTTATACGCCAACACCCCTTTCCGGTTCAAATTTATCCAACAGAAAGAACCTTTAAAGGACTATAATTTCAGCATAACGATCAATAGCATAGATAGTTATACCATCGTCAAACCGGATAAAACAGAACTGAAGGGAAAATTCACCAATACACTGAACAGCTCTTTTGGCAAATGGCAACTGGTACCTACCGCAAACTTAAAGTACTTTATGGGCAGAACAGTTTTGTTAAATCTTCAAAGTGAGCATAAGACCATTTCTGAATACCAGGAAAAGATTGTAACGGTCTTAAATAAAACTACGCCGATTATAGAGTTGAAGATCGAGGATGAAGTTTACCAGCGCGGAACAGCAGTTTTAAATAAGCTGGTATCGGTATATAAGAGCTTCAACGTGATTGACAAAAATAAAGAAACTGAAAGTACGCTAAAATTCATTGATGAACGACTCACTTCCTTAACGGAGGAGCTGACTAGTGTGGAAAAAGATGTGGAAGGTTATAAAAGCAGTGTTGGTCTAACGGACATCTCTGCCAAATCGCAGGTGTTTCTGGACAATGTGCAGGCAAATGACAGCAGGCTGAATGAAGTTAACGTGCAGCTAAACGTGATTGAAGGTGTAGAAAAATATGTAAATGCTCCGGATAAAAATGACCATGCGCCGGCTACCATAGGGATTACTGATCCCGGATTGATCAGTCTGGTGGCACAGATGAACAAGCTGCAGGTAGACAAGGAAAGGCTGCTGGCCATCACACCGGAAAACAACCCCATATTCGTACCGATCAACAGGCAGATAAAAAGTACACAAAATGCGATAAAAGAGAATGTAAATAGCATCAAAGCATCGCTAACAGCAACAAAAAGACAACTCAATTCTTTCAACTCGGGACTGGAAGCGGGGATCAAAAATATGCCGGGAGAAGAGCGTCAGTATGTAAGTATCAAACGCCAGCAGGGCATCAAGGAAAGTTTATATGTCTACCTGCTGCAAAAAAGAGAAGAAGTAGCACTGAGTTATGCCTCTACGCTAACTGATGCACGCACAGTGGAAGAAGCCTATTATGATGATCCCAGAACAAGTAAAAAAATACCGCTGTTTATCGCCCTTTTAGCTGGTCTGCTGGTACCAGCAGGTCTGATCACGGGCAGGAGCATACTTAGAAACAGGGTGCTGACCAAAGATGATATTGCAGCAATTACTGCCGCGCCTGTCATTTGTGAACTCATCCATGAAAATAGTAAAAAACCGCTGGTGGTACTGAACCGTGACGCTTATGCCATTGGGGAACAGATGCGTGGATTGAGGACCAACCTGCTGCATGCGTATGAGCGGAAAGGCAAGGTAGTATTGTTTACTTCTAGCATCCCAAAAGAAGGGAAAAGTTATGTTTCGAGCAATATTGCCACTTCCCTGGCCATGCTGGGAAAAAGAACGATCATCCTTGAACTGGATTTAAGAAAACCGCAAATCAGCAAGATCTTTAATTTAACGGCAGACCAGCTTGGGCTGAGTGAATACCTGAGTGGAAAAGCGAATAAAGAGGAAATTATTGTGCCCTCGGGTGTGCATCCGAATTTATATGTGATGCGGTCTGGTGCAGTGCCTGAAAATCCTTCAGAACTGATCGGCTCTGATAAGATGGCAGAGCTGATTACAGAACTGCGTGCTGATTATGATAATGTACTGATAGACACGCCCCCATTACACCTGGTAACAGACGCAACAATTCTGGCACCGATGTGTGATGTGAGTTTATACCTGGTGCGCCATAATTATACGCCAAAATCAGAGCTTAAATTTATTGATGAAGTATACAAAGAAGGTAAACTGGTAAACATGAGCCTGGTATTTAATGGCGTGCAAATGGATAGCCGCTATGGCTATAATCTGGATTATGGCTATTATAAGGATAAGGTAGACTTATCTCCATGGCTCGCACCTTTTCGCAATTTTTCAACAAGATTCTAAAATTTATCATTTCCCCTTATTGTTTATGACTAAAATTATTGTGCTGACCCCGATTAAAAATGAAGATTGGATTCTCGAACAGTTCCTGACAGTAACGAGTTTGTTTGCAGATTGTATTGTAGTAGCGGATCAGCTTTCTACAGACAGGAGCAGGGAAATATGCGCAGCTTTCCCCAAAGTACATCTGATTACCAATGACAAAGAGAACTACGGTGAAGATGAAAGACAGATCCTATTGATTGAAACTGCAAGAAAATTATTTCCTGATGATAAGAGGATCTTAATGGGACTGGATGCCGACGAGATATTTGCCGCGGATAGTTTGCAGCAGCAAGCTACATGGGACCGGATCAGAAGTCTGCCACCGGGCACATCGCTCCATTTCGAAAGAACTGATATGATCTTCAACAATAACAAATGTATCAGGGGGGATCAATACCACCAGTATTTCCCGCTGGGTTATGTAGATGATGGTCACGCACATGAGCCAGACATTATTCACTCCCGACGAGTACCTTGTAATCCGGCAGGGGAAACGGTATATATCGAAGAGATAAAAATTCTTCATTTTTTATATTCCAGGATGAAAGTGCGCTATGCTAAAATCAGGTTTTATTCGGTGATAGAGAATGTAAACCGGTCTAGCTCTACTTATGTCAGAAGATATAAATACAATGCTGATGAAATGAAAAAGATCCGCAATTCCAGTCGGGTGAAACCTGTACCGGTGAAATGGTTGCGGGAATGGGAAGAAATGGGCATCAATTTAAAGAACTTTTATGAGCCTGAATTTTCATGGCAGGATTTCGAAGTATTGGAACATTTCAGGAACTATGGATACAAACGTTTCCATACGGATGACATCTGGTATTTCGACTGGGAAGCCTGCCGGGAGGAAGCGGCAAAACATGGGAGAGAAATTCCTCCTGCACCTATCGAAAGGCCGGGAACATTTATTCAGCAGGCACTGAAGCTGATTGACAATTTATATCTGCTGAGCAGACGTTTGAGATTGAAACCGTTAAGAGCATAAAAGGAGATGTCGGTATCATCAAGATTAATTTCCGGAACAACAGCCTCCTGGATGCAAATCGGTGTCACGCTCATCACACAGCTTACACTAGTGCCGCTATACCTGAGTTACTGGGACGTAACGACCTATGGACTCTGGCTCGCCGTGTTAGCCTTGTCGACCTTGCTAACTTCACTTGATCTTGGTTTTCAGGAATATATAGGTTTTGAGTTTCTCCGTTTCGGCAAAAAAAATCTGCCCGAACTGAGTAAATATTTATGCTCTGGCCTCATGATAGGAATTGTAATGGGAATTGTCCAGCTGCTGCTGATTGCAGGAATCCTGTTTTTTGGAAATATAGGGGCATTTCTTGGTGAACAATCGGCAGGCAGACACACACAGCTGATCTATGATGCCGGAATAGTTTTACTGGTCCAAAGTGTTGCCTGGCTGATTTGTGGGAGCATTGGGGGCATCCTGACCCGCGCACTAGCTACATTTGGCTATTTTCACCGGATGGCCTGGTGGGGCGTTTTCTCTGCTATGTTAATGAATATCGCACCGGCTATAGCGGTGGTAGCTGGTGCCAGCCTGTTACAAACAGGTTTTATCGTAGCAGGTATCCGGATCGTTGCGGACATACCTATTTATATAGACATGCTGCAACTGCTCAGGAAAGAAGGAATCACCAGCACCACCCCATCTTTACAATTAGGGTGGCGTATATTGATGAAATCTATATTGTTATCTATCACTGGTCTATTTGAAAACCTGCGCCAGCAGGGAGCCAGATTGCTGTTAACACCATTTACTGGTGCCGCCGGACTCGCTGCTTTTTCTACCATGCGGACAGGAACAAATGTAGCTATGCAAGGTTTACATACGATCACCAACCCGCTGATGCCCGAATTAATGTTATTCCTCCACAATAAAGATCAGGAAAGAAGTGATAAAGCATTCGGGACGGTATGGATCGTTTCTATTTCCCTCCTGGCACCTGCATTGGTATGCGCACAGGTAATTGTAGAACCCTTGTATGAAGCCTGGACACGTGGAAGAATCCCTTTTAACCCATGGCTTTTTGCAGCTTTGTCTGCAAGTATACTGGTATATGCTATTGCGCAGCCTGCTATTGCCATTGTAAGAGGAAATAACCTGTTGAATGCGCAGCTGCTCATTTCGGGATTAACCGCAGCGATTGCACTGGCAGGTATTTTTTTACTAGTCCCCCGGCTGGGTATAACGGGCGCCGGACTTGCGCTTTTATTGGCTGAAATTGCCGCAAATATAGGATTCAGAGTCATAGCCAAAAGATGGCTTCAACATAAAGGGCTAATATGGCCGGAAAAACCTTTTAATAGGAGCGCCATTTCTGTTTGCATAGCGATTGCTGCGATGGGACTAATCATATTGCTGCCCGATTACAAATGGCCTTTGCTGGTCATTACCATGCTGATGCTGATATGGAACTGCTGGAGATACTGGCAATTATTACCACTGCTGTCAACTGAAAGGGCAAAACACATGATCAGTAGCCTGCCATTGTTCAGATTGCTGTTTTCGAGATAATTTAAACCACCTGTCATGATGAATGTAGGAATTTATTGCCCGGAATGGATGGTAGCCCGGCATCACAAAGACTATGAAGTAGCCCGCATGTTGGGTCAGCTTGGTGCATACGCCCAGCTGAAAACTGAATTTGTAGCTTCCGAAAGTTATACCAGGACATTTAATATTCACCTGATGCTCCACCGCCTCTTACCGGCTTTACCGCCGCTGGTTGATTATGGTATCAGGAAAACTGAGGAAGAAATAGACCTCATCTATCATTTTGGTCCGCCCACTAATCCTGTGGCCTTCTTCAAAGTGGTAAAAGATACCCCGGCATTTGTAACCACCGGATTTATAAAGGCTGAGCACGTGGCTGATACATCCCATAGTGGATCAACAGGGCAGCAGCATGCGGATGAACTGGCCAGGTCGCTCGAAAAAGCAGCAGTACTGCACTTTTTAACCAAAGCGGGCATGGAAAGGTTTTTATTTTACAGACCGGATTTTAAGGGTAAAACTGTCACGATTCCCCTTTTTATGCCTGGCCTGGAGGCAGCTGAATATATACGTCCAGACAGGAGCCGGGTGAATATCCTCTTTGTTGCCCATGATGGTAAAAATAAAGGACTGTTTAACCTGCTGGACGCAATTGATTTGCTGGGTCACGATTACATGGAAATTCACAAGGTAGCAGTCACAATTGTTGCTAAAGATAAACCTAAACCAAAAACGGAGTACCGGCTCAGCTGGTATCCCGAACTGCCACACAACGAAATAATCAGGCTCATGAAAGAAGCTTCGATCTTTGTAAAGATTCCCACAAATGAATGCTATGGCACAACGCTGGTGGAAGCAATGCTGTACGGCTGTACGATCGTAACTGACGATGATGAACTGCGACAGGAAATTGTGGGCAATACAGGGATTATGCTCGACAATAAATCTGCCGCCAATATCGCACGAACTTTAAGGGTTTTGATTGAGGATACCTACTGGCGGGAGCTGCTGGGTCAAAGCGCATGTTTACGTGCGCAACAGCTATTTCTTCCGGAAACGGTAGCCCGGCAATATGAAAAAAGCTTTCGGGCGCTACTCCAAAATGCCTGATATAAATTAACGTATTTCAATTTACGCGCTCTGCATGAACACACAACTCGTACCTCACCCGGATACCGGGCACCTGACCGTATATGATAAAAAACCTGTTGCCATCCAATTAACGCGGGTTGCCGGTTTCCTGGATAAATTAATTTTATGGTCATGGGTCATCTTCTTTTCAGCTGCCGCATACCAATGCCTTTTTTGGTGGAGTATCCCGAACCTTGTGGCTATGCTGTATGTAGCTTTTGCGTGGCTGTTGTTATGCCTGCTGTACTTTCAGCAATTCACGCTGCAGCGATTCCCCCTCTCTTCATTCCTCATCATTGGGTTTACGGCTACGCAGTTTTATTTCCCCCTGATATTTACTTCAATTGAGTTGAAGTCTCTGGTATTTAACCTGGATCTGCCTTATGAAGTATTCTTTCATTCTACACTTTCCTTGTTTGCTTTAATTGCCGGACACTATATTTATCAGTCACTCCCTATCAACACTTTAAGAAGCAAAGGCGCTGTTTTACGCCGCTTAGGTTTTTTCACACCGCCTTCAGAACTTCAGTTATGGCTGATGGGTGCCATTGGGCTGGTGGCAAATATTTACGTATTTTTCTTTTCTTCAGCAACAGCCACTGAGGTAACCGGCAATGCGGGCGATAAAGCGATTCAGGCTTTCCTTCCTTTTGGTTACTCTCCTTATTTTATCCCATTTTATATGCTGTATGGTGGTAAAAAGCCTGATTTTAAAAAGACGGTTCCACTACTGATTATATTTACGCTGGTCTTATTTCTCTTGAGCATAGCCAGAAACAGCAGGGGTGCATTTATGCTGGGATTTACGGCCGTGGGCTTCTCCTATTTGCTGGGTATGATGCTTGGGATTTTTAAAACGCCTGTGATATCTACTAAAATTCTGATAGTAGGCGGCTTTTTTTTCTGGCTGATTACCGGACCACTCGCAGATTTGGGTACAGCAATGGTGATTGTTCGTAGTCAGCGTAATGATATTTCCCGGGCGGAATTGATTGACCTGACACTGGAGGCTTACCACGACAAGGATGCCATCGCCTATCGCAGGCTGGAAGATGCCACAAGTGAGAGTATCTGGGACGA
>Ga0247809_1001425_pt1 | contig 10772 bp, 8 predicted proteins | sample UWRJL104311B1_FD_180951 | JGI IMG/M metagenome (GOLD analysis project Ga0247809, IMG submission 180951) | Plant litter microbial communities from Arlington Agricultural Research Station in Wisconsin, United States - UWRJ-L104-311B-1 | ecosystem: Environmental > Terrestrial > Plant litter >...
AATTTGGAACTGGATTTTCTATTTCAGTTTTCAAAACAGCAGAATTACAGTGAAAACTACGGCCAGCCAATGCCGGGAACAATGAATAACCAGTCTGGAGGAGTTGCTCAGCACTGGCAAAGCCAAGGAGATTTGGGTCCTTATCAGGCTTACAGCGTTTCAAACTCAGAAAAGCAGCAGGCCAACTTAAGATATCTTCAGAGCGACGCTTCCATTGTTGACGCCTCCTATATACGTTTGAAGAATATCTCCTTGACCTATGAACTTCCAAAATCCTGGACGAAGAAAATTATCTGTAGACTGAGCCTTCAGGGCCAGAATGTATTGACATTCACCAATTATAAGGGAATTGACCCCGAGTTTAAAACTTCTGGCTACCTACCTCCTTTAAAAATTTATACAACTAGTATACAATTGACTTTTTAATTAAATGCTTCCTATCATGAAAAATATAAAATTAAGTATAAAAGCACGGCTTCTTGTTCTTGCTTTGACCAACCTGTTCTCGGCATGCTCCGGATTTACCGATGTGGATCTGCCATCTTCACAATTAACATCAACGGCTGTTTTCATGGAAAAATCTACTGCTAGCGCCGCCATGGTCGATATATATTCGAAGATGCGCGATAAAGGTCTGCTGACTGGCTACCCAACTGGCTTAACGGTACAGTTGGGCTTGTATGCTGACGAGCTCAGTTTTTACGGGAACGCTGCAGCTGTTCAGGCAAACTTCTACAATAACTCATTAATGCAAACCGATACCTCCCTATTAGAATTATGGAACAGCAGCTACAGCCAGATTTATGCTGCCAATTCAGTTATTGAGGGAGTAAAAGCATCAGCCACGCTTCCAAAGGCAGATAAAGATCAGCTTCTTGGAGAGGCAATTTTCGTTAGAGGCCTGATTCATTTCTATCTGCTGAATACCTTTGGCCCGATTCCCTACATAACATCAACAGATTATAAGAATAACAGCACCGTCTCAAGGATGCCAGAAAGCCAGGTTTATCAGAAGATTAAGGGTGATCTCGAACAAGCTGTTGATCTTCTTCCAAAGGAATATGCTGGAAGTGACAGGACAAGGCCTAACAAATTTGCGGCAAAAGCGGTTCTTTCCCGTATCTGTCTTTACATGGAATTGTGGCAGGAAGCTGCAGACGCCGCATCTGCTGTTCTAAATCAGACTGATTTATATTTTTGGCCGCAGTCACTAAATACGCTTTTTGAAAAGCAGAGCCGGTCTACAATCTGGCAGTTCATGCCAGCAACAGCAGGTGCCAACACATATGAAGGAATTTCGTTTATTTTTAAGCAGGGACCTCCCGCATTAGCTGCAGTTTCTCAAGATCTTTTTAATGCCTTCACCTCGGGCGATCTACGAAAAGCACAATGGCTCAAGGCAGTTTCAAATGGCGGCTACACTTGGTATCATCCCTATAAATATAAAAACCAGTCCAGTACGGGAAGCTCATCTTTAGAATATTCAATAGTGCTAAGACTTGCCGAACAGTACCTCATCAGAGCTGAAGCTCGGGCGCATACTGGAGATCTTATCGGTGCAAAAGAAGACCTTAATAAGACCAGAAACCTTGCAGGACTTGGAAACACATCCGCTGTAAACGCTGAAGAAATTCTTGAGGCTGTCTACACGGAAAGACGCCTAGAATTATTTACAGAATTCGGACACCGCTTTTTTGATCTTAAAAGAACTGGCACGCTTGACAAGGTGCTCCTGCAAGTTAAAAATCAATGGAATACATCAGATAGATTGTTCCCTATTCCTGAATCTGAATTATTGTTAAATCCAAATCTGCTTCCCCAAAATGAAGGTAATTAATTTAATATCCGCTAATACTTTTTCCAGATTTACCTGTTTCATTTTTTGGTTAGTAACCTGCCCTGTTTTATTAGGGCAGGCTGGCCAAAAAAGAATGCTGACACCCGCTGATTACAAACAATGGAGCAAATTGTACCCTGATAAGATATCAAATAATGGTAAATGGGCAAGCTACCGTCTGAATTATAAATATACAGACAGAGATACACTGGTCCTGCAGAAGATCGCTGGTGGTCAACAACAAAAATTCGCCAATTGCAGAACAGGTAAATTTAATGCAGAGCTGCAATTCGGATGTATTGCGGGAGATACACTTTATCTGCGGGACCTAAATAATGCAACTACCGATAAAATTGCTAATGCCGTTAGTTTTGACTTCTCAAAAAATAATAGACTTAGTATTGTATTTAAAAAAAGTGATGATAAAAAACACTTTCTTGAAATTCGTACTTTAGCTGGTAAAGTAATTTATGAAAGGAAAGACATAACCAACTACTGTTACGATCCTGACCAGAACGGAGTTGTTTTCAATGTCTCTGACAACAATCATTATGGTACGGAATTGATTCTTTTTAAAGATCGCATTGACATAAAAATACTAGCAGCTAACCAAAGTACACCGTTAAAAAAGCTTTACTGGGATGCAGGTGCAATTTCTTTTATGGGAGATGCTAGCCAAGGATCGAAGTTTTATTATTACAGCATTGGCAAAGATAAACTCAGCATACTTGATTCCAAAAGTAATGGTTTTCCAAAAGGCATGCAGATAACTGACTCCTCGATCGGTAGTGCGGCGCATGCGGAAAGCGGAACAAAAGTACTTGTAAGACTTAAATTTTCCAATGACACTTTAAATAGTATAGATCCGAAAGCTGTTGAGATTTGGAATACAAAAGACAAGCTTCTGTTTGAATATCGCAAGTATTTTGGTAACCCAAAATTTTCCGACAAAATGGCATTATGGAATATTCAGGACAATAAAGTACAGCTCATTACAGACAGTACGTTTTCAGCTGGATTTATTAGCAGTGACTATAATTTTGCTTTTATCTATGATCCTATTGCTTACGAACCGCAGAGCAGACAGTTCTGTCCATATGACCTCTATATTCTTGACCTTAAAAGCGGTACTCGAAAGCCAATAGTGATTAACTATACAGCCGATGCAAAACCTTTCGGATCTCCCGACGGCGCATATCTATGCTATGCTAAAAGTGGACAATGGTGGATATACAGCATTAAGAACGACAGCCACATCTGCATCACGCTTAACCTGCCTAATTCCTTTTTTGCAGAAGATAACAACAGTCCATCGGAAGCCAAACCTTACGGCATCGGTGGTTGGACTAGCGATGGTGAAATTATATTATATGACAGATACGATTTGTGGAAAATTTCGCTTGACGGAAAAACAAAAAGGAGATTAACCAATGGAAGAGAAATCCAAAAGACATTTAGGATTAATTCCTTTACTCCCAATCCGTTGTTTGACAAAACAATATCAGCCAATTACATACTGGATTTAAAAAAAGGTTTTCTTCTGGAAACGATGAATAAAGAAACTGGCGAAACAGGCCTTAGCTGGTGGAAGATCAATTCGGGAGTAAAGGAAATGGTCTGGGACAATAATAAGATCAGTCTAGTTAAAAAAGCTCAGAATAAAAATATTTATATGTATGTCTCTGAAAGCTTCGAATCTTCTCCTAAACTGATGCTTTATAAAGGTAAGGCCACCGAAATAATGCAGAGCAATCCCCAGCAGAAGTATTTTCACTGGAGCAGAAATGAGAAAATTGAGTACAATTCCGATGGCATTAAAACAAAGGGAATTCTTTTCTACCCTGCCGATTTTAAAGCAGACAAGAAATATCCGATGGTTGTACATATATATGAAAGACAATTCAGTTATTTGAATGATTATATAAATCCTTCGATGATTTCCAATACTGGTTTTAACGTCAATAATTATACGGCTAATGGCTATTTTGTCTTGTTTCCGGATATTAATTATGAATTTGGAAATCTAAAAAAATCAGTAACCAACAGTGTACTGGCAGCGGTGGATACCGCAGTGGCAAAAGGGAATGTAAATCCGAATAAGGTAGGGCTTATCGGCCACTCTTTCGGCGGATATGAAACTGATCTTATAATTACCCAAACAGATAGGTTTGCAGCAGCAGTTTCAGGCGCAGCATGGACTGATCTGGTCAGTTCATATTTATATGTAGGTCCTCTGTTCAGGAGACCTGATTTCTTTCGTACTGAAGACCACCAGATTCGAATTGGAAAATCCCTTTTTGAAGACATGAAGAGCTATTTAAATAATTCTCCGATACTGTTAGCAGCAGGTGTAAATAGCCCTTTATTAAGCTGGGCCGGAGCCGCAGACCGCCATGTTAATACGCAGAACAGTATGGAATTTTATCTGGCTTTAAGGCGTCTGAATAAAGAGCACATACTGCTTGTTTATCCTGAGGAAGAACATACCTTGGAAAAGAATAAGAATGCTCAAGATTTGAATATACGCATTATGGAATGGTTTGATTATTACCTGAAAGGCGAAAAGAAAAAAGAGTGGTTTAGCACATATTATAACTAAGATTTTTTTACTAAGTAAATTAAAGAGGCCTCCACCGAATTTAAACGATGGAGGCCTCTTTCTCCTAGAATATCACCTTACTACTCACTTCTCTTTAAAGGTAATACGCAATTTGATGGCTGCGAATAAAGCTGATTTCCCGTGTCGGGAGCAGTACATGCCACTTCACCATTTTCGTCACAAAATGCTTTAGGTATGTCACAGGCATTGTTAACGCTGATGTGCTCATACCCATTCTGTGCAAAAACTTTTGAACTTTCCTTAGTCGAGCTTGTGCCCGCAGCACTAGCAAGTCCAAAAGCCACAACTGCCATAGGCAGACCAATTTTAAAAACATTTGCTTTCATAATAATATAATTTTATGGTTAATGATCTACTCTTTTTTACAGGTTTTCGATCAAACCCCTGCTACTTGGCCAATAGATTAATATTCTTCATTTCGTATATTTTGATGTTATTTTCGTCCCCATTTTATAGCGTATAATCTGTGTTCCAATAAGGACATATAAGTTATCATTATCTACAATAAAACTTTTCATTTTTTTTCCTTCTAGATTATAGATGCAGAAACTCAGCAGGTAGCTCTTATCACTTAAATCATAAACGTCTATGATGCTTGCCTCCTCCCAGATCCTATCCTCTTCAAATCGGCCGGGTATCGCTGAATTGACAAATAATAGATTCTTATAGACCGCACTGTTTTTGTTTACATAAAGAGGGGGAGTGGAAAACTTGCGCTGCTGGTGCTTTTTATCTTTTGCAATATTTAGTTTGGCTCTACTGATAGTATCAATTGTGGTTCCTCTTCCAGTAATTTTTAAACCTCTGTCGGCTATTGTAAATTGGTTTCTGTAATAGTAGAGATATACAATTTTATCTAGTCCTCTGCTGTAAAGTAGATGGCCGTCAGTATCAAATACGCCGTCGAACTGCTTCTGCAATATCGACGGATTTAATATCGTCTTTTTCTTTTCTCCCACATTAATAATACCTAATACATTATCGCCCGTTCTGGAATTGTTGGTAACCACTGCTATCGATACAGAATCCAATGCTTGAGTTGTGGTAAAATATTCCCCGCCCTTATATGCAATTTCCGCTTTCCAATTCTCAATTCTACCTCTAAAAACACATGGGACACTGCCATCGGCAGCAAAAAAAAATGGTGACCGAACAGAAAGCCTAATCCCTTGAAACGGCAGATCTTTGCGGTTTAATTCTATCATTTTCTCCTCAGTAATAGCTAGATGAGTATTAAGAGTTGTTATCAGAAGCGGTGCTGTATAATTACCCAAAAAAATATGAAAACTGTCTGTTCCGGCTATATAAAAAGAATTCAGTTTTAAATCTTTTCCATTTACCTTTTCAATAGGGGTTTGCGGAAAACGTCTAGTTAATCTATTATGATAATGTATAATATTCTCGGAAAATATAAACATGACGACAACTATACTAATACTGCTGATTGTGAGAGCTGAAAATAATGCTATTAATTTTTTATTCTTTACCAAGTGAAATTTCTGCGTGCCACTGTCTTTATAAAGGATTATCCCTAAAACCGCGAGAAAAACAAAGAACAGATTAAAAACCAGATGTGACTGCCAGCCAAGTTTCTCCAGCACGCCGCCACAAGAGCAGGGCACAAAAGAAGTGTAGTTAAGTATTATAAAAATATAGGCCGTGAACATAACCATAATCCATAGGATGCGAAAAGCCCTGCAGCCTTATATCTAGGAAATAAAAGCAGAAAGCAAATAATTATTTCAGATACAGGGACAATAACAGCGATCTGCTCGGCAAAGGCACTAAGTAGAGGCGACTGCCCGAGCTGGATTCTAAAATGCTGAAAATCCATAAGTTTGCTAGCAGATGCATAAATGAACAGAAGGATATAGAGGAGGCAGATGGTCTCTGTAATGTAATATTTGGTACGGTCGCTTAAGGTCATGATCTTACTACTTTAAAATACTTTCATAATTTCTATTTTCTCGATAATATCGGTAATTATCTATGCAAATGTAAATCAGATTTTTCGTTCAAATACTTTAAAAACCAAGCAAAAAACTTTGAAAATCAGGCAGTTTTACATTTTAGCTGGCATAAAAAATAAATGCCTGCACTTTGTAAGAATTGCGCAGGCATTAAATAATCGTAATTGTTTCGAATCAGTCTTTTATCGAGGCGCTGATTCCTGCAAGTTTTTCATGTAGTTCTATAAGTCCTGCTTTCTGAAGGCACTCTTGCGAGAGACTCTCCAATTCTGTTTTTCCCTGCTCGCTTATGCTCTTAAGAAGAACAGAAGATCCTTCCATTAACTTCAGTCCATCCTGTATCAAATGGCTTAAAAGCAGCACATTTTTTCGTGAAATTTTCAGATCCATTTTCACCGTCTCATTCATGCCAGGGATACTCAATACCGTATCAAAAACTTTAGCCGCATCATTTGCTGTAATCATAATTTATCATTTAAAAATTAATACTTCGCTCACCGTAAAATTATAAAGTATCATCCCTTTTCACCCTACTCAAAATTTGGGGAGGATTGCAGGGCATGACTGCCTTTTCTAATTTAGCTCTCAATTATTTCGTCAGTGCTTGTTCATTATCTTTTTTTGGAATTTCACAACAGGTTTTGAAATGGACTTTCTTTAAATTTTATTAGGCATGACAGGTATTGATCAACTGATTAGAAAAAGCTGAAAAATGCCTTTTCGAAGCTTTCGTACTGCGGTTTTCAGCAGTCAGCAAGATGTCTGGTTGTATCACAACCAAAAATCTTGCTGCCCCTATGCTCGGAACTCGCTGGCAGTGAAACTTTAAGATTGAATGAAATTGAAACAATGAAAAAGAAAAGATTATGGAAGACAAAAACAGCAGCAGAAACAGATGGCTGCACATCCGGCTGACCAAAGAAGAATTTGATTTTATTGATAAGAATTTCAAAGTATCAGCCTGCCGCAAACGCAGTGATTTCGTGCGCAGAAATCTGCTGCGAAAACCCATTGTAATGAGATATAGAAACGAGTCGCTGGATAAGCTGCTGCAGGAGCTTATCCAACTCAGAACACAGCTGAATTTCATGGGGAATAATTTCAATCAGAGCGTTAAAAAACTCCATACCCTTTTTGAAATTTCCGATTTAAGAGTCTGGATTCTGTCTTTTGATTCGGACAGGAATAAATATTTTTCGCTGGTTGAAGAAATAAAAAAACAAATTGAAAATCTCGCCCAAAAATGGTTGCAGTCATAAACACAGGACACTCGATTAGAGGCATCCTTATCTATAATGAGAATAAAGTTTCCCTGGGAGGTGCCGTGTGCATCGGCGAGGGAAATTATCCCATCGATATTGAAAAAATGTCAGAATCTTTAAAGCTCGGCGTATTTCTAAAACAGCTCCAGCTCAATGAAAATGTCAAGCGCAGCGCAGTGCACATCTCGCTTAATTTTGACCGTTCGGACAAAGATTTATCAAAAGAGAAACTCATGCAGATTGCCTCTTCTTATATGGAGAAAATTGGATTCGGCGCACAGCCTTATCTGGTCTACCAGCACCACGATGCGGGACATCCGCACCTGCATATCGCAGCCATAAATGTGAGGGCAGACGGATCCAGAATTAACATGCACAATATTGGAAGAAACCAGTCCGAAACGGCCCGCAAAGAATTGGAGATTTCTTTTAATCTGGTTCGGGCGGACTCGAGAAAAAAACAGAGTCCGGTGCTTATTAATCCCATTGATCCGGAAAAAATAAAATATGGGGCAATAGATTCCAAGAGAGCCATCGGCAGTGTACTCAATGCAGTTATTCCGCACTACAAATACACAACCCTCGGTGAGCTGAATGCAGTATTGAACCTCTATAACGTGAAGGCGGAAAGGGGAAAGGAAAATTCAAAAATGTTTCAGCATAAAGGGCTGATCTACCAGATTCTGGATGAGAACAAAAAGACTGTCGGGGTTCCTATAAAAGCCAGCAGTTTTTATTCCAAGCCTACGCTTTCCCGGCTTGAAATTAATTTTGCTGCGGCTAAAACTGCCCGTGCGATATTTATGAAAAGAACACGAAATGCGGTGGATCTGCTGCTGTTGAAACACCCATCAATTACGCTCTCGCAGCTTGAAACGCGGCTGGTGAACCAGGGCATTACGGCAGTTGTCAGGAAGAATGAACAGGGGCTGATATACGGAATGACCTACATAGATCATAACACCAGATGCGTTTTCAACGGAAGCAGTCTTGGACCAGAATATGCAGCCAAAGGACTCCTGCAGCGTCTGGGCCATTCGTCCCATTCTGAGAAGCAGTATTCCGTTCCTGATGGTACCGCTCAGAAGCACGGCTCTTTTATTTCCGCAGGGGAAGTGCAGCGGATAATTGATGATGTGCTTTACGCCGGAACGCCGTCAGATTACCTTCCCAGAGAGCTTAAAAACAAGCGAAAAAAAAGAAGGAGAAAAGGACAGTCCGATAATAATTAACACATAAAAATCAACAGCATGCAGACGGGAGAAAATGAACAGGCGCTTAGAAAAATTTTAGATATGACAAGACTGATGAGCATCGTAGTGCTGCTCATCCATTTTTATTTTTATTGCTTCGATTCATTCAGGCATTGGAATCTTGCACCGGATTTTGCCTGCAGGATACTGGAGAATATTCATCGTACGGGGCTTCTGGATAGCTTCCATAAATCAAAGCTTTTTGCACTTGGACTCTTGGTTATTTCCCTTATGGGTGCCAGAGGAAGAAAAGATGAAAAGCTCCATTTTAGAACCGCTTTTTATTATATCTCAACGGGCCTGCTGCTCTACTTTGGATCCTATCTGGCTGTTCTAATCTTTTTGGATCCTGAGGTCTGCTCCGTACTATATATCTCACTGTGTTCTTTGGGCTATCTGATGACGGTTTCCGGCGGCACCCTGCTCTCCCGCATTATCCGAAGAAAGCTGGGTTCAGCAGATATTTTCAATAAGGAAAATGAAACTTTCCCTCAGGAGGAAAGGCTTATTGAAAACGAATATTCCGTTAACCTTCCCGCACATTATCACCTCAAAGACAAAGTGCGCAGCAGCTGGATTAACATTATAAATCCCTTCCGAGGCATTCTGGTTCCAGGCACGCCGGGTTCGGGAAAATCATACTTTGTGATCCGCCATATAATCACCCAGCATATTGCCAAGGGCTTTTCTATGTTCATCTATGATTTCAAATTCGACGACCTAACCGTTATCGCCTATAATGCCTGGCTGAAATTTCGTCATCTTTATGCCGTGGAACCGAAATTTTACATCATAAATTTTGACGACCTCTCCAGAACCCACCGTTGTAATCCTCTTGATCCTGCGGCAATGACAGACATTACCGATGCCGCTGAATCTGCCCGCACAATCCTTATGGGACTCAATCGGGAATGGATTAAAAAACAGGGCGATTTCTTTGTGGAATCCCCTATAAATTTCCTGACGGCAGTGATCTGGTACCTTCGAAAATACAACGATGGCGAGTTCTGCACCCTGCCCCATGTCATTGAAATGATCCAGACCGACTATGAAAGCCTTTTCACGATTCTGAGAACAGAAAAAGAGATCGAAGTGCTTATCAATCCCTTTGTCAGTGCGTTCCTAAATGAGGCAGTCGACCAGCTGGAGGGCCAGATCGCTTCGGCTAAAATTTCGCTGGCAAAACTCTCCTCTCCCCAGCTTTACTACGTGCTCTCGGGCAGTGATTTTACCCTTGATATTAATAATCCATCTGATCCAAAAATTGTTTCAATGGGGAACAATCCGCAGAAAATACAGACTTACGGGGCAGTCCTTTCACTTTTTGTCAGCCGTCTTATCAAACAGGTAAACCAGAAGGGAAAACTTAAAAGCAGTCTTGTTTTTGACGAGTTCCCAACTATCTATCTCAATAATATTGACAGTCTGATTGCAACGGCAAGAAGCAACAGAGTGAGCACCTGTCTTGGAATTCAGGACTTCAGCCAGCTTCGCAAGGACTACGGCCGTGAGCAGGCTGATGTGATCATTAATATAGTCGGAAATATTGTCTGTGGACAGGTCAGCGGGGATACGGCAAAACAGCTCTCAGAGCGTTTCGGAAAGATAATGCAGGACCGCGAAAGCCTTTCCATCAACAGCAGCGACACCTCGATCAGCCGTTCAAGACAGCTTGAATCCGCAGTGCCTCCTTCGAAGATTTCTTCGCTGAGTTCGGGGGAATTCGTGGGCATGACAGCCGATAACCCGGATTGCCGAATTGAGCTTAAAACCTTTCACTGCGAGATCATAAACGACCACGAAAAAATTAAAAAAGAAACAGATAATTAC
>Ga0247809_1001429_pt1 | contig 10747 bp, 7 predicted proteins | sample UWRJL104311B1_FD_180951 | JGI IMG/M metagenome (GOLD analysis project Ga0247809, IMG submission 180951) | Plant litter microbial communities from Arlington Agricultural Research Station in Wisconsin, United States - UWRJ-L104-311B-1 | ecosystem: Environmental > Terrestrial > Plant litter >...
TGGTGCCCGGAAGAGGACTCGAACCTCCACGACCTTGCGATCGCCAGCACCTGAAGCTGGTGCGTCTACCAATTCCGCCATCCGGGCACGGGGTAGGAGGGCGCCTCTAGGGGAGGGTCGCGATGCTTGTCAACAACCCTATCGCTGGGGCAAGGGGTTATTCGTGATTGGCAGGCAAAACAAAGTGGACGGACGCGCGATGAACGACAAACTGGTGACGCTGATCGGGGGTGGCGGTTTCGTCGGCCGCTATGTCGCACAGGCGCTGCTGGCGACGGGCGCGCGCGTCCGTATCGCGCAGCGCGATCCGCGGCAGGCGTTCTTCCTGAAACCGCTCGGCGGGCTTGGCCAGACGCAGTTCGTCGGTGCCGACGTCACCAAGCCCGAGACGATCGCGCATGCGGTGCATGGCTCGGATGTCGTGGTGAACCTGGTCGGCGTCTTGGCGGGCGATTTCCAGCGCGTCCAGGCGCTGGGCGCGCAGACCGTCGCGCAGGCGGCGGCGAAGGCCGGCGTCGACGCGCTGGTGCACGTCTCGGCGATCGGCGCGGATCCGGAGTCTGCCTCCGCGTACGGCAAGTCGAAGGGGCAGGGCGAGGCGGCCGTGCTCGAGGCGTTCCCCAACGCGACGATCCTGCGGCCTTCGATCGTGTTCGGCCAGGAAGACCAGTTCGTGAACCGCTTTGCCGGGATGATCGCCAAGGCGCCGGTGGTTCCGGTGCTGCGCGCGGGCGCCAAGTTCCAACCCGTGTTCGTTGGTAACGTGGCGGACGCCGTGGTCGCAGCGGCTTCCGATCCCGAGACGTTCGGCGGCAAGACCTTCGAACTCGGCGGGCCTGACATCATCACGATGGGCAATCTCATCCGCTGGATCGCCAAGACGATCGGCCGCAATCCCTCGATCGTCGAGCTGCCGGACTTTGCCGGCGCGCTCATCGCCAAGGGCGGCTTCCTGCCGGGCGCGCCAATCACCAAGGATCAGTGGACGATGCTGCAGACCGACAATATCGTCACCGGCACCGATGGCCTCGCCGCGTTCGGGATCGAGGCTACGCCGCTGTCGACGGTCGCGCCGGGCTGGCTGGTGCGGTTTCGCAAGGCGGGGCGGTTCGGCCGTCGCGCCGAGACGCATGCGGAAGTTCATGTCGCCTGATCCTGCGCGTGCTACCTACCCTTGAGACTGCCCTGACCTACCGCGCCGGAGCTCCTGCTTGACCGAACTTCTCACTGTCATCCTCCTCGGCATCGTCGAGGGGATCACCGAATTCTTGCCCGTCTCCTCGACCGGGCACCTGATCCTCGCGACGCGGTTGCTCGGCTATGACGCGGGGCGCTGGGAAGTGTTCAACGTCGTCATCCAGCTCGGCGCGATCCTCGCGATCGTCGTGCTGTACTGGCGAACGTTCTGGGCGGTCGGCATGGGGCTGTTGAAGCGCGAGCCGAAGTCGTGGCTGTTCCTGCGCAACCTGGTGGTCGCGTTCATTCCTGCGGCGGTGATCGGTCTTGCGCTGCACAAGCATATCGAGGCGCTACTTGGGAACGCCGAGGTCGTTGCGATCGCGCTAATCGTCGGTGGCTTCGCGATCCTCGCGGTCGAGCGGTTCGCGCCGCGCAGCGACATCAGCGGCGTTGCGGACATTCCGCTGAAGACGGTGATCGGTATCGGCTTTCTTCAGTGCCTCGCGATGGTCCCAGGCGTCAGCCGCTCCGGTGCGACGATTCTCGGTGCGCTGGCGCTGGGCGTCGAGCGGCGCACTGCAGCCGAGTTCAGCTTCTTTCTCGCCATCCCGACGATGTTGGGGGCGAGCGCGCTCGAACTACTGAAGAACCGGGATGCTATCGCGAGCGGCGGTGGCGTTGGGTTAGGCGCGATCGCGATCGGCGCTGCGGTGTCGTTCGTCGTCGCGCTGCTGGTGGTGAAGTGGTTCGTCGGGATCGTCACCAAGCACGGGTTCGTGCCTTTTGCCTGGTACCGGGTAGCTGCCGGCTCGGCCGCGCTGGTCTGGTTGCTCAGCAAGTAGGTCCACTTCGGTATCAATAAGCCTTGTTGAGAATTGTTCTTAGATATCTTTGCTGATTTGACGAATTAATGAGACAGCCATGCTGGCCTAATCGTCGATTTCACGGTGACAAGCTTCCGATCGCGCAATAACGCGGCTGTCGGAGGCATGTATGGCGAACGATTCGATGCTCAAGTTTGTCGGGCGGGAGCAATCCTATCCGGCAAAGCGCACCGCGGATGAGCGGCAGGAGGATTTCCGCGAGATCGCGCAGCGATACGCAGTTGAGCCCGCCGAGGAACAGGCCGGACGCTGCTCGCAGTGCGGCGTACCCTATTGTTCGGTACATTGCCCGCTGCACAACCATATCCCCGACTGGCTCCGGCTGACCGCGGAAGGGCGGCTGCGCGAGGCGTACGAGCTCAGCAACGCGACCTCGACCATGCCCGAGATCTGCGGCCGGATATGCCCGCAAGACCGGCTGTGCGAAGGCAATTGCGTCATCGAATTCACCGGGCACGGCGCGGTCACGATCGGCTCGGTCGAGAAGTTCATCACCGACACCGCCTGGGAAAATGGCTGGGTCGAACCGCTGATCCCCGGCAACTCGCGTGGGCAGTCGGTCGGCGTGATCGGTGCTGGACCGGCAGGGCTCACCGCGGCGGAGTATCTGCGCGGGCATGGCTATGACGTTCATGTCTACGACCGCTACGACCGCGCAGGCGGGTTGCTCACCTATGGCATCCCCGGCTTCAAGCTCGAAAAGCCGATCGTCATGCGCCGGGTCGAGCGCCTCAAGGCCGCCGGCATCGTCTTCCACGAGGGCTTCGCGGTCGGCAGCGACGCCAGCCTCGACGATCTCCGCCAGCGTCACGACGCGATCCTGATCGCGACCGGCGTCTACAAGGCACGCGCGATGGACTTGCCCGGCGGCGGATCGAACGGCGTGGTTCCGGCGCTCGACTTCCTCGTCGCGTCGAACCGCAAGGGCTTCGGCGACGCGGTCCCCGCCTTCGATGACGGCAGCCTCAATGCGGAGGGCAAGGACGTCGTCGTGATCGGCGGCGGCGACACCGCGATGGACTGCGTCCGCACCGCGATCCGCCAGGGCGCCAAGTCGGTGAAGTGCCTCTACCGCCGCGACCGCGCCAACATGCCCGGATCGCAGCGCGAAGTCGCCAACGCCGAGGAAGAGGGCGTCGAGTTCGTCTGGCTGTCCGGCCCGCAAAGCTTTGACGGCGGTGATGTTGTCTCGAGCGTCAAGGTTCGGAAGATGCGTCTCGGCGCCCCCGATGCGAGCGGCCGCCGTGCGCCCGAACCCGATCCCGCCGGCGACTATTCGGTGAACGCCGATCTCGTAATCAAGGCGCTCGGCTTCGACGCCGAGGACCTGCCGACGCTGTTCGCAACGCCGGAACTGGGCGTGAGCCGCTGGGGCACCGTGCTGGTCGACGGCAAGACGTTGATGACCTCGCTCGACGGCGTGTTCGCAGCAGGCGACATCGTCCGCGGCGCGAGCCTCGTCGTCTGGGCGATCCGCGACGGCCGCGACGTCGCCGCAACGATGCACAAATGGCTGAAAACCAAGGCGGCGAATGCGAAAGTCGCGGCATGAGCCACGGAGTATCGATCTTGGCGGCGGCCCTGTCATTCTCTGCGGTCTTGCCCTCGACGGTGTCAGCGATGCCAGAAGAGCCACGTGAAGCGCAGTCGATCAACGCCCTGATGGAGAACATGCGTGTACGCGCTCTCACGCAGGCATATACTCAAGCCTATGTCGGCCGACCTGCGGCGAATTTTGCGAACAATCTTGAACGTGACATTCCACAGCTTCGGCAACTTTGGCGGCAAGAACCTGCTCGCAAAGCCCGGTTCGTTGCCACTGTCACAGCGGCAACGCGTGCGGCGTACGATCGTTTTCTCGTGGTAGCCATGCCGCGCGTAATGGGGGATTTCAAAGCAGATCTCGCAAAGCGTTTTACGGCAGGCGAACTGGCAGAGCTGAGCAAATACAGCACGTCCGCTACCGCTTATAACGAGTACAACGCCTACGCTCGACAACAGGTCGGCGATTTGTGGAAGTCTGCCGATCGGCCCGTCTCCGCTGCTGACATCGACAGGGCTGGACGTTTCGGCAACAGCCCTGTCGGCCGCAAGTATCGCAATGAATATCCGGCTATTGTGGATGGCATCAAGAGGTCGGCCGCTGCGGTGGCAATTGTTCATCAGAAACAGTTGCTGGGGGAAGTGCATCGGACTTCGGACCCTGCTTTGAAGCAGGAACTTTTGGCAGCAGATGCCAAGTAACGGTATTGGGTGAGTCACTGAAATGACCGATCAACGCGCTTATCTCGCCGAGCACGGCATGTACCGCCCCGAATTCGAGGGCGATGCTTGCGGCGTGGGCCTCGTTGCCGCCACCGATGGACGTGCGTCACGCCGCGTCGTGCAGTCTGCCGTCGATGCGTTGAAGGCCGTCTGGCACCGCGGTGCGGTCGATGCTGACGGCAAGACCGGCGATGGCGCAGGCCTGCACATCGACCTGCCGCTGCGCTTCTTCGACGACGCGGTTGCCGCTTCGGGGCACAAGGTGCGCCCGAACCGGTTGGCCGTCGGCATGGTCTTCCTGCCCCGCACCGATCTCGGCGCGCAGGAGGATTGCCGGACGATCGTCGAGAGCGCGATCATCGAGGCCGGCTACACCATCTATGGCTGGCGCCAGGTACCCGTCGACGTGTCGGTGATCGGCCAGAAGGCGCAGGCGACGCGCCCCGAGATCGAGCAGATCATGATCGCCGGGCCATTGCCCGAGGAACAGGACGCCGCCGAGTTCGAGAAGACGCTGTATCTCGTCCGTCGCCGGATCGAGAAGCGCGTGATCGCGGCGCAGATCCAGGGCTTCTACATCTGCTCGCTGTCGTGCCGCTCGATCATCTACAAGGGGCTGTTTCTCGCCGAATCGCTCTCCGTCTTCTACCCGGACCTGTGTGACCAGCGCTTCGAGAGCCGCGTCGCGATCTTCCATCAGCGCTATTCGACCAACACCTTCCCGCAATGGTGGCTGGCGCAGCCGTTCCGCTGCCTCGCGCATAACGGCGAGATCAACACGATCCGCGGCAACAAGAACTGGATGCTCAGCCACGAGATCCGCATGGCGAGCCTCGCGTTCGGCGACAATTCGGAGGACATCAAGCCGGTGATCCCCGCCGGCGCGTCGGACACCGCCGCGCTGGATGCCGTGTTCGAGGCAATCTGTCGCTCGGGCCGCGATGCGCCGACCGCCAAGTTGATGCTCGTCCCCGAAGCCGCCAGCCCGGACATGCCGCCCGAGCATACCGCGATGTACCAGTATCTCGCGTCGGTGATGGAACCATGGGACGGCCCCGCCGCGCTGGCGATGACCGATGGCCGTTGGGCGGTCGCCGGCATGGACCGCAACGCGCTGCGTCCGCTCCGCTACACGCTGACCTCCGACGGCCTGCTGATCGTGGGCTCCGAGAGCGGCATGGTCGTGGTTCCCGAATCGACGATCGTCGCCAAGGGCCGCCTTGGCCCGGGCGAGATGATCGCGGTCGACCTCGACGAGGGGCGCCTGCTCCAGGATCGCGAAGTGAAGGATCGCATTTCCGGCGAGGCGGACTACGCCGCGATGATCGGCGAATTCCACACGCTTGCCGACTTGCCCTCGGTCGAAGACGCGGTCGTGCGCTATGACCGCGCCGAACTGGCGCGCCGTCAGGTCGCCGCTGGCCAGACGATGGAGGACATGGAGTTGATCCTGTCGCCGATGGTCGAATCCGCGAAGGAAGCGATTGGATCGATGGGCGACGACACGCCGCTCGCGGTCATCTCGGACAAGCCGCGCCTGATCAGCCAGTTCTTCCGCCAGAACTTCTCGCAGGTCACGAACCCGCCGATCGATCCGCTGCGCGAACGTCACGTGATGTCGCTGAAAACGCGGTTCGGCAATCTCGCCAACATCCTCGACGTCCGCGACCAGCGCGAGCGCGTCCTCGTGCTCGATTCGCCGGTGCTGACGGGCGAGCATTGGTCGCGGCTGAAGGCGCATTTCGGCAACGCGGTCGCCGAGATCGACTGCACGTTCGACGTCGGCGGTGGCCCCGAGAAGCTCCGCGCGGCGATCCAGCGGATCCGCAACGAGGCGGAACAGGCCGTCCGGCAGGGCAAGAGCGAGATCTTCCTCACGGACGAGGCGATCAGCGAAGACCGCGTCGGCATCGCCGGCGTGCTCGCGGTCGCCGCGGTGCACACGCACCTCGTTCGCCGGGGCCTGCGCTCCTATGCGTCGATCAATGTCCGTTCGGCCGAATGCCTCGACACGCATTATTACGCGGTGCTGATCGGGGTCGGCGCGACCACCGTGAACGCCTATCTCGCCGAAGCCGCGATCGTCGATCGCCAGTCGCGCGGGCTGTTCGGCGATCTCGACCTCGCCGAATGCCTCCGCCGCCACCGCGTCGCGGTCGAGGAGGGGTTGCTCAAGATCATGTCCAAGATGGGCATCGCGGTCATCTCGTCCTACCGCGGCGGCTATAATTTCGAGGCGGTCGGCCTGTCGCGCAGTCTCGTGAATGACCTGTTCCCCGGCATGCCCGCCAAGATCAGCGGCGAGGGGTACGCCTCGCTCCACGTCAACGCGACCGACCGTCACGAAGCCGCATTCGACCCGGCGGTCGCGACGCTGCCGATCGGCGGCTTCTATCGCCAGCGCCACACCGGCGAGACGCACGCCTATTCCGCGCAGCTGATGCACCTGCTCCAGACCGCGGTCGCGACCGACAGCTATACGAGCTACCTGCAATTCTCGCGCGGCGTGTCCGACCTGCCGCCGGTGTACCTGCGCGATCTGCTCCAGTTCAACTTCCCCGCGGAAGGCGTTCCGGTCGACCAGGTCGAGGCGATAACCGAGATCCGCAAGCGCTTCGTCACCCCCGGCATGTCGCTCGGCGCGCTCTCGCCGGAAGCGCACGAGACGCTCGCGATCGCCATGAACCGGATCGGCGCCAAGGCCGTCTCAGGCGAGGGCGGCGAGGACAAGACGCGCTTCGTGCCCTACGCGAACGGCGACAACGCCAACTCGTCGATCAAGCAGGTCGCGTCAGGCCGCTTTGGCGTCACCGCTGAATACCTCAATGCGTGCGAGGAGATCGAGGTCAAGGTCGCACAGGGTGCCAAGCCCGGCGAGGGCGGCCAGCTGCCCGGCTTCAAGGTCACCGAGTTCATCGCCAAGCTGCGCCACGCGACGCCCGGCGTGACACTGATCTCGCCGCCGCCGCATCACGACATCTACTCGATCGAGGATCTCGCCCAGCTCATCTACGACCTGAAGCAGATCAACCCACGCGCACGCGTCTGCGTGAAGCTCGTCAGCTCGGCGGGTATCGGCACGGTCGCGGCCGGTGTCGCGAAGGCGCATGCCGACGTGATCCTGATCGCCGGCCATGTCGGCGGCACCGGCGCATCACCACAAACCTCGATCAAATACGCGGGCACACCGTGGGAAATGGGCCTGTCTGAGGTCAACCAGGTGCTGACGCTCAACGGCCTGCGCGGGCGTGTGCGGCTGCGCACCGATGGCGGGCTGAAGACTGGGCGCGACATCGTCATCGCCGCGATCCTCGGTGCGGAGGAGTTCGGCATCGGTACGCTGTCGCTGGTTGCGATGGGCTGCATCATGGTCCGCCAGTGCCATTCGAACACCTGCCCGGTCGGCATCTGCACGCAGAACGACGCGCTACGCCAGAAGTTCGTCGGCACGCCCGAAAAGGTGATCAACCTGATGACCTTCATCGCCGAGGAAGTCCGCGACATCCTCGCGCGGCTCGGCGTGAAGAGCCTCGACGACGTGATCGGCCGCACCGAATTCCTGCGGCAGGTCAGCCGCGGGGCGGAGCATCTCGATGATCTCGATTTGAACCCGATCCTGGCCAAGGTCGACGCGACCGATGCCGAGCGCAGGTTTAGCCTGTCGACCTTCCGCAACGAAGTCCCCGACAGCCTCGACGCGCAGATCATCAAGGATGCGGCGGCGGTGTTCTCGCGCGGCGAGAAGATGCAGCTCACCTACTCCGTGCGGAACACGCACCGCGCGGTGGGGACGCGGCTGTCGTCCGAGATCACGCGGAAGTTCGGCATGTCGACGCTCGCGGACGACCACGTCACGATCCGCCTGCGTGGGTCGGCGGGCCAGTCCCTCGGCGCGTTCCTGTGCAAGGGCGTCACCCTGGAAGTGTTCGGCGACTCGAACGATTACGTCGGCAAGGGCCTCTCGGGCGGCACGATCATCGTCCGCCCGGCGGTGAGTTCGCCGCTGGCGAGCCAGGACAACACGATCATCGGCAACACCGTGCTCTATGGCGCGACCTCGGGCCGGCTGTTCGCGGCAGGGCAGGCGGGCGAGCGCTTCGCGGTCCGCAACTCGGGCGCGACCGTGGTCGTCGAAGGCTGCGGCGCGAACGGCTGCGAATACATGACCAACGGCGTCGCGGTGGTGCTCGGCGCGGTCGGCGCGAACTTCGGCGCGGGCATGACCGGCGGGATGGCATTCGTCTACGATCCCGACGGCGTGTTCGCCAAGCGCGCCAACCCCGAGAACATCACCTGGGACCGCGTGAAGTCGCTCCACTGGGCGGACGTTTTGCTCGACCTTGTTCGCGATCATGCAGACCACACCGACAGCAAATGGTCGAAGGGCCTACTGGAAGATTGGGACCGGGTTGCTCCGCATTTCTGGCAGATCGTGCCGAAGGAAATGCTGACGCGCTTGTCGCACCCACTGGACGACAGCGCGGAACTGGTTGCAGCCGAATAAGCTCAAGCCCTCACACCACCCCGGCGCCCGCCGGGGTGGTACAAGTTAGAGGGGTTCACGCGGAGACGCGGAGACGCGGAGCTAAAATTCCCTCCGCTTCTCTCCGATTGCGATCGGTTAGGAAGGAGCTTCGCTCGCAGCGAACGCAACACCTCCGCGTCTCCGCGCCTCCGCGTGAACCAAATCTTCTTGCTCGGCGCCAACCCGCGCTAGTGACACAGCCGCCCCCCACCGCCTAAACGGATGGCATGTGGCAGCTTTATCAATTCCCCCTGTGTCCCTTCTCGCGAAAGGTGCGCCTGCTGCTGGGCGAGAAGGGGGTCGGCTACGAACTGGTGCGTGAATCGCCCTGGGACCGTCGCGACGAGTTCATGGACATGAACCCTGCCGGCCAGACCCCGGTGATGGTCGACGCGTCGCGTGGCGTCGCGCCGCTGATCGATTCGATGGCGATCTGCGAATTCTTCGAGGAAACCGTCGAGAAGGCGGCGATGATCAACGGCACCGCGACCAACCGCGCCGAGATTCGCCGGCTGGTCACGTGGTTCGACACGCATTTCTACCGCGACGTGACCGGGCCGCTGCTCCACGAACGCATGGTCAAGCGTCTCGCGCACCGCACAGCCCCCGACGCGAAGGGCCTGCGCGAGGCGATGAAGGCCGCGGTCGGGCATCTCGACTATATGGATTACCTGCTCGATCACCGGAACTGGCTCGGCGGCGCGACGATGAGCCTCGCCGATCTCGCGGCCGCCGCGCAGATTTCGGTCACCGACTATCTCGGCGGGATCGACTGGAAGGGGCACGACCAGACCGCGCGCTGGTATCGCGGGTTCAAGAGCCGCCCGAGCTTCCGCCCGCTGCTGTCCGAACGGATGGAGCTGATCTCACCCCCGGCGCACTACGACAATGTCGATTTCTGAGGTGATCGCGTATCCGGACTTCGAGAGGGTCGACATCCGCGTCGGCACGATCGTCGAGGCCGAGCCCTTCCCCGAAGCGCGCAAGCCCGCGATCAAGCTACGGATCGATTTCGGCGACGAGATCGGGGTGAAGCGATCGTCCGCGCAGATCACCGAACACTATTCGCCGGAGACTTTGGTCGGGCGGCAAGTCGCCGCGGTCGTCAACTTTCCGCCGCGCCAGATCGGGCCGATGATGTCCGAAGTCCTGACGCTCGGCTTCCCCGATGCGGATGGGAAGGTTGTGCTGATCTCGCCGACCGGACTGGTCCCGAACGGCGGGCGACTGTTCTGAACAATAATCCTTCCCCGCCAGGGGGAGGTGGCTGGCGCTTGCCAGTCGGAGGGGGAGGAAAGCGAAACGGCTGTTCCGCGTCCTCCCCCTCCGTCACCTTCGGCGCCACCTCCCCCTTGCGGGGGAGGATCAGCCGCAGCCGCTCCCTTACTGGCGCAGGTCGTTCTGTGTGATCGGCACGATCTTCACCTCGACGCGACGGTTCGCCGCCCGGCCCGCATCGGTGTCGTTCGACGCGATCGGCTGCGTCTTGCCGTAGCCGCGCGTGCCGATGCGCGCCGCCTGCACGCCGTGAGCCGACAGATAGTCCGCGACCGAGCGCGCGCGGCGCTCCGACAACGTCTGGTTGTACGCATCGCTACCGGTCGAATCGGTATGCCCGTACACGTCGACATAGGTTTGGTTGTACTGCGACAGCGTATCCGCGACCTGGTCGAGCGTCCGCTGGAACTGCGGCTGCACGTTGGCGCTGTCATACGCGAAGGTGATGCCCGACGGGATGTTGAGCACCAGATCGTCGCCCTGGCGGATCACCTGCACGTCGGTGCCGGCAGTGCGCGCGCGCAGGTCGCGCTCCTGCTTGTCCATGTACGCGCCGATACCCGCACCCGCGAGACCACCGATGCCCGCGCCGAGCAGCTTCTCGGTCCGGTGATGC
>Ga0247809_1001430_pt1 | contig 10744 bp, 10 predicted proteins | sample UWRJL104311B1_FD_180951 | JGI IMG/M metagenome (GOLD analysis project Ga0247809, IMG submission 180951) | Plant litter microbial communities from Arlington Agricultural Research Station in Wisconsin, United States - UWRJ-L104-311B-1 | ecosystem: Environmental > Terrestrial > Plant litter >...
GAGGAGCGCGGATGCCGCGGCGACCGCTCGGCGCATCCTGTGCGCCGGTCTTGTAGATTCTGTATACAAAGAAGTCACGTTTTCATCCCCGGTGTGGCTGCTCCCGAATGTGCAGACCCTCTCAGACTACGTCGGCACCGGCGTGATAGAGGAGGGGCACGCCCAACCGGATTCGGCGTGAACGGCTAGAATGACCCAATGCCTTCTATCGAGCCCGGCGATAACCCGCAAGCAGAAACGCCCAAGAAGTTGACGGTCACCGAGCGGTTGAAGCAGTCGGAGGCCGAACGGGCCAGACTCCAGCGCGAGGTCGACAGCCTCTCGGACGCGGCCCTGTCGAAGTGGCTTCTGATCGCCCACCGCGAGTCGAGCCACGTGGCGATGACCCAGACGGTGTCGTGGCGCATCACGAAGCCCCTCCGCCAGGTGCGACTCGTGCAGCGCAAGGTCGTGGAGGTGGGCGTCGTGCAGACCGCCCAGGTGGTCGTCAGCACCCTGCAGAAGCGTCGGAAGAGTTCCGGCAAGTGAGCCTTACCGTCGAAGAACTGTCCGAATCGGCATTCGCGCGGCTCGTGGCCGTGGCCCCTCACATCCTCGGCGATCCGGCCCGGCTTCCCGACCTGGAGGCCCGCGGGAGCGGTGCCCTGCTCTCGGCTCTCATCGAGGAGATCCGCCACAGCCGCCGCAACGACCAGGTCTGGCTGCTCAGCGTCGGTCTGACCGGATCCTTCCCGCTTCCCGACCAGGTGCGTTCGGCCCGCCGCGCGCTTCTGCTCGCCGACGGCGATCTCGCGTTCATCGACTTCCTCGAGGCCACGTTCGGTCTCGCGACCGGCACTGAGAGCCTCGACGTGACCCTCGAGGTCGTGCACCGCGGTGTCGTCATCGACGTCGACTTCTGCGCGACCCACCTCGCCCACACCGGAATCCAGCGCGTCGTGCGCCAGACGATGTCGCGCTGGCACGGACAGCGAGACATCACCCTCGTCGGCTGGTCGCCGCACGGCCGCTCGATGCGCCGCCTCAACGCGCTTGAGACCTCGCGGGTGACGGAATGGAACACCTATACCGAGCCCGACGCCCACGAGCCGCGCGAAGAACCCGGCCGGGCCCACATCGTCGTGCCGTTCGAGTCGACGGTCGTGCTGCCAGAGGTGCCGCAGCCGAACCTCTGCAACGTTCTCGCGTCGCTCGCCGAGTTCTCCGGAAACAAGGTCGGGCTCATCGGCTACGACGCGATCCCGGTGGTCAGCGCCGAGACCGTACCGCCCGCCGAGACCGAGCGGTTTGTCAACTACCTCTCGATCGTGAAGCACTCGCACCTCGTCGCCGGCATCAGCGCAGCGGCGACCGACGACTTCCTCGGGTTCAGTCACGCCCTGCGCGCCCAGGGCCTGCCCGCGGTGCCGGCCGTCGAGGTCAGTCTGCCGATCGCCCTGCCCGACAGCGCACGGGAGGCCGAGAGCGCGGGGGCGTCGACTCCGCTCATCCTCTGCGTGGGCAGCCAGGAGCCGCGCAAGAACCAGGACGCGGTGCTGTTCGCCTCCGAGCTGCTCTGGCGCGAGGGGCTCGACTTCCGCGTGCGCTTCATCGGCGGCGGCAGCCCGTGGTTCACCCAGGGCTTCGACCAACGGATCAAGGCCCTCACGAAAAAGGGGTACGACGTCGAGGTCTGGCGCGGTGTTCGCGACGAGGCTCTGCTCGCCTCGTACGCCGAAGCGCGTTTCTCGATCTTTCCCTCGCTGCACGAGGGCTACGGCCTTCCCGTCGCCGAGTCGCTGGCCATGGGAGTGCCCGTGGTCACCTCGGGCTACGGCAGCACCGCCGAGATCGCCGTCGGCGGAGGCTGCGTGCTCATCGACCCGAGAGATGAAATGACGATCGTGGATGCGATGCGCTCGCTCCTGGTGGATTCGGTTCGCATCGATCAGCTGCGGTCCGAAATCGCGGCCCGGCCGTCGCGGTCGTGGGACGACTATGCAGACGAGCTCTGGGACGGGCTCGTCGTACCTCTGGGGGCCCCCGCCAATGTCTAAGCAGACGAAACGCCAGCGCCTGGCCATCCTTCTCGAGACGCTCGAGCCCGGCGCGAACGTCGACGTGCCGACCGCCCAGCTCGTCGCGATGGTCGGCAAGTACCTCGCCAACCCCGCCGACGACGTCGTGTGGCTCACGCTCGCCGTGCTCGGGGCCGAACTGCCCGTGCGCGACGACGTCGTAGCGCTGCGCCGCAGGTTCTGGCTCGAGGCCCCGGTTGCCGTGCTCGATGCCGTCGCGAGCGCCGGAATCCGCTCGTCGATCCCGCTGCGTGCCTCCAACCGGGTGTCGCGCGTGGTGTCCGACACTGTCGTGGTCGATGTGCACCACACCGCTCGCACGGGGCTCGCGACGGGCATCCAGCGGGTCGTGCGCAAAACCATCGCCGAGTGGACCAAGAGCCACGAGATCCTGCTCGTCGGCTGGAACTCCTCACTGACGAGCCTGCGCGAGCTGTCGGCCAAAGAAGCGGAGAACGCGCTCTACGGCACTGCCCCGCACGCCGGCTCCGACGCCGTCGCCGACGAGATCCTCATCCCGTGGAAATGCGACTACATCCTCCCCGAGCTGGCCGTCGAAGACAGCCGTACCTCGCGCATCGCCGCGATGGCGGAGTTCTCCGGCAACCGTTCGATGCTCATCGGTTTCGACTGTGTGCCGCTCACGTCCGCCGAGACCATCGGCGCCGGCATGGGCGCCGGGTTCGCCCGCAACCTCGTCGCGGCCGCGCACTTCTCGAAGATCGCGACCATCTCGGAGGCGGCAGCGTCGGAGTATTCCGGCTGGCGGATGATGCTGGGGAGCGCCGGCCTGACCGGTCCGCAGATCAAGTCGGTCTTCCTGCCCTCCGATGCCGGCTCGGTCACCGACGCCCAGTTGGCGGCCGCCCGCAAGACGCTCGCGACGGGAGACCTGCCGCTCGTGCTCTGCGTGGGAAGCCACGAGCCGCGCAAGAACCACCTCGCCGTGCTCACCGCGGCCGAGGTGCTCTGGAAGCAAGGCCGTCAGTTCTCGCTCGCCTTCGTCGGCGGCAACGCCTGGGGCGCCGAAGAATTCCAGCACCGCCTGGCGGTGCTCGAAGAGGAAGGCCGTCCGGTGAAGACCGTGCACGCCATCACCGACGCGCTCCTCTGGGGCGGCTACCGGGTGGCGCGGTGCACGGTGTTCCCGTCGATCAACGAGGGCTTCGGTCTGCCGGTGGCCGAGTCTCTCGCCGTCGGTACGCCCGTCGTCACCTCCGGATACGGCAGTATGGCGGAGATCGCGGTGCAGGGCGGCGGGATCCTCGTCGATCCCCGTGACGACGAGGCCCTCGCGAGCGGCATGGCCAGCGCCCTGTTCGACGACGACGTCAATGCGCGGCTTCGTCGCGAGGCGGCCGGGCGTTCCGTGCGCACGTGGTCGGACTACGCCGACGACGTGTGGGACTACTTCTTCACCGAAGCTTAGAATCGAACGCTGCTCAACGCAGCACCAAGAAATCCGGAGAACTCGTGACCAATCCAGCGCAGGAGCGTGCGACCAGACTCGCATCGCTCCCGTTCCAAACCACGGAGGCGATCAGCTCGCGCCCGATAGGGGCGTTCTTCCGGTCGGTCAAGGAGATCGTCGCCCACCGCGAACTCCTCGACCTCCTCATCCGCCGCGAGTTGAAGTCGCGATACAAAGACAGTGCCCTCGGCTTCCTCTGGAGCCTGGTCAAGCCGCTCACCATGCTGGTGATCTACTTCGTCTTCATCGGCCAGATCCTCGGCGCTGCGCGTGGCGTGCCCGAGTTCGCGATCTTCGTCTTCGCCGGCCTGACCCTCTGGGGCCTCTTCTCCGAGATCATCGCGAGCGGGACCGGCTCGATCGTCGGCAACGCCGGGTTGATCAAGAAGGTCTACCTCCCGCGTGAGATCTTCCCTCTCGCGTCGGTCGGGTCGGCCATCTTCAACTTCCTCGTGCAGTTCGTCGTTCTCGTGGGCGCCACGGTCGTGCTCGGACAAGTGCCGTTCAGCGCCGACATCGTCTACGTCCCCCTCGGCGTGATCGTGGTGCTCATCTACGGAATCGCGCTGGCTCTGCTGCTCTCCGCGCTCAACGTGTACCTGCGCGACATCCAGTACCTCGTCGAGGTCTTCATCCTGCTGTTCTTCTGGGCGTCGCCCATCGTCTACTCCTGGTCGTACGTGGTCGACGCCGCCCAGCGCACCGGATACGTCTGGCTCATGGAGATCTACCTCTGGAACCCCATCACCGTCGCCATGCTCGCGTTCCAGAAGGGCATGTGGACCGCGGGGTCGCGTGACAACGTGATGGGTCAGGATGCCGCCGGCGCTGACATCGTCGTGCAAGCACAGCCGTGGCCCGTCGACCTCAACCTCCGGTTGCTGATCGCGGCGCTCATCGGACTCGTTCTCGTCTGGATCTGCCAGCGGGTATTTTCGCGGTTGCAGGGCAACTTCGCGCAGGAGATCTAAGTGGTAGCCAAGAAGAGCCCTGTCCGCCCCGACGTCATCCGGGTCAACGACGTTTCGAAGCGGTTCGTCATCCGCAAAGACAAGTCGCTCAAAGAGCGCATCGTGAACTTCGGGCGTTCGAGCAAGCACAAAGACGACTTCTGGGCGCTGCGCGACGTCGACTTCACCATCCAGGCGGGCACGACCGTCGGTCTGCTCGGTGCCAACGGATCGGGCAAGAGCACACTGCTCAAGGTGATCGGTGGAATCATCCAGCCGAACACCGGCAGCATCGAGAGGCGCGGCAGGCTCGCGGCGCTTCTCGAGCTGGGCGCCGGGTTCCACCCCGACCTCACCGGCCGCGAGAACGTGTTTCTCAACGGTTCGATCCTCGGCCTTTCCCGCAAGCAGACCGAAGAGTACTTCGACTCGATCGTGGAATTCTCCGAGATCGAGGAGTTCATCGACACCCAGGTGAAGTTCTACTCGTCGGGTATGTACGTGCGCCTCGCCTTCGCGATCGCGGTGCACGTCGATCCCGACGTTCTGCTCGTCGACGAGGTTCTGGCGGTCGGCGACGAGCGCTTCCAGGAGAAGTGCATGGCGAAGATCCGGGAGTTTCAGAAGGAGGGCCGCACGATCGTGCTCGTCAGCCATTCGTCGGCGCAGGTCGAAGACCTGTGCAGCCGAGCCGTGGTGCTCTCCCACGGAAACGTGATCTTCGACGGGGACACCAAGGGCGGCATCGAGGCCCTACGCGCCTCGTTCGACCAGTGAGCACGCGACCGCCCGTGCCTGAGCGGTAGTCGGGTAGACCATAATGGAGGTGACTATGGCCGATCCAACCCGCTACGGCACCGCTCGGGCAGAGTGGTCTCCTTCGGCTGCGGTGAACGCCGGCATGAGTTCGCTCCGCTATATCTACAGCGACGACGACATCGCGCTCAAGGACCTGTCAGGGGAACGGCCGGTTATGCGGGTGTCCGCGGAGCGGGCTCCGCACTTGCGGCAGCGCGTCGCGCGCAGGGTCGCTTGGATAACCTACCGGGCTCTGCGGCCGGTGGTGCGATCGGTAGCGTGGCGCACACGTTCGTTCATGGCCCACGACCTTCACGAGTTCTCGCTCCGCGTCGAGCACATGGCGCGGCACAGCGAGAATCTCGCGCGCGAACAGCACGCACAGCTGGTCACCCTGCTGAGCCACGCCGAAGCGCACGCTCAGTTGACCGCCGCAGAGCACAAGCGCTCGCTCAGAGCCCTCACCACCACCCTCGACCAGCAGGCGAAAAGGATCTCGCTGCTGGGGGACGAAGTGGTACAACTCCGGCAGGCTATCCACGGGACCGGCACAGTCGATGACTAGCGTCGTCGTGATCGGCGCGGGGGGACACGCGAAAGTGATCATCGACATGCTGCTCGACAACGGTCTCACCGTCGTCGCCTGCGTTTCCCACGCCGACGCGCCCCGTTACCGGGGTATCGAGGTGCTGGTCGGCGACGAGTCACTCGTCGCCTTGCGCGCCAGCGGCGTCGAACGGGCGGTAGTCGCCGTCGGTGCGAACGCGCTGCGTCAACGTCTGGCGGCCGACGCACTCTTTCTGGGCTTCACCCTGCCGTCGGTCGTCAGCAGGTCGGCCCAGATCTCGCCGACGGCCAGCATCGGCGAGGGAGCGGTGATCATGCCCAACGCGGTCGTCAACGCGGATGCCGCCATCGGCCGTCTCGCCATCGTCAATACCGGGGCCACCGTCGACCACGACTGCGTCGTCGGCGAGGCCGCTCACGTCGCCCCGGGAGTGCATTTCTCCGGCGGTGTGCGGCTCGGCGCCCGCTCGATCGTCGGCGTCGGGTCATCCGCTCGTCCGCTCGTGACGATCGGCGACGACGTCGTCGTCGGCGCGGGTTCAGTTCTTGTCAGCGACATAGCCGACGGGGTCACCGCATACGGTGTTCCGGCCAGGTCGAACCATCACACCGGGAGCACCCTTGACTGATCGATTCATCAATCTCGCACAGCCGGATCTCGGCGGCCGAGAACAGGAATACGTCGCCGAGGCCATGACCACCGGTTGGATCTCGAGCATCGGGCACTACATCGGCGAGTTCGAGAGCAAGTTCGCCGAGTTCGCCGGCGTCGAACACGCGATCGCCACAAACAACGGCACCACTGCCCTGCACCTCGCTCTGGTCGCGCTCGGCGTGAAGGCCGGTGACGAAGTCATCGTGCCCTCCGTCACCTATGTGGCATCGGCGAACGCCATCGCCTACTGCGGCGCCACCGCTGTCCTGGTCGACGTCGACCCCGGAACGCTCAATATCGACCCGGCCGCCCTCGAAGCCGCGATCACCGACAAGACCGTCGCGGTCATCGCCGTGCACCTGTACGGCATCCCCGCGCGCATGACCGAGATCAACGCCATCTGCAAGCCGCGCAACATCTTCGTCGTCGAAGACGCGGCCGAAGCCCACGGCGCGAAGATCGGCGACGACTCCGTCGGGTCTCTCGGCGACGTCGCGATCTTCAGCTTCTTCGGCAACAAGATCCTCACCACCGGCGAGGGCGGAATGGTCACGACCCGGGATCCCGAGCTCGCGGCCACGCTGCGTCTGCTTCGCGGACAGGGCATGGACCCCGACCGCCGCTACTGGTTTCCCGTCGTCGGCTACAACTACCGCATGACCAACATCGCGGCGGCCATCGGGCTCGCGCAGCTCGAGCGGTACGACGAGTTCATCGCCAAGCGCACGCAGCTGACCGACCGCTACGACGAGAGACTCGCCGCCGTCGCCCACCTTCTCGAGGCAGTGGAGGTCCCCGCCGGATTCACCCGGGTGCCATGGCTGTTCAACATCTACCCGGTCGGCATCGGCGCGGCCGAGCGCGATGCGATCATGGCCGCGCTCAAGGAGCGCGGCGTCGACAGCCGACCGGTGTTCTACCCGATGCACGTTCTGCCCGCGTTCGAGTCGGACGCGCCGTTCCCCGTCTCCGACGAGTGGTCGGCCCGGGGCATCTCGCTTCCACTGCACACGGCGCTCACCATCGACGACATCGATTTCGTCACGGCCGCGGTGTCCGACATCCTGCAGGCCCAGTGAAGATCGCCATCGTCTCCTCCTTCGTTCCTTTCGTCGGCGGCGGCGCCCGCAACATCGTCGACTGGCTCGCTGTGGAGCTCGAGCGTCGAGGCCATGAGGTGGAGACGGTGCTGTTGCCGTTCTCTGACGAACCGTCGCTGCTCTTCCCCCAATTGGCAGGGTTCCGCACGATCGACCTCACCGACGCCGTGGATCTCGCGATCTGCATCCGTCCCCCCGCCTACTTCATCAAGCACCCCCGCAAGGTCGTGTGGTTCATCCACCACCTGCGTACCTATTACGACCTGTGGGAAACGGACTTCCGTCTCACCGCGGACACCGTCATCACGAGGTCCCGTCGCGACGCGCTGCGTCGCGCAGACACCTCTGCGCTCGGCGAGGCCAGCCGGATCTTCGTGAACAGCACGGTCGTCGGCGACCGGCTGAAGAAGTTCAACGGCATAGAGAGCACTGTGCTCTACCCGCCGCTACCGTCAGACCACCAGTCGAGCGCGCTCGAGGCAGGCGATGCGATCACCTATATTTCCCGGCTGGACCTCACCAAACGCCAACACCTCTTGGTCGACGCGCTGGCGTTGACAACGTCCAATGTACGTCTCGTGCTCGCGGGCAAGGCAGCCGACGAGAGCTACGCGACCTTCCTCCGGGAGCACGCGGAAAACCTGGGCGTCGGAGACCGAGTGACCATCGACGACCGTTGGGTGTCCGACGAGGAGAAGGCCGACCTGATCGCGACCTCGTTCGCAGTCGCCTACCTGCCTGTCGACGAAGACTCGTACGGGTACCCGAGCCTCGAGGCGGCGAGGGCACAGCGTCCCGTGCTGACGACGACCGACTCGGGCGGTGTGTTGGAACTGGTCTCCGACGGCCTCAACGGACGCGTGGTCGCGCCCACGCCCGCGGCGCTCGCGGCGGCGATGGACGACCTCTACCTCGACCGTGAGACGACGGCGGAACTCGGTAGGAAGTTGTCTCAGTCGGTGAGCGAGCTCGACATATCCTGGGACACCGTCATCGAAGGGCTTCTCTCGTGAAGGTGATCGTGGCGAACAACATGGCGCCGTTCATGTGGGGCGGTGCAGAGGAACTCGCCGTCAACCTGGTCGACCGTATCCGGCGACGCGGCCACGAGGCGGAACTGCTGCGGATTCCCTTCCGGTGGGAGCCCGTCGGCGACATCGTGGCGCAGATGCTCGCAATGCGCGCCATGGAACTGCCTAACACCGACCGGTTGATCGCCTTGAAGTTCCCGGTGTATTTCCTGCGGCACGAACACAAGTCGATGTGGTTGCTGCACCAGTTCCGACAGGCGTACGACCTGTACGACGCCGGTATGTCACACCTGCAGAGCTCGGGTCGCGGCGACGAGCTGCGCGAGGCGATCGCCCGCGCCGACCAGCAGTCCTTCGGCGAAGCGCGCAACGTGTTCACCAACTCGCTGACGACGTCTGACCGGCTGTGGCACTACAACGAGGTGCCATCCGAGGTTCTGCGCCCGCCGTTGAACGACCCGGAGCTGTTCACCGGCGGACACTCCGACGGCTACATCTTCGCGGGGGGCCGCGTCACCGTCGGCAAACGCCAGCACCTGCTCGTCGAGGCGATGGCTCACACGTCGAACAAGGTCAAGCTCGTGATAGCCGGTCCGCCGGAATCAGCCAAAGACACAGCAGGGCTCGAGAAGACCATCGAGCGGCTCGGGCTCGGAGACCGCGTGAAGCTCGATCTTCGGCTGCTCAGCAGGGCCGAGGTCGCGGAATACGCCAACCGCTCGGCCGCGTGCGCCTACATCCCGTTCGACGAGGACTCGTTGGGCTATGTAGCGATGGAAGCCGCCGAAGCGGGCAAAGCGATCATAACTACCACCGACAGCGGCGGGGTACGGGGGATGGTGCAGGCCGGCAACAACGGCTGGATCGTCGATCCCACGCCGAGGGCGCTGGGCGAAGCGATGTCGGCCGCGAGCCAGTCGAGCTCGCTCGCAAAGAAAATGGGAAAAGAGTCTCGTGAATTCTGGCGCGGAATGAACATAACCTGGGACTACACGCTCGACAGGCTGCTGTCGTGAGGATTCTGGTTTTCACACCGGTGGGTATCCAATCGGCGATCGCGAAGGTGTCGCGCATGGTCGTCGCCGAGCTCGAGGCGGCCGGCCACCACGTCGACGTCGTCTCCACGCAGAAGATCCATCCCGCCAAGCGAGACGTGCGCAAGGAGTTCGCTGGATTCATCGATTGGCGTGACGGCGAGATGCAGTCGCTCATCGAGAACGCCGACATGATCTGGCACCAGGTGGGCAACAGCTACGACTTCCACGCGGGCAGCGTCTACTGGCTGCCGCGGACCCGCGGTGTGATCTCCCTGCACGACTACTTCCTCGGCGGGCTCCTGTGGGGTTGGGCCGCCGACGGATTCCTCGCGGAGGCCACCCACGCCGCTGTCGCGTGGTACGGCCGGTCGATCGAGTGGATCTACGACCTGGCGCTGCCGGCCCGGTTGCAGAAGGCGACATGGCCGAAATACTCGTTCGCCGAATGGATGGTGCACCACGCCGACGCGGTGATCGCACACTCCGACCTGGCACTGTCGAACGTGCTCGCCGCCACGGGCGGCCCGGTAGAGGTGCTCCCGCTTCCCTACGAGGCATCCGTCGACCACGATGCGAGCGACCCCGACGTCGGGGGCAAGTACGGCCGCAAGACCGTGCTGACCTTCGGCGGCATCAATGCGAACAAGGCAGCCGACGTGGTCATAGCCGCGATCTCGGCGAACATCGCGACCAGGGATGCGCTCGAATACCGTCTCGTCGGTTCGATCGCCGAGGACATGCGGGCGAGTCTCACCTCCCTCGCCGACATCATGGGGGTCAGGCTCACCATCGTCGGCCAGGTGAGCGACGATCGCCTCAATGCGGAACTCGCGAATGCCGACCTGGTCTGCTGCCTGCGCATACCGAGCCTCGAATCCGCCTCGGCGACCGCGATCGAATCGATGCTCTGGTCGAAGCCGACGATCGTCGCAGACACCGGCTTCTATTCCAGCCTGCCCGATGACGCGGTCTTCAAAGTCGACGTCGACCACGTCGGCGACGAGCTCGTCGAATTGCTCGACAGCTTCGCACTCGGCACGCTCGCCTACGAGAGCCGGGCCGAGAGGGCGCGGATCTA
>Ga0247809_1001431_pt1 | contig 10734 bp, 8 predicted proteins | sample UWRJL104311B1_FD_180951 | JGI IMG/M metagenome (GOLD analysis project Ga0247809, IMG submission 180951) | Plant litter microbial communities from Arlington Agricultural Research Station in Wisconsin, United States - UWRJ-L104-311B-1 | ecosystem: Environmental > Terrestrial > Plant litter >...
CTTCCGGTACATCGGCGTAAATCGCCGGCGTCAGGTAGTACCCCTTCTGCAAGTGCGCCGGACGCGTCCCTCCGTAAACCAGTCGCGCGCCGTCTCGCTGACCGACCGCAATCGCCTCGAGGACTTTGTCCAGTTGTCCCTGACTGACCAGCGGCCCAAGCTTCACACCCTCGGAGAAGCCCTCGCCGATCTTGATCTGCTCGGTAGCCACGATCAGACGCTCCAGCAGCGCCGGGTACAATGCGCCCGGCTTCCCCCTGCGAAACCCTCGATTAAAACTCAACGACGCCGCCGAGCGCGCGCTCAACTTCTACCTCAACCCGGCCGCGCTCATGAACAATACTCCTCGCAAATCCAGCACCATTTACATGATTGCCCCCGATGTCGACCATGAAACCTTGCTGGTGCAATCCTGTGAGAACCTGGCGTCGGCCAGTGTCATGGCAAGAGTGGTATTTGCCTTGATGAAAAATCAAAGTGAATACAACCCAAATTCTATGCCTGGGGGTTCCCCCCAAACATAGAATCTCCCACAAAAGCCACATGGCTGTTTCATCGCCTCATAGCAGCTTTCTCTTGATAAAGGACCCCTGTCATGTATTTTCAATTGACAGGCCTGCTATCTGGAGACATCCCATGCCACTGGTTCGTGTCGACATCAAAAAGCATCAGGATCCCACCTTCGCCAAACGCGTCGGCCAGCTCATCTACGCCGCCATGCACAGCGCCATCGCCGTGCCGGAAAACGATAATTTCCAGATACTGACGGAGCACGATGAACACCATTTCATCTTCGACCCCCAATACCTGGGCATCAAACGCACCGACAATCTGGTGATCATCCAGATCACGCTGAGTGAAGGCCGTACGGATGAGAAGAAAAAACTGCTCTACAAAACCATCGCCGAAAGCCTGAATCGTGAACTGGCGGTGCGTCTGGAGGATGTTTTCATTAATCTGGTGGAAGTGAAAAAAGAGAACTGGTCATTCGGCAACGGGATTGCCCAGTACGCGCTTTGATCCTTCACCTTTTATACCTGTGAGCCACTGATGCCCCGAGTTTCCCGCAAGCAAGCCGACCTCAATCGCGAAATTATCGTCGAGGCCGCCACGCGGCTGTTTCGCGAGCGGGGCTTGCACGGCATCAGTGTCGTCGACGTCATGGCAGCCGCAGGTCTCACCCATGGCGGCTTCTACGGGCATTTCGAGTCCAGGGAGGCGTTGGCGCAGGAGGCCAGTGGTCGGGCGTTCGCGCAATCCGCAGAACGCTGGCAGGAACGAATCGCCGCCCATGACGACAACAATGACGTCGCCCGCCGTGCGCTGATCGAGCCTTACCTGTCGCAGGCCAGCCGCGACAATCCGGGGGACAGTTGCCCAGTGGTCGCCTTCGCTGGGGACATGTGCCACGAAGCGGCAGACAGTGGTTTGCGTCAGACCTTTATGGAGGGGCTCAACCGGCTGCTCAAATCCTACGGTTCGCTGTTGGATTCAGGCAATGCACACGCCGATCGGCAACAGGCGCTGGTGGAGTATTCGCTGATGGTCGGCGCCCTGACCCTCGCCCGCGCCAGTCGCGGCGATGCGTTGTCGGATGAAATCCTTGATGCGGCACGCACGTTCCTGACCTCGAAAGGTTCAGCCAACTGAACAGCCCCGTGTAAGACCTTTGGCCATTGCCAAACTGATCGGGAATCAGCAATCTGAAGCGACGTTCGAGCCCCGACATTCTTATGCTCACAGGAGCGCAGCATGCCTGCAACCGTTCTGGTACTGGTTGAAACCATCAATGATTATTTGCCGATTCTGGAACATCAGGGTTTTCACCTGATTCTTGCCCCTACCCCTGCCGAGCGCGCGGCAGCTATCGCCCGCAATGGCGTTCAGATCGATGCAGTGCTGACCCGCGGCCCATTGGGTCTTTACGCCGATGAAATCGCCGCCCTGCCCAACCTCAAGATCATCTGCGTCATCGGCGCCGGTTACGAACACGTCGACCTGCAAGCCGCCGCCGACCGTGGCATCACGGTCACCAACGGCGCCGGGGTGAATGCGTCATCGGTCGCCGACCATGCCATGGCGATGCTGCTCGCGCTGGTGCGTGACATTCCCCGCTGCGATGCAGCGGTGCGTCGGGGTGAGTGGCCGAAGATCATGCGCCCTTCCCTCGCCGGCAAGCGCCTGGGCATTCTCGGCCTCGGTGCCGTCGGCATGGCCATCGCCAAACGCGCCGCCAATGGCTTTGACATGACAGTGAGTTACCACAACCGCCAGCATCGCAGTGATGCGCCCTACACTTTTTGCTCCACGCCCACCGAACTGGCTCGCGTCTCGGATTTTCTGATCATCGCGACCCCTGGCGGCATTGGCACCAAACACTTGATCAACAAACATGTCCTCGACGCATTGGGGCGCGACGGATTTCTCATCAACATCGCCCGCGCCAGCGTGATTGTCACCGCTGACCTGGTCAGTGCGCTTGAACAACGACGCATTGCCGGCGCCGCGCTGGACGTTTTCGATGCAGAGCCGCATGTGCCGCCGGCGCTCAAATCGTTGAGCAACGTGATCCTGACACCGCATGTGGCCGGGCTTTCACCCGAGGCCACTCAGGGCACCGTTGAACTGGTCGGGAAAAACCTGACGGCATTCTTTAGCAACCAGCCGGTGTTAACGCCGATTGCCTTACCCCTCCCAACCATGCCCTGCGGAGTCGCTGATTAAAGGACACCCAGCAGTGTCCAGAGACGACGGGATTCGGCATCGGCGGAGATCAATTCGCCCAGCAACTCGCTCAGTGGCTTGTTGCCCCACTCCACTCCCCTCCGGATCAAGTAAGGAACGGGGCTGTGGGGTTCAGTACGTGCCAGGTATTCGGCAATCGACAACAATTGCCGATAGGCCTCTTCGCGGCTAGCCGGCTCACGAAATACCTGCGGCACCGACGACGTCGGGGATATCACGACAGTGGCTGATGGCGTCGTTGGCGGTAGCTCTGCCGCCGCTTCCGTTAACGTTCGTGGCTGCATGGCAATGAACTCCTGAACCAGGGTCAATATCGCCTCGATCACGTCCTGCAACGCTTTGAAGCCCGGCGCCTGATTACCGAGGTAAGCGTCGCTCCATGCCTCCAGCCGTTGCAGATGTTTCAGGCTTGACAGCAGATTCTCCTGACGGCGTAACCAGAAGACCTGTGGAGTGGCTCGAATCATTTCAGTGAGTTTTTTCTGTTCGCCTCGCGCCGTTTCCGCCGACGTTTTGGCTGCCTTGCTGTCATTGGCCAGAACCTGCTGCAGTTGCAGTCGCCGCCAGGCATCCAGGGAGTAACCCTCGAACTCACCGTTACCTGAATCGAGCAATGGCACCCGCGTCAGCAGCACTTCGCTGTAGCGGCGCGCAAGCCATTCAAGCGGAATGACCCGCCATGACTGATCACCGTCTTCGGCCCGAGGATGAAGGTGCTCGGGATAGCGTTCACATAAACCGGCGACCAACGCGAGGCAGCCCGGCAATCCGTCCAGGCCGTCCTGATGCAACCAGGCTTCACCAAGCCAGGCGCACAGCATCAGGTCCTTGCTGCGTTCCAGCAGTAAAGTGCGAGTCAGCTGCTCCAGCTCAGACCATTGGGCCCGTTTTATCGCCGACTGCCAGACGCCCGTCGGTAAGCTGGTGTCATCTTCGCGACGTAGTTCACGCGCCAGGTCGAACTCACGTTCATAGCGTAGATCCTGACCGCAAGGAGCCTCTTCGCTGATCGGTTCGAGCAGTCGGGCAATCACGTCCGGCAATAGTGGTGAAGTCAGGTTCACAAGCCTTCCTCCTGTGTCATGGCAGTCGCGGACGCGGTCACCCGGGTTTGTATGAAGGGTGAACGCGGGGCCCGGGTGGGCAACGGCTGAATGGACAGCGGCAGCTTCGAGCCTTGGCTCATTAGCGACAGGCGAACAAACATCAGAGTCTGCTCGGCCGAGATGGTCTGCGCAGTTACCGGCAGGCGCAATGTCAGCGCAAAATCGGTGAAGTCCATGTTCGGCTGGCGCTGTATCGACTGGTGCGAACGGATCAGACGCAGCAACGACCAAGGGCCGCCATACTCCCAGCCAGCCTCGAAATCACGCACTGCCAGGTTGGGCTGCGAGGGGTCGTTGACTGGGCGCTGCGAGCCATTTCTGGCCCAACGCAAGGTCAGCCGAACAGGTTGACCGACCATCCAGCGCAGGTTCGGCTGGGCTTCACCGGGGTAGTTGATCTGTTGATTGCCGGCGTACAAACTCCAGGCAATCACTTGATCAGCGCCACGCTCTTCCTCGCGATCGGTACGCCAGCGCACGTCCATTTCAATGCCCAGGATGCCGCTCTTGTCCCGCACAAACAGCGGGCCGAGCCACGTGTTTGCCTGCTTCAAACGATTGAGAAAATCCTCGGCGGCCAAACGCTCCGGCGTCTGACTGAGTTGTAACCCGGCTTGCGCCACTGGCAGACGCTTGTCGATCAAGTCGAGAAAATGCTGGACCCGGGCCGGGTCGGCGTCGGTGGCCTGCAAACCATTGGAAAACGGGAAGCGCTCGGCCAAGTACTGGTTGAAATAGTTCGCCAGGTCGTTCCACGCCGTCGCTGCTTGTTGTTGTTGCAGGAACTGACAACGTTGCATGGCGCTTTGTTGAAGATTCAGTGCGCGCAGTGCCAACGTTCCGCGACCGCCGGACAGGCTGGCGGTTTGCAGAATCTGAGCGCACGACGTGGCATCCATTTCGATAAAGTCGCGACTCAACAGCTGCTCGATCTGGGCCGGTGAGCTTGCGGGGTTCTGGTCCTTGTACTTGAGCAATTCTTCATTGAGAGCGTTGAATTGCGTCACTCGCTCATACTCCTGCGCCGAGAGGTTCTGCTGCTGGGTTTTCAGCCATTCCAGCGCCGAGGTGCGCCGTTCGGTGATCCCGAGCATGGTGTTGAATTGCTGTTTGAGGCTCAGCTTCAAATCCTGCACATCGCTGGCGCCATATAACTGCAGACCGAGGTTTTTCGAGCCGTCCCACAGGCCAATTTCAGAACGTTCGCTAAAGAGCGGTTGGGCGACGATTCCATCGAGGCCGCTGGCGACTTCAGCCAGGGCCCGGCGGTTCAACGCACTTTGCAATCGCATGGCCAGATCGCTGCGACGCACTTCGATGAAAGCCTTCTGCAGGTCAATAGCCTGTGCGGCCTGCACATTGAAAACACCCTTGTTAACCTGGTCATTGCGTTCCCGGAAACTCGTCATCATGGCCTTGACCACTGCGCCTTCAGCCGCTTGCAGCAAGGCGCTACGATACGCAGGGGGAATACGTGGCAGCTCTTCGGCGGCATACCTCTTGTAACTGGCAAAATAGTTCAGCGCATTGGCAAAGTCGTCGCCATCAACGCCCTGCCCCTGCCCGTTCGGAACAACGGGCTGATCAGCCTGCAAGGCGATGGCCACAAAATCGCGTTTGAACAGCGCCTGTACCGCATTATTCAACTGGCTGACATGCTCCTGTAATGCCAACTGTCCGCTACCTTGTTGAACCAGCAAATTACCTCTGGCCCCTGCCTGGGCGATCCACTGGTCGCGAAAACCATGCTGCAACTTCGACGCGTGCTGATCCAGTTGCTGTTCCACTTGTTGGCCGAGCAAGCTGCTCTGGCGCACCTTATCCATCATGTCGCGGTAGCCCGGTACAAGGTCCTGCCCCTTGCCACGACTCCATGCCGAATTGGTCAGGCCGATCAGCGCTTGCAGGTCATCGATCAACGCGCGCAAATCTTCAAGCTCAGTCAGGGAGTTGCCACTGCCAGCCTCAAGCCGTTCCAGATGCAACTTGAGATAACCGGCCTGGCGGACGAAATTGTCTGCGAGAAAATACTGGTCAAGCCAGCGTTCCATGAGCCCGGAAAAATTTTCCTCGATGGTTTGGCGATCCAGGGCCAGGTCCAGTGGTTTCAAGTCGCTACCATTGGCATCGAGCAACACCCGGTTGTAAAAACCGGCTCGGCGCAAGGTGCCAACATTGAGGTTCAAGGACAGGGCATTGTTGCTCAGCAACGCTAGATCCTCGAGTGGTGCTTTAGGGTTATTCAGCGCCTGATTGAACCATTGGTTCTGTTGTTCAAGACGTACCGCGCGCTCCACCAGGTCCTTGGCCTTGATGTAATTTTGCCATTGCGCGGGATCCTCGCTTTCGACGTTGCCTCGGCGCTCGGTATTGCGGATAGCCTTCAGTTTTGCCAGTTCCGCGTCCAGCAGGTCGTGCAAGGGCTCCAATAAGTGGCTCTGAGCGGTCAGGCGCAGTTGATTCTCCAACTGCACATCCAGCGACGAAAACCAGGAAGTGGGAAATACCAAGGAAGTGAAGTCCCAGCGTGGGGCCTTTTCCAATACACGCCAGAACCCTTGAACGTTGCGCCGGGTCGCCTCCAGACGATGCGATTCATCGGTGATCGCCACGTAATTTTTCTGCGCACCCTGCAATAGCCGCGACAATTCATGCGCGTCCTTGACCGAGTCCTGCCAGACCCAAAGCATGCACGCGGCCCAGACCACACCGACCACCAGCGCCACCCCACCGGTCAATCGCTGCCATCGCTGACGCAGGCGCAGCAAGCGTGGAACCACCAAGGCCAATCCGCGTTCAGCGACCACCCGGCGCTGCCACAATTGTCGAGCGAACACACTCTGCTGCAACTTGGTGTCGTACGCCGAGAAGCTGTCGAGCGCGTCTTGCGAAGGTTGATTAGCAGTGAAATACACCCCACGAAAACGCGGCGCCTCGCCTTGGGCGTTACCCTGAAAAACTGGCTCGAGCAACGTTTGCAGGTTGCGCTTCAACACCTCGATTTGTTCCGGCAACCCAAACAACTCGCCCTTCAAATGGCCGGTCAAGGCACCGATTTCGACAATCGATTCCGACAAGGCGCGGATCACCTGGTCAAGCGCCTGATCACTCCATTGCGTTTGCCAAACGGCCTCGAGGCCATACGGTGAGGACCAACCCAGCGTGCGCTCACGAGCTTCTTCGGGCAGCGCCGTGATCAAATCCTGAAAACCTGGCAGCTCTTCCATGCCGGTAATCACCACGTACACCGGCAGGCTCAAGCCGAACCGTTGCAGCAAATCGATGAAGCGCCGCCGAGCCGCCAGACCAAGGCTCGCCGCCTGCTCGGCATTGACCAGTCGGCTGACCGGTACCGTCCAGATCACCCCGTCCAATGGCCGTTGGCTGCGCAAGCGCAGGATCAATCCCAACAAGCGCCACCAGTTGCCTCGTTGCAGGTTCATGCCTTCTTCAGGCAGGAACAGCCCCTGCGGCACCACCAGCACAGCGCCTTCGGGATCCGACCACCAACGCCCGAACCAGGCAGGTTTGTCGGTCGGTTGCAGGCGCCATTGACGGCACAATTGCGTGCCCTGGGTTTCGTCGCCGAGCATCAGCATCCATGGAATCTGGTAACGATCCTGAGCGCCCTGCTCCTGCTCCATATGGCGGACCGAGGTATAAAAACTGCGAATCGCCGCCCCGCTCTGGGTGCGTAACCACCAGACCACTCCCCCACAAATGATCAGCACCAACAGCACGACAAAGCTCAGACCGACCCAGCCAGGCGTGCTCATAAGTTTTGCTCCGACGCGGCAACCGAATCGGTCATCTGCAGCACCGGATCAAGTTCCTGGCGAATGTCACGCCAGAAAAACTGCCCCAGCCCTGTCAGTAACATCACCATGGCGAAAATGCCCAGACCGAGACGAAAACCATCCGGCAAGGATTGACGCACCGGCAACTGCACCGGCGCTACCATCGAAGGTTGCTGGAGCCTTGCGCTGACATCGGCATAGTCTGCGTCGTGCTGCCAGGCAAAGCTGAACAGCGCCAGGCGCAGTTTTTCATGCTGGATCTGACTCTGCTCACCGCGCAACCGACCTTCAAACCCCAACACCAGGCATTGCAAATAAACATTGGCCAGGTCGCGGGTGGTGGGAATCTGTTCGTCCAGCAGCGTCTGGATCGCCAGCGGCAGTTTCTCGCCGGCCTGCCGACTTGCGTACATCCGCGATTCCAGCGGTTTTTCCTGCCAGGCAGACTGGCCCGGCCATGGCGCAAACAAAAGCGTTTCATCGATTAACGCGACAAAGGCGTAGACCAACGCCTTCACCTGGTCAGTCGCCGCATCCCCGACCCGGGCGAACGCGGTTCGCCACAGCCGCTGGGAGATTTGCGTCGACAGGTCGAAAACGGCCTCCACCAACGCCTCATCGTCGCGGTCCTTGGGCAACTGACTCCATTCCTGGGACCATTGCAGCCACGCCTCGCGAAAAGCATTGCTCAGCGGTGCGTCGCGAAGTCCCTGTGTACCCGGCCCGGCATTCCCTTCAGACATTCGATACCCTCTCCTTGATCAGACACTTTCACTCGCCTGAGCCACAAACAGCACCACTTGCCATGGACTGCTCGTCGGTTTTGAGGCCGGTGCGGCAATCAGCAACGGCAACTTCCCGTCGAACCACTGGCCCTCAGCCGTCACCACAAACAAGCGCGTGTCATCGCCGACGCTGTAGGTCACTTGCTCATTGCGGCCGATGGCCTGATGAGACAAACCGCTCATGCGCTGGCGACTGAGCATCGGAATGTGCGGTGCTGAGGCAATAATCGCCCCGCGCAGCCATTCGCTGGCGTCCTGTTCGCCGCTGCCGCTGGGCATGCGCAAACCGATGACCAGACGCTGACTCGGCTGATCGTCGGGCAGTTGAATCGAAAAACTCTGGTCACTGCGTTCAAACGGCAAGCTGCGGTAGCCGGCGCGAATCAGTTGGAGGGTTCGTTCGAGCCAGTCAAGGACCGACTCATAGCCGCGTTGCAATTCCAGAAAATCCAGTGGGCCAAAGGGTGGAACACCCGCCAACGGGTCAAGAGCGGACCATGCGCCTGCCAACCCGAGTAACCCACCGTACAAGGTTTGAGGCGTTGCCAGTCGACTGTTCAACACGCCCTCTACTTCCGGCAGACGAGCCCACAGCGCCGTCAACTGGCGACGGATTTCCATCGCGTCATCCTGATTCCCGGCCTGCTGAGCCTGGCGCAGACGGCCGGCCAGGAACATGCATTTTTCCCGCGCCCGGGCACACAGGCCCGCTACCCGACGCCCCAACATAGACTCGGGCAACAGGCACGGCGTGGGCGGCGTGTAGGGCAACGACAGAAACCCGCCGCCCTCCTTGCGAATTTTCAGCAGCGGCAGACAGATAGAGTCGGCTTTATTCAATTGTGTGCACAAACGCGGATTAGGACGCCACACAGTGATCGACTCGGGGTACTCACCGCTGGTCAAATCCGGCAATGCATCGCCGACCACCGACTGCAGCCGTCCCTTGAGCGGTAGTAGCTGGCCGGCTCGCCACAACGGGCTGACGGCAAGGTACACGGTCACCGTGGCGTCTTGCGAAGCGTTGACCGCTTCGTTGACATCAAGCTCCAAAGTCGGTCCGACGCCCACCTGCAGGTCGACCGGCAAACCGTCAGGCAACGTCGCTTGTAGATTGAGTAAGCGCACCAGCCCGGCACTCAGTGCACCAGGGTCGAATTCAACCCGGCTCACGCCCCAGAACCATGGATTACAGGCTTGAGCAAAATGCGCCACCAATGCTTCGGCTCGAAGGCCTTGCAACTGAAAATGCTGGGGCAACAATTGCATGCCCTCGTGCCAGCAAACCGCATCAGGTAACAGGCTCATACGAGTCCCTTCGACGTTTACATCGCCGCGCAAACCGGCGGCTTGGCGGTGTGTTCACTGCGGGGTGTTGCTGACCAGCGTCATCTCGCGACTGTCGAACTTAAGCCAGGCATTGTTCTGATCATCCAGCCGCAATCGGTGTGCTCCGGGAGTGTTATAGCTGGCGAAAACCAAAAGTCCAGCGGCCCGCTTGCCCCCAAGCGGGAACGGTTGTTTGTCGATGAATTGTCCCGGGACCAGTTCCAGCCCCCACACCGTTATCAGTTGCTGATAGTCGCGTTGATACTGTTCGCGATCAGCAAACCACTGTCGTGCCGTGATGCCGGACAACTGTTTGAGCAAATCCGGGTCGTTAACGGCGATGAAGTCCACGGCAATCGGGGTGTCGTCGTTGGCCTTCGGAGCGACTTGCAGTGTCAGGCTATCGAGATCCACCCGCGGCCCGAAAAATGAGCAACCGGAGACACTCAGGAACAGGACAAAAGCAAAAAAACGTGCAGACAAATTGAATTTTCCTTTTACCGAGCAGGTCCAAAAATGTTTTTTGCTTGCCTTTTTATAGACCTGTTCTAGTGTCTTGGGTAGTTCGGCCCCCATGCCGAATGTGGAAGGTTCGTCAAAGGACCGACAGATCCGTCTGCCAACCTTTCTAACCTTCGGCCCAGCAAGGGAAAGCGATGAGCGGGCCTCCCGATGCATTGCGCCCATTCATGCATCGGAGTCAGCCAACATGGCAGAAAGCACTCAACACAAGCTAGACAGGGTCCGCCCGCCCCGGGTGCAAATCACTTACGACGTCGAAATCGGCAACGCCATCGAGAAAAAAGAATTGCCGTTGGTCGTCGGCATTCTGGCCGACCTTTCCGGCAAACCTCTGGAGCCACTTCCCAAGTTGAACGAGCGGCGCTTTACCGAGATCGATCGCGACAACTTCAACGAAGTGCTTGCCTCGATCTCCCCTCGCGCCACCTTGCAGGTCACCAACACACTCAG
>Ga0247809_1001433_pt1 | contig 10713 bp, 13 predicted proteins | sample UWRJL104311B1_FD_180951 | JGI IMG/M metagenome (GOLD analysis project Ga0247809, IMG submission 180951) | Plant litter microbial communities from Arlington Agricultural Research Station in Wisconsin, United States - UWRJ-L104-311B-1 | ecosystem: Environmental > Terrestrial > Plant litter >...
CATATTATAACAGTCCAGAAATCCTCTATTGAGCTTGGCATAGAGACAACTCTAAGTGGACCATGAGGATTAATATATGTTACTTTCCTAAAGTAGTCTCGTCTGAGAATGGTGATTAGAGCGTCTTCGCATACGCACTGGAGCTGCTCTCAAGTCTAGCTTGATTTAAACCGGCACTCCCTAAATTGGTGCCTAGACTAGCAAATGAATCAAAAATCAAACGATTTCAAATTCCTAATTGTAAAAATCAAACGCCAAGTAAGATAAACAATATTCTAATTGCTAGCGACGCAACAAAATTAAAAGTAAACTACTATGGCATGAAAACCTAACGCAGTCCCATCCACTAGACATATGCGATGTTCATCGGAATCATTTTGAAACATCAAGGGAAATAAATTAATTGCTACCACCGATTCTCGTGATAACTATCAGTCGGGCCTCGATGCTCTCGCGCGGTAAGGCGTCTTTTGGCGCTAAAGGATTCATGAATGCTGTATGAGGACAAACTATAGATTCGATGTTAGAGGGGAAGGAATACATGGAACTAGATTCTGTAGAACACATACATCTTAGGCCATTACCTGGATGAGAATCGTAGCTCAAGAATAGTAGCATCTCATCCGCAGTTTGATCACTAAGCCAGAACCATCGTTGATCTTTGTGGTATCTAAGGGCATAATACTCTCCAGCGTAGTCTGGCGTTGGGTGGTATTCTATGGTCACCAGATCATTTTTTCTGGTCGAAAAGTAATCACAAACCGTGATTGGGTTATCCTGAGCTGGGTACACCAACGGTTTCCATGCACTGTAATGCGAATCTATTAGGCGCTTCATTGTAGTCAAACTAGATGTATTAAACTTACTTAATGATTTGCAACCGCCATATGGCAGGCTTATTCAAATACTGATCTGCTTCGGCAGTAGTGAGATGTCGTCGTATCCTACGAGGACCACCTTCAGCAGTTTGATCTGTCTAAGACGTTAATCGCAACTTTGTTTCGATGTAGCAACTAACCAATATGAGGCTTATTAGAAGTTGGGTCCCAGTTTTTTCGCCCGTCAATTCCATACACAGATTCTTTATGTAACTTCGGTTGATTCTTCCGAAACTTTGATCATGATCCATTCAGCTATTGTTCTGCGTCCAAAAGCTCTTTCATCATCTTACCCGATAATCATAGCATATCACAGCATCGGCTTTCAATTCTGTCTTTACTAGTTTTGTTACTTCTTCAAGGTAGCTGCTAATATTACTGTCTTCAAATGGGTGTATGGAGGAGTTCTGTGAAATTTTCAAGTATTGGAACCCGTGTTCCTGAAGATTAACTTTGTTCTCTTGCCCTCTCAAATCTTGAATTGGTATGTCATGAATTTTGGTGTAGGTAGGGGTAATATGCGAGTTTTTGTCAGTCGGTTGTTGATCGCCTTCGTAGATTCGTGAAATCTGATCTGAGATGTCAATACATTCAAATGATGCCTTGACAGTAGGGCCGGTTAGAGATGGCAGCATTGTCATATTTTCAGAGGAGAGTAGGAGGTTATTGCTCAGAGGCAACTAAGGGTGCACAATTTAGTTCAAGAGGACAATAAATGAGCATAAAACATAAATCTTTCAACCCTTCAATCGCGTTACTAAACTGTAGACCAAAAATATGATAAGGTCTGGGTCTAGTACTACCGCCGTACCGCGCACGGTTCTCAATAAATCCTGGCGCTGACGCCGCTTCCCATGCAACTGCATGAATCTTGCTAGCGTTGCCGCCGTATCTTGTAGTTGCGGTAGACACAGCTATTCGCCTCAAGTGGTACAAAATTTAGCTGGCCCGCAGTCGGTTTATGATTTATTGGACATTCTCCAGCATATAAGTTCTCACTATCAATCTTGTTTCCAAGTAGAACGCTGCATCTCAGATAACAAGCACATATACAACATCTGATCGTCTGACTTGAGCAGATCATTTAATCACAAGAAAAAATAGCTATGTCGCCCTCAAAACCTCAATGTGAGTAATACTTGTATAAAACTAAGCATTGTGAAGCTAACTGATTAAAAACAGCAACTTCAAGTGTTGTTAGAGTTATGCAAGAGAACTGCAGCCATGGTGGTTAAAGTAGTGGTAGTTGAAACATCGGTGTAGGAAAATATAATCCAATGGGATGGTCTAGTTAGCCTTGGTGTGGTTTTCCTACTGGGTTTTCCCACACCTTCGTGCAAATGCAAAGGCAATTCAATCAGCGTTCATTATTTTCATCCTTTCGCCTTTGTGGGCTTCCATGTTGTTTTTCCACTTTCAAATCTGTTTCAAAATGGCAGTAAACCTAATATTCAAACTTAAACTTCGTCTCAATTTTTATTCACTGTGAGTTGGGTATAGTTGCATACGGAAAGCAGTACTCACCACCTTATTCTCTTGTTAAAAGACAGTAACTATGTAATAAAGGTCACGCTCGTGCTGCAAAATCTGTTACTTTAAATTACATTAATTGAGGTTCCAAAGCGAATGCAAAACATGTCGCTGATAAAAGAGCTACTATGAAGAATGAGAAAGGCTTGAATAAAAGGTCGACCTAGGAACACAAGGTGTGAGAATGATAAGATGTCAAGTCTGTCTTTCATTAGTACACTACTCCAGAAATTCCTCATATCGAAACTATACTCCTAGCACAATTTCACACACGGGGGAAACTCGGTCCTTATCCTGAAGAGTAAATTTAAGGATATTTTCTCTCTCCTTGAAAAGTCTATGTAGTGCTATATTATGTGCCGAATAGAGATGGCCAACTTCTCTGGGCTTGGGCTAACGCCGTCTTCAAATCAGTAGTAGAATTTGTGTTCAATTTTATATTTGCACCTGTATCTTGCCATCTTAGCTCGAAGCTAAGCATCTCACTATGCAAGGCGGTAGCATTATACAACCTCATTGGCACAGCCTGAAGATATTCAACGAATATTTGCCATCGAGGCTTATAATAGGTCGAAACCAAGCCGCTCCAGTCCTTTGATGCATAGTCGGCTATCTCACCGTTAGGTCCCCACAATGTCACTTGGTTCCGGGCATCGTACTCGTAAAGCGCAGCGGTGGTCCTATTATGTGCTGCCCAAGCCATGGCACGGTTTAACCAAGTAGCGAGCTGAAAGTGTTCATTTGTATTGAGGACATCATCTAGAGTTTCCAATAAAGCAATCAGGCTTCGACCGGCGGAGGCGATGGCAGAAACATTTGCAGATGCCGAGCAATAAATATTAATGAGATTAGTGTATGATGCGATAAACTCGTTAGCAATAATTTGTCGGCTAATATCCACAAGGTCATAGAGATATGCGGGATTTTCCCACAGAAGGACATTCTCGGTCGCAGCGCTAATGAACGAGCTCCATGCCCGGGTAAGAATATTCGTGTCGTAGTTGACCGTTGTTGGATGACGTCCAGTGCGGTTGACAAGCCCATCCCTGCTAGGCTCGAGGCCGAAGATAGACTTGGAAATAGCTGACGAGGTGAGGTTTGTGTTGTTATATACCGTAGTGCGCATTGTCTCCCATGCCTCGTAGATTCCTTCGGGCACCGTAACACTGCCCGAGTAGCGGCTTGTTGCCCAATTTTTAAAATACTTATTCGTATCGATTGGTGTTAGAGACCAGGCTTGATCGAGTAGGAGGTCGTACACTATTTGATTTTCTTGCTCCTGGCCTTCCATAGTTAGGCCAAAGCCGACGAGAGATCTCGATCTGGAGGCTGCCTCGATAGAATTAATCGTAAGGTTCATGATTTGCCCTCCCAAACCCATGTTACCGCCGTAGTTGTGAAGCTGACACCAGATCCATGGTTTACCATAGTATGAATTAGTACGCTGCCATTGCGGCACTGATTCAGAAAAGAGATCTAAGACTATCATATCGGAATCTTCCAGGATTCCAGCAAACCAGGACTCAATCAGGTTATCAGTCCAGAACAACGAATTAGAGAAGAGCCAGGATGGCATCATCCAAACAGCTTCGGGGTCGGCTGCTTTGAGGCTTTGCCACGTGCGGTGAGAGATATTGCGTAGATAATTTGGATCGTTAGAGGATGGGTTGTTCTCGTTGTACTGGTCCAGGATATAAATATGGCTGATATCACCATACGCTTTCCGCTGCTTAGCAATGAAACTCTTTTGCAAAGCAGAAAATAGTGGATCAGTAGGCTCCAGGAAACAATTATTCGTGTATTCAGAGGGGAAGTCACTCCACTGGGACCCGAATACAACACTAGCATTAGGTTGAACACGCAATATTGCTTTGGGGACAAAGCCTGCGAAACCCGGCAGCACCGGGGTCATCCCCAATTGAACCATGCGAGTCACTATCTGCTGGTTCAATGAGAACTGCTGGTCAACCCATGATTGAGAGAGTTCGCTATTCCACTGTCCCTGGATATTTCCCAGACGATTCCAGCTCTGGAAGGCAGGACCACTCAGGAACGTCGAGATTTCTTCGTCAGTAAAACCGATTTCTTGAAATGTGTCAATGACTATCTTTTCTGCGCCAACCCATGCCAGAGGTAGGTTAACACCGTGAAGTGCCATCCAATCAAGCTGCAATTCCCAGTCATCCCAAGACCAAAACACGCTAGTGTATGAGAATGTGACTACAATAATGACTTAGAATACTCGTCATATAAGAGACTAAGAAGAATTGTACCAGTGTTAAAATGATATCTCCATGGCACAATGCTGTTTCCTTGGATTGGCTCCTGTAGGGTAGGGAGAGGAAAGGGTGCAGCGTGCAATCTGCTGCCAATGTACCAGTATATGTCTACATGGGCGACATCAATTAAGTACCGATGCAGCCTGCGTTACGAATTAGCTTCGAATCAGACTAATGGTCAATGGAATACGGTGGCGATATCTAGTAGATGATAGGGGCCTACCCGGACGATAGCGCACTGATAGTAGTACCCTCGACTCGAATCTTGCCCTTACAGGTTGAAGAGACCATGTACTGGTCATATCCGGTGGCATTGCTAAAAGAGTCGACTAGTGAGAGCTCAAAACTGCCTGCATGGAAAGGCATCCGCCGCTCAATCAGACTCTGGACTCCCTTCGTTGAATAGGCGTAACTAATAGTCGCGGACATAACCAAAGGCAATGTCAAAAACCAGGACATCATGACTTGCTCATCAGATAGTATTTCTGGACTATATCAATATATGACTTTGGAACTGTGGTGCTTCGTCTTTACATTCTAGTTCTACCAAATGCTGGCTGGAATGACGTTTGTTTCTAAAGGGTAATGTGCGAAAGCATGAAAATATCGAGAGAATGGTCTCTCCTGGGCTAGCGAAGGTGCAATGTCCCCAAGGACGCCGAGAGTGCCAAGACCCTTGTATACTGAAGTGGCGAGTTGTTGTTCTGAACTTCTGCGGGGGTGGAGGATACAGTTCATTTTAGATGGCGGTTACGTAGCTTTCGAACTAGTTTCAAATTGTGGAATAGATTTACTTTCATCTCTAGGCTCGCAGTGGAAGATGTCAATATCCTCGCTTAGCATCCCTGAACCATGTATTCGGAAACCGTCAAAAGATTTCGCGCGGAAACGCTAGTGTAAATTCTGGCGGTATCGGTCCTGATTTGACAACGTTGCTTGGTAATATGGGGAAGATAGTATCTCTTATCGCGAGCTAGGTTGGGAAAAATGTGAGAGATGCGGGAGTAATATGATTTGACAGCAATAACATCTTTTCCCACTTATAACCTTCCCCTTGAACATATATTACCACTTTCCTTTCGAGTACTGGGGGTATTAATCATATAATCTTTCATGCTACTGATCATCGCCATGATCAAGATAAGATGCGTAGCTTTATGCTCAAAAAATTGCTCTCAGATTAGAGAATGGTCCCTAGTGTAATGCTGAAAGTCCTACCGGAGGTACTAATATGCTGGTTGGGGGTTACGCACACAAATCCCACCTAACACCCTTTACTTTTGCGGTTCGCTGGCAGACTCGACTCAACGCAGTAGATACTAGTTCGATGGAATCAGTGGGATATTTCAAGGACAGAAATTGTAGCATGTCTACTGTGTCGATTGTTTTTCCAAGAAATAACAGCTGAGTACTTAACTGACCCTTCCATGTCTTACAATTCTTATTTAACAATGTCTGAACGGTAAGATGACCGCTATCATTTACATTAAGCCGTCGCTTTCTGAAATGTGAGTGTCATTAGGTAATATATAACAGTAAATAATCGCCCCTCAGTACTCTTGTGATCTTTGTATCTCCGGTCCGTAAAGCTCCGCAGCTTGCTTTGGGATAGCAATCAATAATTGTAAATTTAGTATCTTAATTACTTGTCTCATTTCATTGTCTTTTTCACCGTCTCTCAAAATCCAGGAACTGCAGAAGATCATAGCATCCGGTCCAACTTTATCAAAGAAAGCTATCTCAACGCTAAATAGAGGCTCTGGCAAGTCACAGAAATATGCGTACTTCCATTCAATCCTAGAGTCAGAAACAAACCACTCACCCATCTGCTTGATAACAACCAGCAATAAGTCAATACATACTTGATCAATGTAGCCAATAGTATGAATATCATGTCAGATAGTCTGTTGTAAGAACTATTGACATCATATCTTGTGAACAAACTATCGGAAAGCTTTTTGATTCTCACATACTTACAAAATTCCTTTATTACTATACAAGGATTGGATTAAGTTCTAATGCCCTTAATCGTCTTACATTGCTATAAAGTTTGTTCATGTTCATCTAAAATCAACTCTTTAACTCGAAATCAGGAATTATTTTACCCTGTATCAAAATCCTATATATCTCTTCGTACTAGACTTATTCATATCAGACACGTGTTTTATATTGGAAATCAGCAAAGTCTCATACTCTAGCGTTTTCATATAAATCATTAAGGATCACTGATTGATTGCCTTATTGATTTAGTAATAATAAAAATATTTGAATTAATGATTGATTATTAACTCTTGCTGCTTTAAACAAACTTGATATCGGCACCTAACCCTAACTGCTTTGTCCACCATATTTAATAATTACAACTTCCTCCTCAAGTACCCAAGAGTGAACCGTTTTCTCCCCATCCATAGCCCCATACACATAGCATGGTCCCATAATTTCCCATGCGTCACTTTCTATTTTTGTGCTCCAATCAACATCAACCTTTCAGATTACAAAGGACATCTTCCTTCCCGATGTCTACTGGAGTGATGGACTGTTTATGTGATGATTCTTTTCTTTGTATACACTGTACCTTTAAGTGAATGCTCTATACAATGGACCGGGGTTGTATGCACCAAGTTCTAAACATACGAAGGGAATTTCTAGACGCTTAGTTGTAGAACTCAAGAATAAGTCCATAGTATGGTTCTCTAAAATTCGAAATACTTCTCGTTAATTTCGGGCAGCATATCCTCAGCAGCACTGCGTGTCTTGAGCGGGCTAGGAATTCTATTTTTAGTCACGAAAGAAGGAGTTTCTCTGCTCTCTATATCCTTGCACTTGAGGTGACTTATTTAGATTTTAGATTGAATTAAAATGCCAGGGGTCACGCTTCCACAAAAATGTATTTCTAGCGCCGCCTTCGAAGAGATTCATATTATTCATGGCCACTAGAGGCTATACTACAATCTCAAAATATCCGGAGCTTACAGCATATATCACCTCTTGGTCCTCATAGCCAGTCGAAGCCACAATTTTCCAACCCCTTTCCTCCCCGTTCATCCGTTCCGCCTATCCCATAACGTCCTAAACCCCGAAGCTAGCTGCCCTAGCAGGACCTTGGGCTCCCCAACCTCCTGGATCCTGCCCCCATCCATAACAACAATAACATCACTATCTATGATAGTCTCCAGTCTATGCGCCACGGCAATAACTGAGCAGTGTTTGAACTCCTCGCGTATAACCTTAAGTACCCGCTGGTCTGTCTCCTGGTCGACGCTACTCGTGGGCTCATCCAAAAGCACAATGCTCCTTCTTTCCCGACGGAGGACGGCGCGCGCAAGACAGAATAATTGCTGTTGGCCTTGAGATAGCTCTATGTCGCTGAAATCTGTGTCAAGCCCGCCGCGATCCTCGATCAGGCCCCATATACCGACTTTGGTGAGTGCTGATATCAGCCGTGCGTTGTTGACGTCATCCGATACTACATTTGGCAGATTGGCTTCGCCAGGAATGAGATTCTGACGCACAGTGCCAGGCAACTTGACAGGATCTTGAGGCAGGGTAATGATGTGGGTCCGGATAGAATCCCTGGATAATGTGGAAAGATCCAAGCCATCGATATGGACAGATCCTGACTCTATCTCTAGTAGGCAGAGAAGGGTTAAGATCAGGGAGCTTTTCCCACTAAAATACCGAATCAGTCGTGGATCAATGTCTGCTGCTCCATATCTGTCCTTGTCCAGTTCGATGAGCACTTACCTTCCAGTACGACCGCATACCCCAACCTTTTGTCCAGGTTGCACGGTGAAAAATAAATTGTGAAGAACAGGATTATCGTTTCGCCTATTATGATGGGTTAGCGGCGATATCCATTGTGAAGCACTGTCCATGGCCACAAACTTATAGGCTGCCGAAACGTTCTTTAGCTCTATCAGTCCCTTAGACGGCCAGTCCTTAGACACTATCCTGTCTTTACCCGGCTCGTCTTCTTTCGGCGTGTCTTTTAGGAACGAACGTAATCTCGCGATAGCCCCCAATGAGGTTTCCAGGTCAGCCCAGTTGTTTACGAGCTCAGATAACTCTGTATTAAGCGAAAGGATGCTGATCATAGCAACGCCAATAGCACCTTGTGTTGTCGTGTTGCGGAACTCGACAGCAAAGGCAACCAAAATAATAGCGATGGCAGCAATAAACAGATCCAAAACGACGGTAAGCCAGCGCTGGATACAGAACAGCAAGTAATAAGGCTTTTGCGATTTATCGAGAAGCTTGAAGTTGTCTTCGAGGAGCGATTGTTTCCAGCCAAACGCCCTGATTGTGGTCAGGCCGTCGATTACTTCGGTGAAGAGAGTGAAAAGCGGTGTCTTGGCTTCGAGGTCAAGATACCGTATTTGTCGGGATGTACGCAGGTAATATCTCGCAAGAAAGTATAGGGCAATAACGCTAAATGGAATCACAGCTGCAACGTATTGTGCACCAGCAGCAATCAGGACGGTACTAAGCAGGACAAACATGATGTCTAGGTAGGCAGTAAGTTAGTTTTTTTATCTGGAGAATTCGGTGGATTGTAGAATGACAGACCGTAAAGGGTATGGTATGCAGCTACGGGTAGTCGGTTGTCGAGAAGAGTCATATCTTGAGCAAATCTGTTCAGAGTCACACCGCTATCGGTAGTAGTAAAAAACCACAAGGGCGCCCTGTCAGAATGGGTAAGAGATTGACATTGGCCCAAGTTGGCGGTCAAGAATACTTACTTCATCACGGATTGCAGGAATAGCCAGTGAAGATGCTGAGCCGATTTTGGCACAATAACAAGCATAAAGAAACTGGCTCAACGCATTAGCCCCCCACCTGACTGAGATAGCAGTCTATGAGATCTTACCTCACGCTAAAAACTGACGCAATTACGCACGAAAAGGCCAAAGCAAAGTAGGAGCCGAAGTAATAGTTAGAGTTGTTATTTATGCCTTGTTCCGCCCAGAGACGAATCCACACATCTGGCAATTTAATTAGAGTCGTCAAAATCATGGAACTCATGGCAATAAAAGTAAATTGAGTTATTGACGGCGGCACTTACGAGGTATCTTAGATAGACCAGTATAAATTATAGCAAGACCTAGCCAGAAAAGTGCAACAGTAGCACTTACAGACTTGAAGTAGAATTTGTACAGGCTCATATCGCCCGTCTGCCGCTTAAGGTCTAATCCTTCCGAGTCTTCTATCACGGTGTCGACTTTGAGTATGACTGGCGCTACGTTCACTTTTTCGTTTTCCACGACTTTAGTTTTCGAGATTTTCTCCAGAGCTAGGTCTCGAACATAACCATCTGAACTTTGCAATTCGACATAACTACCTTGCTGAGCAATTTGTCCGTCTTTGGCCAAAACAACAATGGCATCAGCGGCAGGAAGATGGTGGACTAAATGACTCGATCTTAGTAGTCTGTGCATAGCACCAATGGGTTCAGAGCCTTACCTGAGTGTGTTGCAAGAATAACGGTCGTCTTCATCGATTTAAGGAGCCCTTTTTTGCCAAATAGCCTCCCGAAAACCGACGAGGCAGTCGCATTATCCAAAGCACTCAAGACGTCGTCAAGAACGAGAATAGGTTTGCGCGAGTATACTGCCCGTGCTAAAGCCTTCTTGTAGTTAGCGTATGCTTCTTTAGTCCTTGTAATGGAAAAGTGCCTACGACACGGTGCCTTTGACCACCACTCAAGGCAACTCCCCCGCTCCCTACAAGTGTCTGATCGCCATTTGGTAGCAGAGAAAGATCCTTCTCAAGAGCACAAGCTCGAATGACGGTAGTAAACCACAAGTCATCAATAGGATTTGGGCCGAGTATATTGTTTCGGATAGAGATATTTTGAAGCCAGGGAGTCTGGTCACAATATGCAATTTGATTGTTTTCAATCTCAATATAGCCTTTAGATAGACACTTCTCCCCAAGTATGACTTTGAGTAGGGTTGTTTTGCCCGAACCAACTGAACCAACTATCATTGTACATAGTGACCGACGAATGGATAGATTAATATTATGCA
>Ga0247809_1001435_pt1 | contig 10705 bp, 11 predicted proteins | sample UWRJL104311B1_FD_180951 | JGI IMG/M metagenome (GOLD analysis project Ga0247809, IMG submission 180951) | Plant litter microbial communities from Arlington Agricultural Research Station in Wisconsin, United States - UWRJ-L104-311B-1 | ecosystem: Environmental > Terrestrial > Plant litter >...
TTTGATCTTTAGGTAGTCATCTACAGCCCTAAAAAGGAAAAACAAGCTAATCCCATGAGTCCACATTTCAGAGTTACCTCTAGAACGTATATCTAATCCACTCCTAATCATAATCCTGCCTCGGATCTACCGTCGACAATCATAGAATCCTTTCATCCCCGTTCTATACCAGACGTCCATTCATTAATAGAGATTATGTACAGGGGCTGAGAATGCCACATGAACGCCAAAATCAAGCTTTCACTCGCAGGTCGTTGCCTATGCGCCAATGGCGATAATGATTGCGTTATTATCGTTATTGTTAATGTTGTTGCGATCATTTCGGTTGTCTATTTGAGAAATTAGAATAGCTCGATTGAATTTACAAGCATAGATATAGACTCAGTATCAAGTGAGACTTACTATCGTTATTTCTTCTGCTATCTTGCTCGTTGCCGAATGCCACAAATACTTGGGCATCGGTATTGGCCTCGATGATGAGCGCTGGGTCAGCACTCTCCTGAGCGTTCCTCCATCTTGGTGCCGGTGCTCCAGCTGGAAGAAGAATCTCGTCGATGAAATCATTGGCATTGTTCTCAACTCGGCTGAGATCAGCGTTAGGATCGTAGTTTGCATATTTTTGTGCGGTGCCAGTAGATCCAGCGAGCAGCTCCTGAACACGGGTTGCCTGCTCATCCCTGGTGATAGTATACTTGTTGGATTCCGAGATGACAATGAGCACTTGTTCCTGGGCGTTCCTGTTGCTTTGCAATTTGCGTGCTAGGTAACGTCTGTTGTCATTTCCATCTATACGCTGGTCGATCACTTCTTGGACAACCACAAGGACCTGGTGACTGTTAATAAAGGTTGCAATTACGAGTTTGAACCAAAACTTACCACATTGACGTTCTCATTGTTGTTGTTGCGGCGGTTTTTGAAAGTGTTTCGACGCACATTATCTCTAATCTGTCTAGAGTTGTCGACAACGATGATTCTTTCTTGGATAAGCTGGACCAGTTGCACATCCCGACCTCTTTGGTCATTTTGAACTACTGTGTTTGAGAATTGGGTAATGGTGATATCTTGAATGATATCATTGTTCCTATTTCGGTTGTTGTCCCTGTTCTGGCGTTTTGGAGTCCAGTGAACGCCCCGAGCCACGGCACCCGATTGTCTAACAGCAACACCATTCTCGAATCTTGAATGAAGGTGTGGGGCTATGTTGAGTTAGTAGTGTACACCTAATATAGTAAAAGGGTACGGACCAGCAATAGCGACAGAAGCAAATCCCAAGAGGGTGGTTAAAGAGGTAGTTGGGAAGATCATGATGATAAGTCGAGGTAGTGTGAAGAGTGGTTGTGGTTGTAGATGATTGTTAAGTAGTTGTAGTGATTGTAAATGATTGTAAGTAGTTGTAGTGATTGTAAATGATTGTAAGTGACTTTCAGTGATTGCAAAATTAAAAGGGTTAAGTATTAGACCTGCTGTAAAGGGTTGTGGCGGCCACTGGGGCGCTCGGTGAAAAGAATGAAGGTGAATTGAATGGTCACTGGAGAAGCTTGAAAGTAGTGATGATCAAAATCCAAGAAGTAGACGATCCCACGAGCTTATATATGAAGTCTTCGAGGATGCCTGCTAGATGTCACGATCTCTCGGATAGTACAGTCTCCGACCACGAGCCAACCCCAGGCCAGGGGCCAACGGTGTCAACCGCATTACTTCCGTAGAAAACGACGCGGCGGACGAACACCCCAATGAAGAGTCACTCCAGGGTTGTCATATTGATGCAATACCGGATTTTCGCTGAATTGGGGACTAGACTCATAGAAATGGGAAGGGCTTGGCGGTCATAATAGCATAGATGCCAAGCAGAGTTCCCAAATACTTTACACGTCTGATGTCGAGGAGCATCACGGGCCTCGTCCCATAGTCTCATATTATCATCCCAATTCCCGGTTGACAGCCTCGCCAAATAAGCTTAAAACTCGGGATGGCCAATCATGATCCTGACCTTGACCAACAACGTCAAAGTGTAAAGTGCTTGGCATGAGGCTCTCCCTTGTCAGACGCTCCCGAGGACGAAACCGTGCTGGTTCCATATTTCTTCTGCAACACCATCGGTGCCAAATAGCCCTGGATAGACTATACTGGCCTAGCAAACGTTTAATAAGAAGCGTGATATAACCGTGAGACAAAAAAGAAGCCCGTGGAGGTTGAACAAGGGCTAAACTAGCTACACCGTGTGTGCAACTAACTATTTCTACCTAGTCTGATCGTGTCATGGCGTACAAAATGTCCGATGAAATGCAAACACCGCAGAAGACGAGGGCAAGTCGCTGTGCGCTGGGAACGGCCTGTTTAGTAATACGCTCTATCGACTACTTCTTCATCCCATGTCGGATGATATCATGTCCGATGCAAAAGACCTCCGTGTCGATGGGTGGATGAACGGATGATAGCACATTCGCATGATAAGTAGCCTACTCTCGAACTTTTAACAGTTAAAACGCATATGAGCCAAGAGATTCTAGTCATACCGTTCTGTGCATGACATGGTAAAGGTTAAACATCGAACGGTTCTGCTTAGTCGCACAGAGCATAAACTATCTCCTCATCGAATCTTTGAGAGGCAAGTGTTTGATTTCTCTGAAACCCAGCACCTTCATGATTTTGCTACAATCTTGCCATGCGTATTCTACCCTTCACTTGTCGGTGTTGTCGGAGTCATGTGCTCAATAGTCTCCGACACAACGGATCGCTCATCGACTACTTCCTCCACAATACAATCATACGTTTGTATCTTGTTTCTCCACTTAATCTGCTTTGTTGTGCTCTGGGCTGTCAAATCAAGTTGGGATCTCAACGGCTTCGTTGCCAAAAGCAGCTCTTGTTTGGCATGGAAACATTGAAGGAATGACAGCAAGTCGGCATTTTGAGAGCTTCGGAGAGATAACTTGAAAGACATTCCGCTATCAGATCTTCATCAACGCCGACCGGCCATGAACAGCTCACCGCTACGACTTCGTTTCGATAAGCCTGTTCAGGTTTTGCGTGTTACAGAGTGAAGATCCTCCAACGTGGTGGCTTTGACTTTAGACGGTGAATCCCGTCTTCATGAATTCTGCTTTCGAGAACGTGGAATTGAAGAGATAAGTTGAAGTCTCCTGTGTCATCGAGGCTCCCTTCAGAATTCACCATCATTTTGTTGGAATTTTCTTGGCTGAAGTGAAGACCGAAAGGTGACATGGAGAGCTGTCATGTCACGTGAATATATTCTAGCCCACTTTGGGCTTAGCTCGAGCAGAAGGTGGTTGGAGCTTTAACTTAGCGAAGAAAAAAATCTCGAGTTCCAAAAGTTTTACGGCGAACATTTCTGGAGCTTCACGACAGCACCACTTAACCCAATTCCTCACTGCACCCACCCGTCTTTTATCAATACATTCAGAAATGGCTTACACACCTAGAGGTGCACCTAGAGGCGGCGATCGTGGCGGCCGTGGCGGCTTTGGAGGTGGCCGAGGAGGGGATCGCGGTGGACGAGGAGGGTTTGGAGCCCGTGGAGGAGGTGATCGTGGTGGACGGGGAGGATTCTCAAGAGGTGGCGGCAGAGGTCAGTTTTTACATCCAGCAAGGCTTGTGCTTCTTAGAGCTTGTTCTCTTTGACCCATTGAGCCTTGCATCTTGCGTTTTGAAAATCGCGCAAAGTTATGAGAACAAGAGTAGCTGACCGGAGGGTACTAGGTCAAGGCGGTGATAGAGGAGGTCGTGGAGGTGGTCGTGGAGCACCACGCGGAGGCAGAGGAGGTGGAGCCAAAGGTGGCGCAAAGACAATCGTCGTATGTATTTCATGGACTAAAGTTGGACTGTGTTTAACATGATCAGGAACCCCATCGCCATGGAGGTATCTTCGTTGCCCGAGGAAAAGAAGACATGTTGGTAACTAAGAACATGGCACCTGGAGAATCCGTCTACGGCGAGAAGCGCATCTCAGTTGAGAATGCACCAACCACCAATGATGATGGCACGACCAGCTCAACTAAGACCGAATACCGCGTATGGAACCCCTTCCGCTCCAAGTTGGCAGCCGGTGTCCTAGGTGGTCTGGATGAGATCTTCATCAAGCCCGGAGCTAAGGTCTTATACATTGGTGCTGCTTCTGGAACTTCAGTTTCTCACGTTGCAGATATTGTTGGGCCAACCGGCACCGTTTTTGCAGTCGAGTTCTCCCACAGATCTGGTAGAGATTTGATCAACATGGCTACTCACCGCACAAACGTCATCCCTATCATCGAAGATGCTCGTCACCCACTTAGATACAGAATGTTGGTCTCCATGGTTGATGTTATCTTTGCCGATGTTGCCCAGCCAGATCAAGCTCGTATCGTTGGATTGAACGCACATCTTTTCTTGAAGGTCGGAGGTGGTGTTGTTGTGTCTATCAAGGCCAACTGCATTGACAGTACCGCCCCAGCGGAGCAAGTTTTTGCCAGAGAAGTCCAGAAGATGAGAGAAGAGAGAATCAAGCCTTTGGAGCAATTGACCCTCGAGCCCTTCGAAAGAGATCATTGTATTGTTGCCGGCCGTTACGTTCGGTCGATAAATTAGATGTTGATATGGATTTCGAGAGGGGGGAACTGGCTTGAGGCTGTTGTTATAAGCAGGCACCTCCAATGGTGGCATGGCATGTCATGAGTTCCTGATACATTTGCTTTTAACTTGTCAGGATAGGCTGGGTCTGATTAAAGGTGTAAATAGGATCTGGCGTTCAGGTCTTACATAGTTTGGCGAAAAAAAAGAATACCGCACAGCTTTTCCTAATGAATCCCTGGCCGCTTCACCTTTTTATCTTTATGCATTTTGGTTGAATATATATGCATGCAGTCATGATCGCTTGCACACATCCTCCATTAAAGTGATCGTTGGCTAAGCCCTGACTTGTCGTTTCTTCCTCTGGCAATTTCTCCAACTTCGGCAGTTCGGGCCCTTGCAATTTTTTTTTTCTTCTTTTCTTCCGGCCGTGGGTTCCTGCTCTGCTCTGTTCCTTTGGCATCCACTTTAATGAGCTGTAAGGATAGCATCACGACCATTTGCAATGGGTCTTTCATTTTTCATTGATTGAGTCATGGACCAAATATAGCAACTGGATCCTGTGGCCCTCGGTAATTAGTGCATATCTAAACGTCTCTCCGACTTGAAATCTTGGGATCTCATAAAAGCTGCTAAGCGCACACAAACATTTCATTCCACTGGTGATGTGACACTCACCACCCTCTTCGTGAATTGAATATCTGTAAGGTAGTTGATATCACTACTTGCTATCGGCCAAAGTTTTTTTGTCCACTGTAGTCACCTATCAATACCAACATTTCCTTTGCACAAACCCGAGCGATATCTACAGCATGCGATTACCGAATAATGTTATTATTATTACAACGCCAGTTATAAAGGCGGTATGACTTATATCGTGTTGCTTGGAACCATCATGCTTAGCTGTAGTTTACTATACTGTCTGATTCTAAAATATCTTGAAAACGATTCCAAGTGTAAGAGCGTTCGATACTGCGTGAAGTCACAACTGAGGAGAGGGATCAAAAGTAATAAGATGTCTGAATATATCACGCGCTGCACATTTAAAGATTAGGGCAACGAGGCACAATTGTAAAACTACCAAAGTTTGAGAAATAGAATGTTTCATTGGTGTTCTATCAGCAATGCAAGGATAATTTCCCCATATGTAACTCCGCGATTATTTTGCCATTATGTTAGTATCATTACCAAAAGGGGTATCATTTAAAAAGAAGCTTCCAACGCCACGCTAAAGATACGCTGCCAGATCGCAAAGTGTAAAAGTAGAAAGAGAAAACATGTATCTAGATAGCTAAGTCAGCAGCAGATAGTCACAGGTCTTTGTAGTATCACTACTTACTGTTTGCTGTTGTTCAGTCTTTCTCAGAAGAGGCTCTCAAAGGACAGCTGGAATTACCTCGGTTCCGGCCCGATTTTCCCTAGAAAGCAATCAGATTTGTTTCCACAAGAATAAGATGAGGCTAGCCACCTCCTGTATCTCTTCTCGAGCCCACTGGGGCAGTGGTCGATTCGCCGATTGAGGGTGGTGGGACTCACGCTCACTCTGTTTCCGCTTCAGTTGGAAAGAACCGTTTTTAGATAGACTCTTCTTTGGTTTCGTAACAGGTTCACGAAGAGACCGCTGTGGCTGCGCAGGACGAGCCATTGCCTGATATAGTTTTGACTAATAGAATTAGCTTTCTCGAGTAGATGTATTGAAGTCCAATTATTGACTTGACTTAAGCAGTAACGCCTTCAGTGCTAGGGTGTAGCGAAATATTACTTGAGATTGATCGGGGAGGACTAGGGACACCACTTGAAGTGCCCTGATCGGCTTCCTTTAGGACGGCACGATGTGGAGATTGTGGGATGCGTACATTGTGAATATCCTCTGGTATACTGGCAGCCAATGATGGAGTGGGAGTTGGCGATTTTGAATTGTCTAAAAGAGTGCTGTTCTTTGGAGTGCTCGATGAATTGTCAACAATCTGCCCCTGATTGATGATGCCTTGCACAAAGTCGGATGGAGTCATTTGACCGGTACCAAATGCGGTACGAAATTCATCCTTTCTAGCTCTAAGACTATTTATCGCCACTTTAGTCATCTCGTATATTGCTCCAGAGTTCCCATGGAGTTTGGAAACGAGTTCACTACAAGTACGTTTAGAATTTGTGCAGAACAATTTACGACTGTAATGTGCCAAGATGACTTGACACATTCAATGCGATTCTTAGTACTGGAAAATTACTTACCGCAAGATTGGAGACGCCAGACGATCCTCAGGTCCTCTCTTTTGGGTGTTGACTAGTTTTGCATACTCACCAAGAGTGTTGGACAACACTTTCGAGAATTCTGCCCGAAGAGCCGAGTCAAATGAGAAGAACTTTCGCGGGGTTGAACTAGCCTCATCCTGCACCAATTTGTTGTTGCTGCCCTTTTGAGTAACCAAATTTGACCCGTTTACACTGGCGCTGTTGCTCTTTGGGACCTGGATTTTATTGAATCCGGTTGAGGAAACCGTTGCATTTGCTGGCGTGCCTCCAGGCGGTTCCTACCAGTCTTAGAGTCAGCGTTCGGAAAAAGGGCATGATATTGTAGTACGATATAAAAGGAAGGGGGAGGGGGGTGTACCTTATGATTGGCCACAACAGAATCTTTTGGACGGATGACACCTATAATATCTTTGCTAGTTAATGAATTCACGTCGCCAGAACTTGCTGGAGGAAGAATACGCTGGCTCGATTGAGAATTAGGTAACGATGAAGAACCGTTTGGTATTGCATGTACCGGCTGGCCGTGCATATTGGTTCGGTTGATAGCTGCCTGCCGAGCTGCAACTGCATTTTCTTGTGCTCGTCTCTGTTGCATTACTCGCAGGTACTCATCCTTATCGCGCTGTCTCAAGTGCTCGTCTGCTCGAAGCTGCTTTACCTCAACTCTCTCGGCAGGAGTGAGTTTGTCTTCATCCTCTATCTCAAACGTGTCAGACTGTACAATCGAGCATATGGTTCTGCAAATTGTTTGACTTGCTAGAATTTCATCCAGAATGTAGGGATCCATCTTCTGAAATTCAGATAAGTCCTGTCGCTCGACATTCTTTGGCTCAAAAAGGTAATCTGCAGGTTTGCTAGTAGCTCTTGCTAGTGGGCTCTTCTTGTCAACAACTCGTGAGGCCAGCTGCATCTTGAATATGGTCTTGTTATGGACGAGAGTCTCAAAAGTACCCCCTGAAACAAGTCGGTACACGAAGACATTTTTCTTTTGACCAAGTCTCCAAGCTCTACCGATGGCTTGTTGCTCTTGAATTGGATTGAACTTGAAATCGAAAATGACAACACGGTTCGCGCCTTGAAGATTCAAACCAAGACCGCCTGCATTTGTTGATATTAAATAAACCTCATCATCGCCTACGTTGAACTTTTTGACTCGGGCTTGGCGCTTGGAAGACTGGGTCTTCCCGTCTAATCTTGCATATTTCCGCCCTTGTACTTTGCAGATATCTTCTAGGAAATCCAGGGTTGGAAGTGACTGAGAGAAAACAAGAACCTTGTCCCCTATTGCTTTGGAAGCATCCAAAATCTGGAGAAGAATTTTGACTTTATTCGAGAGTTCAGGTGCTGTCAAATCAGGGGCATTGGATGCAAAGAGTGCGTTGGTTTGCTCTAGTAGGCGGCGCGAAACACCTGTACCTAATTGGTCATCGGTTTCGGTGCTTTCTTGCTGCTCGGTGGATCGGTTCTTGTTCTTAGCTTCTTCCTTGCGCAGGTTGAGTCTTGCACTAAAACATTGGGGATGGTTGCAAATAAGACTGAGGATAGCGAGCCAGCTCCACATGGTTGCCAATGATACTTGTCCATCTTTAGTGACTGAATGTTTGCTCACCAACATCTCTTTCACATATATAATGTATGCCTTAATTTGCAGCTCCGTGAGGGGCACCGTGATCACAAATTCCTGTTTGGGCGGCAGATCATCACTAATAACTGACATATCTGCTCGATTAATCTTAGGGGCGACGTCCTCCTTAAGGATTTCAAGCCATTTAAGTGACTGTCTCTTATCCCTAGAATTACTGTCGCTGTAAAGGCCAGCTTGGATTGGGTTGGCATATTTCTCCCGAAATTCGTTCATCGGACCAAGATAATTGGGAGCAACCCAATTGATCATGCTAAAATACTCTTCGACGTTATTCGCCAGTGGAGATCCTGTTAGCGCAATCCGGCTCATTGACTTGAAACCTGAGGCTGCTTTAGTAACCAGAGCTTTTGGGTTTTTCATCTTGTGGGCTTCATCAGCAACGATTATGCTGGGCCCATTTAAAAGACATTTCTTGGCTTCTTTGTGTTGTTCGTGATTCAGAATGGCTCCGTCTTCTTCGGAAGTATCATCGCGAGTCAGGCGTGTGAATATGTCATATCCAATAACGAGAACGCCGCCATTGTGGTACCAATCTTGTATTATGTCCAATCTATCCTCGACAGGGTTCGTGGCATCGATTTTCCACAGCTCTCCTAGAACGCCCTTGGGAGCCCACAGAAGAAGTTCGTCCATCCAGTTGTCAACAAGCGCGGGAGGGCAAAGTACTACGGTCTTTGACGCTCTCAATCTCTTAGGAATCTGCGAGTACATATTCTTCTCGGCAGATTGTGAGGTTTCTGATATGGCAACAAGGAGGGTGATACTAAAGAAAATTTAGAGAGAATAAGGATACAAAAGTAGGATAAACTTACACCTGCATAGTCTTTCCAAGCCCCATAGTGTGCGCGAGAAGACATCCCTGACCCTTATTCTCATCCGTGACGATCTGGTTCCACATGAAACGTACGCCTTCAATCTGATGAGGTTTTATGCGTCGACCAATGTCCTCATTGACATGTACTAAACCATGGTGTTCGAACTTGCCTTCGTTTATAATGATATGATCATGCTGGCTCGTATAGGCCTCGGACTTAGCGAGTTTGTTCCGTAGTTCAGCTCGACGTAGTTCCTGCGCAGCCTGTCGCTGCTGAGCATTTAATCTCAAATCACGTGCTGCGGCGTTTTCAAGAAGCTTCCTAGGCTTTTTCTTCTTACTTGGCGATTCTAGTTGTAGAGGATCATCGGAAGAAGCGCTATGAATGTTTAGTAGGGGGACGGACATTCGAAACAATAGCTTAAACTTACTTGACTTGACGCCTTATCGCAGACTGTGGTTCCTCGTCGTCATCACTCTCCTCGTCATCTTTGATCGATGGGGGAACAGGGGCTCCAAAACAACTTTCAAAAGTCTTGCAAAGCTTATAGAAACCTTGGAAAAACCGATCATAATTCTTCTCAATAAACTCTTTCGCATTTTTAAGGTAAATCAACTTTTGGTTTTTACAGGTGATGTAGATCCAAAAGAGTCGTAAGAAGTATTTGCAGGTTTGGAAGGTATCCGGGTACATTCCCTTAACAGATCCCTCTTGGTTCGACGCCACAGCCTAGAATATCATTAGTTAAGACGTCTGCTATGATTGGAACGAACAGTTTCATACCTCTATAGTTTGGGACATATTAAACCAGAGATCTGCCATGGGGGTGGATGACGCCATGCAAATAATCTTGACTCGTTGTTCTATCCGAAATCCATTTTGAAGAATAGCTATTACCAGGCGTGCTCTGTCTCCAAGCTTTGTCCACTGATGATAAGGATACTTCGCAATGGATACAGGATCATCCATACGGGGGAGGTTGCTGATATCAGGAACTGGGCTTGATAGATTATCCCCATCAGATATCAGGATTGGGCTATTAACCTTTGGGGAGATCTTGAGTTTAATGGTAGTCTTTTTCTTTGTTGGGGTGGCCAGATCATCTAAGCGAGATTGCTCCCCCCCAGAGGACGAGGACATAGTGAGATCGATTAAAAGAGGTGGCTTCTTTGGAGTACTCCGTAATACATTGGATTCTTTCTCCGGAGAAGAAGCCCCAACGCTAGCAGAGGCATCAATCATCGGCTCGCCTTGACCAGAAGATGTGGCAACTCGCGATTCCGTCAACGGCTCAGGTCGAACAACTCCAGATTTTATTGCATCATCCAGAATGCTTTCATCAGCGTCAATCATCGCAGTATCTTCTTCATCAACCTCACTTTCGATAGCTTCACCCTCACTGTCTGCAAGGTTGAGCTCAATCTCC
>Ga0247809_1001436_pt1 | contig 10703 bp, 7 predicted proteins | sample UWRJL104311B1_FD_180951 | JGI IMG/M metagenome (GOLD analysis project Ga0247809, IMG submission 180951) | Plant litter microbial communities from Arlington Agricultural Research Station in Wisconsin, United States - UWRJ-L104-311B-1 | ecosystem: Environmental > Terrestrial > Plant litter >...
TATCAAAAAATAAATAAAAAGAGGCCTATTTAGATCATGAGATACGAAAGTACAAAAACAAAAAAAACTGCCCGAAAATACTTTCGAACAGTTTTTTATTTTGTCTTGAAAAATATTCTGATAAAAAATATATTACCAGAACTTAACGTATAAAGCTACAATTACTAATAATGTAATTACGATTAAAACTGTAGTTTGTGGTTTTACTTTAAACATTTCAGCATCGATTTCAAATGCTTTAGGATTTACTTTTGGTCCTGCAAAACTGATTGCAATCATCGCTAACATTGTAAAGAAGAATGATAATCCCATACAAATATGGAAAGGAATTTCGAATGCACCTTTTCCGTTAGGATAAGCTGTGTATAGTAAAGTTTCGTTTCCAAATAACATTGGAGCATATTCGTTGAATAATACAGATAAAACAAATCCTAAAATTACACCTACAATTGCTGCAGTTCCAGTAGTTCTTTTCCAGAACATACCTAGGAAGAACATAGCAAAAACTCCAGGGCTAATGAATCCTGTATATTTTTGGATGTAGGTAAATCCACCAACTCCGCCAATTCCTAAGATGTCATTCCATGTAAATAAAACAGCTAAAAGCATTGCAGCAAAAACGGCAATTCTACCAATGTTTACTTGTTGCTTTTCGCCAGCATCTTTCTGGATGTATTTTTTATGAATATCTAAAGTATAAATAGTCGAGATACTGTTTACTTTTCCAGCTAATGAAGCTACGATTGCAGCAGTTAAAGCCGCTACAGAAAGTCCTTTTAATCCTGTTGGCAAGAAAGTCAATACAGCAGAATAAGCTCCGTCTTTTCCTCCAACAAGTTGAGGTAAATGCCCGTTTACGTAAAGTACATAAGCAGCAATACCAGGTAACATTACGATTAATGGCATTAATAATTTTAACATACCCGCAAACAAAATACCTGTACGAGCCGTTTGTAAATCAGCACCAAGAGCTCTTTGTGTAATGTATTGGTTACAACCCCAATAGTTTAAGTTGATAATCCAGATACCGGCAAGGTAAGACATCAAACCAGGGAAAGTTAAATATTTATCAATATCAAGTTGAGAAGAATTTGCAGTTGGTTTTGGAATAATCATTTTGAAATGCTCAGGAGCTTCTCTCATTAAAACCTTGAAACCGGCAATAGCATTTTCACCTACTCCAAAATATTGTCCAACAGTTGTTAGTGCGATATATGAAGTTACCAAACCACCAATGATCAAAACAGCAACCTGAATAACATCTGTATAAGCAACCACTTTCATACCTCCTAAAGAGATGAATAAAGCGAATACTGCTAAACCTATCATGATCACGTGCAGGTATTCTCCACCGGCTAAACCATTAATAGCAACTGCTCCTAAATAAAGGATAGAAGTTAAGTTTACAAATACATATAAAAACAACCAGAAAACCGCCATAATTAATGCAGTAGATTCGTTGTAACGTGTTTTTAAGAATTGAGGCATGGTGTAAATCTTATTTTTAAGATATACAGGAATGAACCAAACTGCTACAATAATCAAAGCAATAGCAGCAAGCCACTCGTAAGCTGCAACAGCGATTCCTAAAAAGAAACCTTCACCGCTCATCCCGATGAATTGTTCAGCTGAAATATTTGAGGCAATTAAAGATGCTCCAATAGCCCACCATGTCAAATTTCCTTCGGCCAAAAAGTAAGCCTTAGCATCTTGTTCGTCTTGTTTACGTTTGCGGTAAACCGTATAACCGTAGGCAGAAACTACGATAAAATAAATAATAAAAACCGCATAATCTGCGACAGCGAGGTTCTGGTTCATTGTTAGTAGTATTTTAAAAATTAGTATAGGTGATTGTTTGTTTAATTTGGTTTAAAATGTGATATGTGTTTTTATTCTGTTATTTTTTTATTAAAATAAGAACGAAGCCAAAAGTAAAATAAATAATTATAAATACAGCATTTACAAATGTGTTTTTTACATTTATAAATTAATTATTGTGTTAAATTTTAAAATGACTCTATTATAAATGGACTTTTAGAGCTTATTTACCAGCCGATTTATAATGCACATCAGATTGTTGTCTTAAAATTTCGGCACTTTTTTCAGGTGTAATATCACGCTGCGATTCGCCTAACATTTCATATCCAACCATGAATTTTTTAACCGTTGCCGAACGCAATAATGGCGGATAAAAATGCATGTGGAAATGCCATTCAGGATGGTCTAAACCATCTGTTGGTGACTGGTGAATTCCTGATGAATAGGGGAATGAAGTGCTAAATAAATTGTCGTACTTAATCGTTAATTGTTTTAAAATTGTAGCGAACGCATTCACTTCTTCAGCTTTAAAATCAGTAATTTTATTGAGAGCTCTTTTGCTGATGATCATAGTTTCGTAAGGCCAGATTGCCCAAAACGGAACTAACGCCACGAAGTGATCATTCTCGATTACAATACGTTCTCCGCTTTTCAATTCGGCTTGCAGGTAATCTTCAAGAAGTGTTCTGTTATTTTTATCGAAATAAGATTTCAGGCTGTTTTGTGTTTTTTCCACCTGAGTTGGCAATGACGACTGCGCCCAGATTTGCCCATGAGGGTGTGGGTTACTGCAGCCCATCACGCTTCCTTTATTTTCAAAAATCTGAACGTGATTGATGTATTTTATGTTTCCTAAATCAGTGTATTCTTTTTGCCAGGTTCTGATAATATTTTCGATCCCGTCAATTTCCATTTCCGGTAACGTAAGGTCGTGTCTTGGTGAAAAACAAACCACTCTCGAAATTCCCTGTTCCGGTTTTGCTTTAAAGAAAGTATGTTTGATATCTTCTTCAAAAATAATTTCGTCCTGCTTCATGGCAGCAAAATCATTTTCGAATACAAAACTGCTTTCGTAATTGGGGTTATTTAATCCGTTAGCGCGAACATTTCCCGGACACAAATAACAAGTTGGGTCATATTTAGGTAATGTTTCAGTTGAAATGGTTTCATTTTGTCCTTGCCACGGGCGTTTTGCACGATGAGGTGATACTAAAACCCATTCATTAATTAAGGGATTAAAACGTCTGTGTGGATCTTCGTTAATGTCAAAATTTTTCATTGTAATTCTTGTGGTATTAAAGTAGTGTTGTTCCGTTTGAGATTTTTACATCATAAAATTTTAATTCAATCCCAAATGTATCTAAATAAAGATTTGAAAACTTACTTTTCACCTCATTTTCATGACCTTTTTTAATCAAATTGATAGTGCAGCCGCCAAAACCGCCGCCCATTAATCGGGAACCAATAATTGCATCATCAGCTTTTGCAGTATCTACAAGCATATCCAGCTCGGCACAACTTACCTCATATTCTTGCGATAAACCATAATGGGTTTCAAAAAGCAATTGTCCTAAAAGTTCTATATTTCCGTTATCCAAAGCTTCACAAGCTTTAATTACGCGGTTAATTTCTTTTACAACAAAGTGCACTCTTTTAAAAACAGTTTCACTTATTTTATCCTGAATGCTCAAAAGCTGTTCTTCAGTACAATCTCTGAAGCTTTTTATTGCAGGGAAATTTTCTTTAATAATCGCCAATCCTTGTTCGCACTCAATTCTTCGGTTATTGTATTCAGATGTAAAAAGCGAGTGTTTTACATTACTATCAAATAACACTAAAGAGTAATCTTTAAAATCAGCATTGTGATATTCAAAATCAAGCGTATTACAATCTAGTTTAATCACTTTATTTTCAAGACCGTGAACGCTCGAAAACTGATCCATGATACCACAATTGATACCTACCCAGTGTTCTGCTTTTTGTCCTAATAAAGAGATGTCAACTTTTTCAATTTTTAGATTGAAAAGTGCCTTGATTCCGAAAATCGTTCCGCATTCTAAAGCCGCAGAAGAAGATAAACCGGAACCCACCGGAATATTACTGCTAAAAACACAGTTGAAACCTTCAAATGCAAATCCGTTATCCTGCAATTGTTTGATAACGCCTCGGATGTAATTCGTCCAAACGACATCGCTTAATGTGATTTCCTGAGTCAGATCAATTTCAAAATCTTCGTTTAAATCGATGGCAACTATTCGCGATTTTTGGGTATCGTTTTTCGCAAAAGCAAAACAAATTACTTTGTCTATGGCAGCGGGTAAAACATAACCGTCATTATAATCAATATGTTCCCCAATGATGTTGATTCTTCCTGGAGAAAGTACTACTTTTTGAGGAGCTGATCCAAAAGATTTCTCAAAAAAAGCAGTTGTGTTCTGTACTAAAATGTCATTCATTATGATGTAATTGAAAGGGTATTATCTTGTAATTTTTGAACTTTTCTTTAAATAATATTAGTTTATAGTTTCGAATTTATAAACCGTTGTTTGATGGTATTCTTCGCCTTTTTTCAAAACCGAATTTGGAAAATGTTGCTGATTGGGTGCATCCGGAAAATTTTGAGTTTCAAAACAAATTCCGCTTGACGCATGATATTTTGTATTTTCTTTCCCTGTTAAGGCATCAGAACATTTACCGCCCACATATACATGTACACTTGGCTGATCCGTATAAACACTCATTTGCAAGTTGTTTTTAGCACTGTATAATTTTGCAACAGCATTATTTGTAGCTTCAACCACAAACGAATTGTCAATAATAGCAGGACATTTTTTTGTAGTTCTAAAATCGAAATCATGATGAGCAAGAGCCGTAAAATTGCCGCTAGGAATATTATCTGAATCTGTTTCTAGCATTTTTTCGGCATCAATAAACATAGTCTGATCCAGAACATTCCCGTCATGACCATCAAGGTTAAAATAACTATGATGCGTTAAGTTGATAACCGTATCTTCTGTAGTGGTTGCTTTGTATTCCAGCTTCAGTTCGTTTTCTTCGGTCAAAGTATAAGTCAAATCAACGTGTAATTCTCCCGGAAAATTTTCATCTAAATCTTCACTCAAAAGACTCAACGTAATCGACGGATTATTGCCGGAAGTAACATTGGTAACATTCCATACTTTTTGTCCAAAACCAACATTTCCGCCATGCAATGCATTTCCGTTGTTGTTAATGTTGAGCTGGTAGGTTTTATCATTTAACTTGAAAATACCTTTACTAATTCGTCCTGCATAACGGCCAACAGTTGTCCCGAAATAAGGAGCACCTGATAAAGTATAGGAAGCCAGGTACGATTCTAAAGTATCAAAACCCAAAACAACATCAACAAGCTGACCATTTGAAACCGGAATTTGTAATGAAGTTACAGTAGCACCATAATTAATGACCTGAACTTTCATTCCGTTTTTATTTGATAATTCAAAAGAAAGAATTTCTTCCTTATCAGGCATTAAACCAAATGATTTAGATACAGATCCGTTTTGAAAATGCGATATTTGTTTTATTTCCATACTATTTTTGCCAAAAGTGAAATCCAAAAATAGAAACATTATTTACGTTTGCATACCAGTACCTACCAGTTTTTTGTATATTGCACCAAAATTTCCTTTTTTATGAATATTATTTCGATTCAGAATAACATTGGTTTGCCAAAATATAAGCAGATAATTCTGTCAATAGAAAAAGCAATCGAAGAAGAAAAACTTGTAAAAGGCGACCGGCTTCCGTCTGTAAATAAAGTTTGTCTGGCTTTTTCATTATCGCGTGATACTGTTTTATTAGGATACGATGAACTCAAAAAAAGAGGGATTATTTACGCCATTCCTGGCAAAGGATATTATGTAAAAAGCGTTGAAACCACTATAAAACAAAAGGTTTTTTTATTATTTGATGAATTAAATAGTTTTAAGGAAGACATTTATAATTCGTTTTTGCAGCACATTGGAAAAAATGCTCAGGTCGATATTTTCTTTCATCATTTTAATGTTCCCGTTTTTCAAAAGCTCATAAACGACAGTAACGGAAATTATACAAAATACATCATTATGCCCACCAACTTAAACGATGTAGCCAGATTAATAAAAACCCTACCAGTAGGCGAAGTAATCATACTGGATCAGACCAATCCTGATTTGAAATTGTATCCCGCAATTTATCAAAATCATGAAAAAGATATTTTTGAAGGACTGCTTAAAGGAAAGTCCAGACTGGGTAAATACGAAAAGTTGATTCTGATTTTTCCCGGTTTCAGAGAGCCACTCGGAATGAAAATTGGGTTTGAAGCTTTTTGTACTAAATATGATTTTGAATATGAAATCATCACTGAATTTACTGATCGCGAAATTATTCTGGGCGATTTATATATTATCCCAAATGATCGTGATTTAGTGCGCGTAATCGAAAAAGCAAGAGAAAAAAACCTGAAATTAGGAATTGATTTTGGCATTATATCCTATAACGAAACCCCGCTAAAAAAGATTGTCGCCAACGGAATCACCACAATTTCAACCCATTTTGAAACAATGGGAAAAATTTTAGCCGATATGGTACTTAAAGGAAAGAAAGAGCAAATAGAAAATAAATCATCTCTTACGATGCGTAATTCTTTGTAAAAGAGAAAATGTTATTTTAATTGATTGGTTTAGTCCCTACGGGACATTTTGGAATGTGGAGGATATTGTATTTCTACCAACATATAATCTCTACGAGATATTTCTTTTCGCATAATTATAAGAATTATTTCCGCCAATTATTTAGATTTCTATTGGATAACTCCGCTAGAAGTTAAAGGTTGGTAGTCTTTGGTAGCCGTTGGTATAAAATTTATTCAATATTATTTTCCACGATTATTTCATCCTAATTGGATAACCGTTAGTATAAAATTTATTCATATTATTTTCCACGATTATTCATCCTAATTGTATAACTCCGTTAGGAGTTAAAGGTTGGTAGCAGATTAAATTATCACCCCACGCAAATGTCCCGTAGGGACATCTCTATCCAATTTTCAATCTCGGATTATGGTTTGTTTTTTATATAAAAAGTCAATATCTCACAATTAAAACACTTAATATATTAAATCCCTAATTTTTTAATAAAAAAAATAAGGAAACAATTTTTTTTGTTTTTGTAGAGTTATTTTACATACATTTGTAAATGTAAATTTTACACTTATTATTTGTTTTGTTTTTACTTTTTAAAAATAGCATACGTTCTATTTTAAAATTTTGTAAAACCAATACAAAACTGCTATTAAATAAACCAACCAACTTGAAATTACACTTAGAAATGAATAACAAAATAGACCAATTATCAGCAGATAATATAAGAGCTTTGGCTATTTCGATGGTCGAAAAAGCAAATTCCGGTCATCCCGGAGGATCTATGGGAGGCGCAGATTTCATGCACATTCTCTATTCTGAATATTTAAAATACGATCCAAGTGATATGAACTGGATTTTCAGAGATCGTTTTTTTATGGATGCCGGACATCTTTCGGCTTTAATGTATGCGCAATATCATTTACTTGGCAATTACGAAAAATCAGATCTTGAACATTTCAGGCAATGGGGTTCTGTAACTCCCGGGCATCCTGAAATTGATGTAAAAAGAGGAATCGAAAATACATCAGGACCATTAGGTCAGGGCCATGCAATGGGCGTTGGAGCTGCCATTGCGGCTAAATTTTTATCGGCAAGATTCGAAAATTTATTCGATCATAAAATATACGGCTTTATTACAGATGGCGGCGTTCAGGAAGAAATCTCGCAAGGAGCAGGAAGAATTGCAGGACATTTAGGACTGAATAATTTTATCATGTTTTATGATTCGAATGATGTACAGCTTTCGTCGATGACAGATGAAGTGACGACCGAAAATACAGCCATGAAATACGAATCGTGGGGCTGGAAAGTAATTACGATCGATGGTCATAATCATACTCATATTCGTTCAGCATTAAATGCCGCTCACGCCGAATTAGAAAGACCAACCCTAATTATTGGCCGCACTATAATGGGAAAAGGATGCGTAACGGCTGATGGAACGATGTACGAAGGACAATGCGAATTGCACGGAAAACCTATTGGAGCGACAAAAGCCAATTTCGAAAAAACATTAGTCAATTTAGGTGCAAATCCTGAAGATTCATTTGCTGTTTATAAAGAAGTTGAATCGCATTATGAAGCAATTTTAAAAAATAAAACAGCAGAAGCGGCGAACAGAAAAATACAAATTTCAGCTTGGGAAAAACAAAATCCAACGTTAGCTAAAAAGATACAACAATTCTTTAACGGAGATTTACCTGCATTGGATTTTAGTACAATTGCTCAAAAAGCCAATGCGGCAACCCGCGATGCATCGGCGGCAGTTTTAGGATATCTGGCTGAAAATGTAGAAAACATGATCGTGTCTTCTGCCGATTTATCGAACAGCGATAAAACAGATGGTTTCCTTAAAAAATCATCGGTTTTACAAAAGAATAATTTTAGCGGAGGATTTCTTCAAGCTGGTGTTGCAGAATTAACGATGGCAGCAATCGCCAACGGAATCGCACTTCATGGAGGAGTTATTCCTGTTGTGGCAACGTTTTTTGTGTTTTCAGATTATATGAAACCGGCAATTCGTTTGGCTGCGATTCAGGAATTACCGGTAAAATATGTCTGGACACATGATTCTTTCCGTGTAGGCGAAGATGGACCAACGCACCAGCCCATCGAGCAGGAAGCGCAAATTCGATTGTTAGAGAAAATTAAAAACCATTCCGGAGATCAGAGTTTACTGGCTTTACGTCCTGCAGATGCTGTAGAAACTTCTGTGGCCTGGCAAATGGCATTAGAAAATAAAAAAACACCAACAGGTTTAATTCTTTCGAGACAAGATATTAAGGATCTTCCAACCAACGGAAATACAAGATTTGAAGAAGCTTCTCAAGCAAAAAAAGGAGGTTATCTGGTAAAAGCAAATCAAAATCCTGATATTACTTTAATAGCAAACGGGTCTGAAGTAGCAACACTTATCGAGGCAGCTAATGAACTGGAACAAAATTTTAAATTAAAAATAAATGTAGCTTCTATTATTTCAGAAGGACTTTTCAGGTCTCAGTCTTCAGAATATCAGGAAAGCGTTATCCCTAAAAATGCATTGGTTTTTGGGCTTACGGCCGGACTTCCTGTTAATTTAGAAAATCTTGTTGGCAATAACGGACAAGTATTTGGTTTAGACCATTTCGGATATTCGGCCCCGGCATCTGTTTTAGATCAGAAATTTGGATTTACAAGCGAAAATGCCCGCAAAGAGATTTTAAAATATTTAGAAAATAACAATTACAACTTATTAAAATAATAGAAAGACATGAAATTTTTTATAGATACAGCAAATTTAAAAGATATTAAAGAAGCCAATGATTTAGGTGTTTTAGATGGTGTAACCACAAACCCTTCGTTAATGGCAAAAGAAGGAATTACCGGAGCTCAGAATATTTTAGATCATTATATAAAAATTTGCGAATTGGTTGATGGCGATGTAAGTGCCGAAGTAATCTCGACCAATTTTGAAGGTATGATTGCCGAAGGTGAAAAACTGGCGGCTTTGCATCCGCAAATTGTGGTAAAAATCCCGATGATAAAAGATGGTGTAAAAGCAATCAGGTATTTTTCGAATAAAGGAATCAGAACCAATTGTACTTTGGTATTTTCTGCAGGTCAGGCTTTATTGGCCGCAAAAGCCGGAGCAACTTATGTGTCGCCGTTTATTGGCCGTTTAGATGATGTATCGACTGACGGAATGGTGCTGATTGAAGATATCAGATTGATTTATGATAATTTCGGTTACGAAACCCAGATTTTAGCCGCTTCTGTTCGTAACGTAATGCACATTATCAATTGTGCAAAAATAGGATCAGATGTTATTACGGGACCATTAAGTGCCATCGAAGGTTTATTAAAACATCCTTTAACGGATATTGGTCTGGCCACTTTCCTTGCTGATTATCAAAAAGGAAATAGTTAATTAGAAGACTTTTTTGGCCCACGGATTTAACGGATTAAATGGGTTGTAGCAGATTTTAATTTAATGGATAGCTCAATTAAAATTTATCATACCAGTTCAATTGATAAATAAAATAACTGCAAAGATCTGTTTGTCTAAAATCCGTGACCAAAACTTAAAATAATAATTTGTTAGTTTTTAATAGTAGTTTTTTTGAAGAAAAAACCCTGAAAGTTTGTGGCTTTCAGGGTTTTGTTTTTTATAATATTATAAGCCCACGGATGGTGCGGGAGATGCGGATTTACACAGATTTTTTAATTTTTAATTCGCCTTATTTCTGAACGAAACTAAGTAACACTTTGATCTTTTTTCTCTCGCAGATTTAGCAGATTTTTTTTTCTAATTTTTAATCTGCCCGATCTGCTTTATCTGCGAGAGAATTTTTAGAATTCTCTATAAAAAAATCAGTGAAAATCAGTTCTATCATTTAAAACCCGTGGCCCAACCACTTTTTACAAATTCAATACAAAATCATTCAGTAATTTCTCTTCGTATTTTTCTTTATTAAAAGTATACAAGTAAGATCCTTTTCGGGAAGACTGCATATCTTTTTCATCTAGTTTATTCAGGATTTCTAAAGAATTAATCTTGCTGATAAAATTACGTTTGTCTAATTCTTTACTTAAAATAGCTTCATATAATTCTAACAACTGACGCATCGTAAATTTTTCCGGCAGCAATTCAAAACCAATTGGCTTGATCGAAGTTCTGTAACGCAATCTTCTTATGGCTTGCTGTACCATTTCGTTGTGGTCAAAAATTAAATTTGGAGCGTCTGC
>Ga0247809_1001437_pt1 | contig 10700 bp, 8 predicted proteins | sample UWRJL104311B1_FD_180951 | JGI IMG/M metagenome (GOLD analysis project Ga0247809, IMG submission 180951) | Plant litter microbial communities from Arlington Agricultural Research Station in Wisconsin, United States - UWRJ-L104-311B-1 | ecosystem: Environmental > Terrestrial > Plant litter >...
CAGCTGCGCCTTGGAGTAGACATAGGCCGGGGTGCCGAACTGTTCGGCGATGGCGCTCAGCGACGCGTTCTCGGCGTGCAGCACGCCGTCTTTATACGAAAATTGCGACATGGATTATTGTTGGGGGACAGGGGTGGTGGACGGGAGCGTGGACGCGGGCGGAGCCATGACCGGCGCCGGCGGGGCGACCGTGGCGGCCGGGCCCTTGGACGGCTTGGCCGCCGGCGGCTTGGGCAGGTACAGCGCGCCGGGTTGGCCGCAGCCGCCCAGGAACAGGGTCAGGCTCAGGGCCGCCGGGGCGATAAACGGGGTGATAAATAAACGGAAAGTGGACTTCACGATAAAATCATGGATTAAAGTATAGATATTGGAGTGTAGCATGGGCGAATCAGAATTCCTGGCGCAGGCCGAGGCCACCCTCAGCGCCATCGAGGCCAAGCTGGACGAGTTGAACGATGCCGACATGACCGACGTCGAGTGCAGCCGCAGCGGCAACGTGCTGGAAATCGAGTTTATCGACAACGGTTCCAAGATCATCGTCAACAGCCAGGCGGCGATGCAGGAGCTGTGGGTGGCGTCGCGCTCGGGCGGCTACCACTACAAACAGAAGGACGGCCAGTGGCTCAACACCCGCGACGGTTCCGAACTGTTCGCCGCGCTGTCCGAGATGGTCAGCGCCCAGGGCGGCAGCCCGGTCCGACTGGGATAAAGCAAAGGGGCCGTCGGCCCCTTTTTTCTAGAACAGCTCGTTCTTCACGGCGTCCTTGGCTTTTTCCTCGGCCGGGGTGCCGTGGCTCGGGCCGTCGAGGTTGTGCACGCCGGCGCCCGGCGGATTCTCCGCGTAATAATACTCGTCGCCGATCAGCGTCACGCCCTCCGGCACCGCCCGCTCTTCGATCGGGATGTTCTTCAGCGCCTTCTGCATGTAGTTGATCCAGATCGGCAGCGCCAGGCCGCCGCCGGTCTCGCGGTTGCCCAGGTTCTTCGGCTGGTCGTAGCCGATCCAGGCGATCCCCACCAGCTTCGGCTGGTAGCCGGCGAACCAGGCGTCGATCGAGTCGTTGGTGGTGCCGGTCTTGCCCGAGATGTCGGGCCGCTTCAGCGCCAGCGCCTTGGTCGCCGTGCCGAAGCGCACCACGTCCTTGAGCATGCTGTCCATCAGGAAGGCGTTGCGCTCGTCGATGACGCGGTTCTTCTCGTCGCCGGCCACGTCGGGACGGGCCTGAGACAGGATCTTGCCGTCGGCGTCGGTCACCTTGGAGATCAGATACGGGCTGACCTTGTAGCCGCCGTTGGCGAACACCGCGTAGGCGCCGGCCATCTGCAGCGGCGTGACGTTGCCGGCGCCCAGCGCCAAGGTCAGGTAGGGCGGGTTCTTGTCCGGATCGAAGCCGAAGCGGGTCGCGTATTCCTGGCCGTACTTGGCGCCGATGCGGTGCAGGATGCGGATCGAAATCATGTTCTTGGACTTGGTCAGGCCGCGGCGCATCGTCATCGGGCCGTCGTACTTGCCGTCGTAGTTCTTCGGCTCCCAGGCCTGGCCGCCGGTCTGGCCGGCGTCGAACGAGATCGGCGCGTCGTTGATGATGGTGGCCGGCGACAGGCCGCGCTCCAGCGAGGCCGAATAAATGAACGGCTTGAACGACGAGCCCGGCTGGCGCCAGGCCTGGGTCACGTGGTTGAACTTGCTGCGGTTGTAGTCGAAGCCGCCGACCATGGCCTTGATCGCGCCGTCGGTGGTGCTGGCCGCGACGAAGGCCGATTCGATCTCCGGCATCTGCGTCAGCTCCCAATCCTTGCCCTCCTGCATGACGCGGATCACCGCGCCGCGGCGGATGCGCTTGTTCGGCGCCGCCTTCTCGGACAGCCACGAACGGCCCATCTCCAGCTTGGCGCCGGTGATCTTGATCTCCTCGCCCGAAGCGGTCACGGCGGTGATCATCTGCGGCGTCGCCGCCAGCACCATCGCGGCGATGATGTCGTCGCTGTCCGGATGGTCGGCCAGCTCGGTCTCGATGGCGTCGTCCGCCTCTTCCTTGCGCTGCGGGATGTCGATATAGGCTTCCGGGCCGCGATAAGCGTGGCGCCGCTCGTAGTCCATCACGCCCTTGCGCAGCGCCAGGTAGGCGGCGTCCTGGTCGGCCTTGGTGATGGTGGTGAACACGTTCAGGCCGCGGGTGTAGGTGTCCTCCTTGAACTGTTCGTACACCAGCTGGCGCGCCATCTCGGCCACGTACTCGGCGTGCACGCCGAACTCGCTGCTGTCGGTCTTGACCTTGAGCGGGTCGGCCTTGGCCTCCTCGAACTGCTTGTCCGTGATGTAGCCGAGCTGGTGCATGCGGATCAGGATGTATTGCTGGCGGGTGCGCGCGCGCTTAGGATTGACCACCGGATTGTAGGCCGACGGCGCCTTCGGCAGGCCGGCCAGCATCGCCGCCTCGGCCACGCTGATGTCGCGCAGGTTCTTGCCGAAATAGATCTGCGCCGCCGACGAGAAGCCGTAGGCGCGCTGGCCCAGGTAGATCTGGTTCATGTAGACCTCGAGGATCTGGTCCTTGCTGAGGTTTTTCTCGATCTTCCACGCCAGCAGCACCTCGTAGGCCTTGCGCTTCAGCGTCTGTTCGCTCGACAGGAAGAAGTTGCGCGCCACCTGCTGGGTGATGGTCGAGGCGCCCTGCTTGGCGCCGCCGGTGGCGTTGTGCACCGCCGCGCGCAGGATGCCGGTGTAGTCGACCCCGCCGTGCTCGTAGAAGCGGTCGTCCTCGATCGCCAGCACCGCCTTCTTCATCACGTCCGGGATGTCCTTGATGCGCACCAGGTTGCGGCGCTCCTCGCCGAACTCGCCGATCAGCACGTTGTCGGCCGAGAAGATCCGCAGCGGCATCTTCGGCCGGTAGTCGGTCAGCGTGTCGAGTTCGGGCAGGTTGGGGTAGGCCATCGCCAGGCCGAACACCACCAGCAGCAGCGCCGTCAGTCCCAGGCCGGCCACGGTCATGCCGGCCATCAACAGGTAGCGTGTGGGTTTGCCCTTGGATTTGGCGGCGGCGCCGGACGGAGTCGATGGTGGAGGTGCCGAATTGGAAGAGGCCATGCAGTTCGATCTTTCTGTCTTATGTACGCGGATTAGGTACGCGGGCCATTATAAGCGAGCGCCACCGCCGGCGGCGCGCCATGCCGGCCGTCAGAAATATTTACCCGTGAGTAACAAAGCAACTGAGTTGTTTTTGCGGCTACGGCAAGGAAAATAAGTGTGGTGAAACCCTCACACCGGCGCGATCGTGCACAGTAGAAATACCTTTACACTTATATAGGCACGATTTAATGTACGGTCTGACATAAGCAGTCTAAACGCTGGATTACAAACGAGTTCCTTTATGCAAGCAGGTCTATTGTTGGTTCTGAGGCACTTTGGTGCGGGCGCCAGCCGTGGCGCCGGGGAGCCCGCATGATCGACATCAAGGCCTTGTTCGGCCAGGGCGACCCGCCGCTGGTGGGGATCGACATCAGCACCTCCAGCGTGCGGCTGGTGGAGCTGGCGCGCGGCGCCAAGGGCGAGCTGCGGCTGGAGCGCTACGCCGCCGAGCCGCTGCCGCGCAACGCCGTCACCGACGGCAACATCGAAAACATGGACCAGGTGGTCGAAGTGGTGCGCCGGGTGTGGAAGAAAAGCGGCACCCGCGCCAAGCTGGCCGCGCTCGGCATGCCGCCGGCCTCGGTCATCACCAAGAAAATCATCCTGCCGGCCGGCCTGTCGGAAGACCAGCTCGAGGTGCAGGTCGAGTCCGAAGCCAGCCAGTACATCCCGTTCGCGCTCGACGAGGTCAGCCTCGACTTCGACGTGATCGGCCCGGCCGCCAACTCGGCCGACGACATCGAGGTCATGCTGGCCGCCTCGCGCCGCGAAAAGGTCGAGGACCGGGTGGCGATCGCCGAGGCCTCCGGCCTCAAGGCCACCGTGATGGACATCGAATCCTACGCCGCCCGCGCCGCGCTGGACCGCGTCATCCTCCAATTGCCCGAGTCCGGCGTCGGCCAGGTGATCGCGCTGTTCCAGATCGGCGCCCAGGTCACGCACATCTCGGTGATGCTGGACGGCGTCACCGTCTACGAGCGCGAGCAGCCGTTCGGCGGCAACGCGCTGACCCAGGACATCGTGCGCAGCTACGGCCTGGCCTTCGACGAGGCCGAGGCGCGCAAGCGCAGCGGCGACCTGCCGGACAGCTACCAAGGCGACCTGCTGACGCCCTTCCTCGAAAGCGCCGCGCTGGAGGTGACGCGGGCGATCCAGTTCTTCTACACTTCGACCCCGTACACCCGCGTCGACCAGCTGTTCCTGGCCGGCGGCTGCGCGCTGATCCCCGGCCTGCTGGAGCTGGTGGCCAGCCGCACCAAGATCTCCAGCGCGGTGATTTCGCCGTTCAAGGGCATGCAGCTGGGGCCGTCCGTGCGCGAATCCCAGCTGCGGCTCGACGCCCCGGCCTACCTGGTCGCCTGCGGCCTGGCGTTGCGGAGGTTCGGCTGATGATACGCATCAACCTGCTGCCGCACCGCGAAGAGAAGCGCAAGCAGAAGAAATCCGCCTTCATCGCGCTGCTGGCGCTGGGCGGCGTGATCGGCGTCGGCGTGGTGCTGATGGTGGGCGGCTACAACGCGCGCGCCATCTCGATCCAGGAACAGCGCAACACGGTGCTGAAGAGCGCGATCGGCGACCTGGACAAGAAGATCGCCGAGATCGCCACGCTGAAGCAGGAGATCGAGGCGCTGAAGGCGCGCCAGCAGGCGGTCGAGGATTTGCAGGGCGACCGCAACCAGCCGGTGTATCTGATGGACGAGCTGGTCAAGCAGACCCCGGCCGGCGTCTACCTCAAGGGCTTCAAGCAGGAGGGGCAGAAGGTCAGCGTCACCGGCTACGCGCAGTCGCAGGAGCGGGTCTCGGAATTCCTGCGCAACCTGGCCGGCGTCTCGCCGTGGCTGGAGCGCCCCGACCTGATCGAGGTCAAGTCCACCGGCCTGGGCCAGGGCAAGAGCGCCAAGAAAGTGGTCGAGTTCAACCTGGTGGTCAGCATCAAGCGTCCGCGCGACAAGGATGGCCCGCCCGGCGGCGCCAAGGGCGCGCCCGCCGTTCCGGCCACCGCCTCGGCCTCGGCCAAGTCCTAGGATCACGCGATGGCCAATCTCAACATCAACCTGAACGACGTCGGCGCCGCGGTGGCGGCCCAGTTCCGCGACCTCAACGGACGCCATCCCGGCCAATGGCCGCTGGCGCCGCGGGTGCTGTGCGCCATCGGCGTGACGGCGGCGGTGTGCGTAGCCGGCTATTTCGGCTACTGGAGCTCGCAGTTCGAGGAACAGGAGGTCGGCGCCCAGACGGAGGCCAATCTGCGCACCGAATACGAGACCAAGACCACGCAGGCGGTCAACCTGGACGCGCTGCGGGCGCAGAAGGTGCAGGTCGACCAGTACGTCGAGCGCCTGCAGAAGCAGCTGCCGAGCAAGGCCGAGATGGCCGCGCTGCTGACCGACATCAACCAGGCCGGCTCCGGCCGCGGCCTGCAGTTCGAGCTGTTCAAGCCGGCCCAGGTGGTGGTCAAGGATTACTACGCCGAGCTGCCGATCGACATCAAGGTCACCGGCAGCTACCACGACATCGGCGCCTTCGCCGGCGACATGGCCAATCTGCCGCGCATCGTCACGCTCAACAACATGACGCTCAACACCGGCAAGGACGGCGTGCTGACCTTGGACGCGGTGGCCAAGACCTTCCGCTACCTCGATCCGGAAGAGGTGATCGCGCAGCGCAAGGCGGCCGCCGACAAGAAGAAAGCGGCGAAAAAATCATGAAGACGGCGACCATGGCCTTGATCGCCGCGCTGTCGCTGCTGGCCGGCTGCGGCGACAGCGACGTGCAGGAGGTGCGCGGCTGGATGAAGCAGGTCGACGGCCAGGCCAAGGTGGCGGTGACGCCGCTGACCGAGCCCAAGACCTTCATTCCCTTCGCCTACCAGCAGAAGGACGAACCGGACCCGTTCGACCCCAACAAGCTGCTGGCCGAGCTGGCCAAGCAGGCGGCCAGGAACGGCGCCGGCGGCGTCCGGCCCGACATGGAGCGGCGCAAGGAGCTGCTGGAAAGCTATCCGCTCGACATCGTCAAGATGGTCGGCACCATCGAGCGCAAGGGGGTGATCCACGCGGTGCTGCAGATCGACCGCACGGTGCATCAGGTGGTGGTGGGCCAGCACGTGGGGCAGAACTACGGCCGCATCACCAGCATTGACGACAGCACCGTCAACCTCAAGGAAATCGTACAGGATGCGACCGGCGACTGGGTCGAACGCATGTCGAAGTTGGAACTGCAGGAAAGCAAGGAGAACTCCAAATGACCGCTCACATCACGGCCCGGCGCGCCTCGGCCGCCGCCATCTGGGCGCCCCGGCTGACCTTGGCCCTGGCCATGGCGCTGCAGCTGGCCATGCCGGCCCGCGCGCAGGCGCCCGCCGCCAACGCCATCGAATCGATCAGCGCCAACCAGCAGGGCGCCAACGTCATCGTCAAGATCGGACTGAAGAACGCGCCGGACAAGATGCCGATCGGCTTCGCCATCACCAATCCGCCGCGCATCGCGCTCGACTTCGGCGCCACCGTCAACGCCACCGGCAAGAACACCCAGGAGCTCAACCTGGGCGAGCTGCGCGGCGTCAACGTGGTGCAGGCCGGCGAGCGCTCGCGGCTGGTGTTCAACCTGACCCGCACGCTCAACTACGCCACCGCCATCGACGGCAACGCGGTGATCCTGACCATCGACGGCTCCGGCGGCCTGGCCACGGCGGTCGACGCCAGCGGCCTGCCGGCGGTGAAGCAGGCGGCCGCCGCCGCGCCGCCGGCGCCCGGCCGCCAACTGCTGCGCGACATGGACTTCCGCCGCGGCGCCAACGGCGAGGGCCGGGTGGTGGTCGACCTGCCCAACAACCAGGTGGCGGTCGACGTGCGCCAGACCCCGACCGGGGTGGTGATCGACTTCCTCAAGACCGGCGTGCCGGAAACGCTGCGGCGCCGGCTCGACGTCGGCGACTTCGGCACCCCGGTGGCGCTGGTCACCACCGTGCCGCAGGGCGACAACACCCGCATGACCATCGAGGCGCGCGGCCTGTGGGAACAGACCGTGTACCAGAGCGACACCCAGCTGGTGGTCGACGTCAAGCCGATCAAGGAAGACCCGAACAAGCTGACCCAGGGATCGCAGGGCTATCGCGGCGAGAAGCTGTCGTTCAACTTCCAGAACGTCGAAGTGCGCGCCGCGCTGCAGGCGATCGCCGACATCTCCGGCCTGAACATCATCACCAGCGACAGCGTCAGCGGCAACCTGACGCTGCGCCTGAAGGAGGTGCCGTGGGACCAGGCGCTGGACGTGGTGCTGCAGGCCAAGGGGCTGGACATGCGCAAGAACGGCACGGTGCTGTGGATCGCGCCGAAAGAGGAATTGCTGACCAAGGAAAAGCTGGAGCTGGAGCAGCGCGCCCAGATCGCCGACCTGGAGCCGCTGAAGTCGGAGATCTTCCAGCTCAACTACCAAAAGGCCGAGGCGTTCAAGACCGTGTTCGGGCTGGAGGGCGACGCCAAGAACCGCATCCTGTCCAAGCGCGGCAGCGCCATCATCGAGCCGCGCACCAACCAGCTGTTCGTCACCGACATCTCCTCCAAGCTCGACGACGTGCGCAAGCTGATCGCCAAGACCGACATCGCCACCAAGCAGGTGCTGATCGAGGCCCGCATCGTCGAGGCCAGCGACACCTTCACCCGCAACCTCGGCGCCAAGCTCGGCTTCGCCGACCTGCGCACCATCCGCGGCGGCGATTCCGGCTACCAGATCGGCAACGGCAACACCCGCTTCGGCATCGGCGGCAACATCACCGGCGTCGGCGAGACCACCGGCCAGATCAAGGTGACCGACGCCAGCTACAACAACACCCAGTTCATCAACCTGCCGGCCGCCAACATCAACGGCGCCCAGGCCGGCAGCCTGGCGGTCAGCCTGTTCTCGTCGGCCGCCAACCGCTTCCTCAACCTGGAGCTGTCGGCGCTGGAGGAGGACGGCACCGGCAAGATCGTCTCCAGCCCGCGGGTGATCACCGCCGACAAGGCGATCGCGCTGATCGAGCAGGGCATCGAGCTGCCGTACCAGGTCGCCACCAGCAGCGGCGCCACCTCGATCATGTTCCGCAAGGCCAACCTGCGGCTGGAGGTGACGCCGCAGATCACGCCGGACGGCAACGTCGTCATCGACGTCGACGTCAACAAGGACAGCGTCGGCCAGGAAACCCGCTCCGGCTTCGCCATCGACACCAAGCACGTCAAGACCCAGGTCATGGTCGAGAACGGCGGCACCGTGGTGCTGGGCGGCATCTATCAACTGACCGAACGCAGCACCACCGACAAGGTGCCGTTCCTGGGCGACGTGCCGGTGCTGGGCTACCTGTTCCGCAGCAACACCCGCACCAACGATAAAACCGAATTGCTGGTCTTTATTACGCCGAAGATCGTCGCCGAGCGGCTGTCGACGCGGTAATTTTTTAAAATTGAATGGGAAGAGCGTTATGACGAAAATCACAGGATGGCTGGCGGCATTGGCCAGCGCCGGTTTGCTGGCCGCGTGCGGCGGCGGCGGCGGTTCGCCCGGCACCACCGGCAACGGCACCACGCCGCCGGTCGCCAGCAAGGTGGCCAGCGTGACCCTGAAGGCCGATCCGAGCAGCATCGAGGCCTCCGGCGTCACCGAGGCGACGCTGACCGCCATCGTCAAGGACGCCAACAACAACGCGCTGTCGGGCGAGACGGTGAGCTTCAGTGCCAGCGCCGGCGTCGTCACCAGCGCCAACCGCGTCAGCAACGCCAGCGGCGAAGTGGTGGAAAAACTCAACATCAAGGGCATCACCGGGGTGGCCGAGGTCACCGTCACCGCCAATGTCGGCACGGTGAAGTCGACGCCGGTCGTGGTCACCGTGGTGACCACGCCGCCGGTGCAGCCGGTGCTGCCGTCGCTGTCGCTGACCGCCAACCCGGGCACGCTGGCCTCGTCCGGCGTGGTCGGCAGCGAAGTGACGGTGTCGGTGCTGGTCAAGGACTCGTCCAACAATGTGCTGCCGGGCGTGGCCGTGGGACTGCAGGTCGACTCCGGCAATCTGCTGTACGCCACCCGCGTCAGCGACGCCAACGGCCGCGTCACGGCCAAGCTGGACACGGTCGGCAATCCGACCTCGCGCATCGTCACCGTCACCGCCTCGGCCACCGGCGCCAAGACGCAGACGCTGCCGATCGCCGTCACCGGCAACAAGCTGAGCATCAACAACAGCAGCACCGTCAAGGTCGGCGCCACCACCGACGTCACCGTCAAGCTGGTCGACTCGGCCGGTAGCGCGCTGATCGGCCAGGCGGTCACCTTCAGCGCCGGCGGCGCCAACCGGCTGACCGTCAAGGGCGGCGCCGGCGCCATCACCGACGCCACCGGCCAGCTGGTGCTCAGCTATGTGGCGCAGACGGCCGGCACCGACGCCATCGTGGTGCGTTCGGCCGGCGAGATCGCCAACAGCTCGATCGTGGTCAGCGCCACCAACTTCACCTTCAACGGCGTCGACGCCGGCGGCGCGCTGCTGTCGGTCACCAACATCAACGCCTGCCAGAAAGTGGTGGTCCACAGCGACATCGGCGGCGTGCCGCAGGTCGGCGGCGTCACGCTCAACACCTCGCGCGGCACCGTCTACACCGACGCCGGCTGCACCGCCGCCGTCACCGGCGCGCTGACGCTGGTCAACGGCAACGCCATCGCTTATGTGCGCGCGGTCAACCCCGGCCTCGCCACGCTGACCGCCACCTCGACCACCACCAACCTGGCGACCCAGGGCTTGCTGGAGTTCGTCGCGCCGTACACGGCGTCGGCCATCGTCAGCGTCCAGGCCGACCCGGCGGTGATCGGCGTCAACACCAGCGGCAGCAGCGTGCAGCAATCGACGCTGCGCGCCACCGTGCTCGACGGCACGCCGGAAAACAACCTGGTCAAGAACGCCGTGGTCAACTTCTCCTTCATCAGCGACCCGAGCGGCGGCACGCTGACGCAGCCGTCGGTGGTCACCACCGGCGCCGACGGCACCGCCTCGGTCAGCTACGTCGCCGGCCCCAACGACACCAAGCTGAACGGCGTGGTGGTGCAGGCCCAGCTGCAGGGCGCGTCCCACGCCACCGGCCAGGTCCAGCTGACCGTGGCCAAGAAGGCGGCCTCGATCAGCGCCGGCACCGGCAACACCATCGGCGTGCCGACCCCGACCAGCTACCAGGTCGATTACGCGGTGACCGTGACCGACGCCGCCGGCAACCCGGCGGCCGGCATCAAGCTGACCAGTTCGGTGCGCCCGCGCTATTACTACAAGGGCCAGCTGTACTACACCGGCACCACCGGCCCATGGGCGCTTGACCTTTCCGGCAACAACCCGCTGCCGCTCGCTTGCCTCAACGAGGACGTCAATAGTGATAATATCAAGCAGCCGGGCGAGGACCTGAACCTGGATGGCATCTTGACTCCAGGCAACGGAACCGTCGTCGTGACGCCGTCGGCGACCACCGACGTCAACGGCCAGGCCGTGGTCTCGCTGCTGTACGCGCGCGACCACGCCAACTGGATCGATGTCGCGCTGACCATCCGCGGCCAGGTA
>Ga0247809_1001438_pt1 | contig 10700 bp, 10 predicted proteins | sample UWRJL104311B1_FD_180951 | JGI IMG/M metagenome (GOLD analysis project Ga0247809, IMG submission 180951) | Plant litter microbial communities from Arlington Agricultural Research Station in Wisconsin, United States - UWRJ-L104-311B-1 | ecosystem: Environmental > Terrestrial > Plant litter >...
AAAGTACTCATTGACCAAGTGCTGCAGAGTCTATGGCAATACAGTGTTTTCACGATCAGTCTGTGGGAAACAGTTTACGGATGAACGCACACCCTAGATTTACTGCGGGACATCTTAATTTCTCAATTGAAATCGTCATTGATACCTTAGATAATTGGTGAGATGTATATGTGCTAAAGTCACCAGCAAAGAGCTTAGGTAAGGAATGCGACGGTATTGGGAAATAAGCTTGCCACTAGACTACAATTCACGAAGTTGACGAAATGATCAAAAGTCCGGCTTAAGAATATTAATAGTCGATTGCCTTAACCAAGTCACTTATCCATCAGCCATTAAATCAATTTATTCAGATCATTCATTAGAAGGCTGTGGTGGCATCGAACAACGATATTCTGCTTAATAAGTAAAACGGTGGGGTTCCATAAACACCAAAAGCCTGATCTTCTTCCTAGCTAAATCAAGCTATCTGAGTCAAAGTAATCCTCTAGTGGGGTATCATGCAGTTCTTCCAATCCTCTTCAAATAATATTCAACCATCTAACCCAACAACAGCACAACTCCAAGGTAAGAAAAGCCCGTAATAATCCCAACCACGACGAGAGAGGCGATGAAAGCCATTAAAATGGTTTCGATAGGTCCTGGCTTGGTTTGGCGTGTAGGAAGAGCACTGGCTGTTCTTAACTGTTCGTGCAGAGAGAATGTGCCATAACTCGAAATGGGGGTTTCAGAGCTAGCTTTCTCCAGGTCGTGATGATCTTCTTTGAGCTCATGCTAAGTCATGCATCAACATAGAGTTTATTTGATACAGTGCAAGAATTGACTTACACTCATGGTATCACAAACTGTGTAACCGTCCTGGTGTTTCTCGAATTTTGCCATAGTTGAAGTTGTGCTATGAGGTTGTATGTAAGATATTGGGAACTTGGAAAGTAGGACCTCGGGTTTAAAGAGAAATCAACAAGAATGATATTTTTATAAGAGCTATTGTGTTGCTTTTATCTTATCAGTGAAGTTGGTCGGGTGAGCTGATAAGCAAAAGATGGTTGCCATGTGATAACGCAAGGACTCACCCAAACGAGACACTGCAGATTTTCGTAGCATAAAGCAGGGTCCGATGATCATGAACTCTTGATCACTTTTTTTATAAGGCCGAGAATAATTAATTTACATGTCAGAGTTTAATGTAATAAACTACAAAACTTTGGAGGGTCGTGCGAGTAGCTTCACGATAGGTCACGTGAATAACATAGATGTTAGAAGCTTGAAACTCTAGATCTCGTAGCGACGTGGTTTAGGATATTCCACTTGAAGGTTGAGTTGCTATTTGACAAATCAGCATCATGATATTTGATGGTTCCCGAAGATTTAGGGCTAGAGTCGAGTTCAAGGTTCGAGACGACTTCAAGGTTCGAGACACGAATAGCAGAAGGTACAATACTTCTACTCTCTAAAGACTGTTTTACATTTTGGCACTTCTCGTGTCCAAGGAATTTGATTCAAACACTACGTATGATTTAGATTCGGAAATTGAGTTCGCTTCCTTCACATCCCTTCTTGGAAAGCTTTAAGGAGAATGTGGTTTCTTGTGCGGCCAGGACATTGAGTTGTGAATTCAGAGACGGGAGCCTCCAGCGCTACTAACGTGTCATATTATAGCAGTCACATCTTGTTAAACGTTGCGAGAGAATCAGCACCTTCAATAAAGTAGGAGTCATGAAGTAGCAGGAGATGAGCTCAATTTATGGTTTGACCATTGGCTGGAATTAGCTTACGGGTCTGCAGAGGCATAATCTCTATTCTTGGCAATATGAAGCATCTTTGGGTTTAAATCTTCTCTAATAACAAAGCGGTGGTAATCTCTTTGAAACAGTATGGTGGAGGGTTTCCTAGTTGGATGGCAAATAAAGTAGTGATAGAAAGTTTTGAAAGTTGGCGAACGAAACGAATATCACAACAAAGACAATTAATTGGCACTAGGAAAGCTAAAATTAATGCTTTTAAGAGTCTCCACCGAACTTTCATACTATTCTAGGCATAGCGCTAGTCTTGAAACTTGAAGTCGGTTCCCATTACTTAAACTATACTTATTGCTAGTGGGAGTAAATAGAAGTAAAAAGCTTTTTGAATGTAACCCTTTTATAGTAAAAGGTCAATAGAAACCCCTTTAAATTTGATAAACTAGCAGGCTTTATGTAAGCTACGAAATCTCACAATTACTCCTTTGAATAAATCTCAGAGATAGCCGTCTAAATATGTCAAAATTGGCATCCAAACACAATTAAATTTACACAGGGCGAGAGACTATTTGCTTTGTTGCTAGCATGGAAGGGGAGACTTTTAGCTTATTCTTCTTAGAATAGCGCGGGAGATCTTGGAAGAGCTATGTTTATCTGATAAACCGAAGCGTCCAAGATGAAGCAAGTGTATGCCACTATAGGGAATAGTTTCAAATACATGAGCAACGTAGTAAATGTGTTGTTCAGAGGACCGGCGTCTCTTTTACGGCCGCACAAAATACAGTTCATTCCAAGCAGACTACCGCCTCGAGCGGATTACTGGTGGGTAATACACAAACGAGCTTGACTGGTAACAGCCTGATTAAATTCACGTGCGTCACCCTTGCTACTGTTTAGAAATCCAAAAGTCTTCACGCTTATTTACCGCAGGACTCTAAGGTGATAATAAGATTGGAGTTGGATAGAAACTATCGCACTTAATAACAAATATTTGGCTACAATTGAAGCATATTGCAAAAGCATCAAGCGGATTTAACAACCATTAGATATATAGTATAGTAAGACTTCAATAGAAGATTTTCACTGGGTCGAGGGCGGACCCTAGTAAGCTTAGGTTCTGCACTTTCGTTATTGATGAGCAAGAGTATGAAAGGGTGTGATGTAATTCAATTTCAGAGTTCAAACATAGAAAAGATAAGCGTTGTTTATTGCTACTCTGGTTATTTTGTATAACTCCTGCTGGCAAGCACTGGAGGCGTCCGAGGGAGGATATCTTAAAAAGCGCGTAGTGGTGGCGCCCGTTATCGAGGGGGCAATAGCGTTCAAGAGTTACAGGGTCAAGCTTTGCTGTTCTGAAGGCTTCTCGAGTATACGTTAAGATCGAAATATGTTCAGCAACTGCCTCATCGCTGAGACGGAGAATCTTACTCATGGCTAAGATATTATTATCGTCGCGTGCTAATGCGTCATGACTGGACCGACAACTTTGCCAGCCTCGCTTACTTTCGCTTGTGGCTTACTCCCCCTGAATTTGTGCTAATTACCTACCTATAGATACCTACCGAGCCTAAGGAGCCAGGTACTGAGGTGCCTCAGATGCGGATGCAATATCCATGGCTTGCAGAATTAGGGCTTGGAGATTTCATTTTACACCAATTTGGCTTACTCGTCATAGAAATATAGGAACCTTAAAGCCTTTCCATCAGTGAGATTCAAGAGCCATGATTTTTCGCTAGTATGATCTTCGGGCAGTTTACATTGAACCCCAATGGTTATGCTATCAAAATCAAAATCTACTTCAAATGAAAATTTCATATGTAAAATGTATACCATTCTATTTTCCAAGATGTAAAATAAAAAGGTGAATAGGTCAAATTCCCATGCCCTAACCTTGTTCTCTTAGCATCACATAATGTGAGTTACAAATGGGATCTCATGCAGGTAATGAGCCACTAGTTGCCCAGTAAACAACATAATTAAACCCATGTGCATTATAGAAAGGTCCAAGTTTAACATTTTGACCATTTGCCGTGGCTGTAAAGTCCAGACTCGAATCGCTTGTCCGCTTGATTGAGCTTAGTGTAAGTGTCGGATTCGCATTCAGTGTGGTGCTCCCATAGTTCCCTGACAAGATCGCGGGTCCAAAAGCGACAGCAGCCACATTCGGCTTGTCGTTGGCTGGGACGAGTCGCAGCTTCATGGGTAGTTTCACCATGACAACATCGCCTGAAGTCCAGGTTCTGGATATGGTAGCATATGAGCCAGGATTGACACTGACTCCAGCGCTTTGGCCATTGATTGTGATGGTTGCTCCAGAGGTCCAGCTAGGGATACGAATCTTCATTGCCCATGTGCCACTTCCAGTAACCTTAAGAGTTGTAGTATCTATTACACATTGTTAGCGTAACTACCTTTAAAATTATAGATGTATATAATGTTATTGTTGCATCGAATCCAACCACATGAGCTTACCAGTTGTGGGATAAGTCGTGGTTTGTGAGATTGTTACGCCCTTGGCAGACCAATTCAAATTCGATGGGATGAAAAGGTTAACGTAAAGTGAAGAATCATCATAGCCATAAATAGAATCCATGTACTTGGTGTGAGTCTAGTTTTTTTGTTAGCTTGCATTTTCAGTACCATATCTACAGTAGACTCACCTCTACACCAGTGCCTTGACAGCACCAGAATGAGTTATCTGAAGAGTAGAAGTCAGTTACGAATATAATAGACTTGTGAGTTATGTATGAACAAGTCAAAACATGGAACTCCGAGCGACATCAAACAGAACAGGACACTTACAATCTGTCGACCAAGTCCCACCACCCCAAGCTGGACCAACGCCACGGCGCCCTCCTGGATTAAGCGGGGTGAAGTAAGTAACATGCCCATTGGATGATGAGGGGTCCTGGTGACCTAGAAGGTGATTGAGCACGGCACGTTCGTAGTAATCAAAATAACTCGGACTGGGATTGATCATCCAAAGTTCGCGCGTTAACTTTAGCATATTGTATGTGTTACACGCTTCACAAGTATCTTGGCTCAAGTAACCAGAAACGGCTCCTGGATTGCGAAAGTGCTCGGCCTGGCTATTGCCACCAATTGCGTACGTATGGTCGTTGACAGTCATGGTCCATGCATTTTGGGCAATGTTGCGATATGTCCCATTTCCGGTTTGTTTGTACTCACGAGCAGCACCAATCCACTTTGGGACTTGTGTATTGGCATGTAATCCATTAAGTCGATCTTGGTTGGATGCTAAAGGACCGAACACAGAGGCATGGTCAAATCGTTTGGCTGCTTCAAGGAATCGAGCATCGTTTGTCCACCAGTATATCTCAGTTAACACATCATTCATACCTCCGAACTCAGTTTCCATCATCGCTAGTGCGTATTAATTAGCTAAAGTCATGTAGGTTGCCAATACTGAATTGCATCGATGCTTTCTTACCGATCATTACGTAAAACAGAGGCAGTAGTAACCAGTTTTACACGATTGTGAAGGAAAGAGCATTTATGAAAGTGAAAATATGACCTACCTTGCATTTGCGAGTAACTCAGCTTTCCCGTCCTTGTCCAAACCCATGTGGCGAGAGAAAGGAGAACATCCCTGGCATTTGTGTCGCCAATATGTCGCCACACATCGAGCAGACCAGCCATTGTCTTATGGATAACATAGTAAGGCACATTTCCACTCGTCAGAGTTCGTTTCTCAAGTGCGGTGATATCTGACTCAGGGAATCCAGACAGGTATCCAGCGGAGAAGCCAGCATTTCCATTGTTTTTCTGGCACTTGGCCAATTCCGCTACAAAGTAGCTAGCTCTGCTACGGCATGTAGTATCTCTTAGTGATGACCAGCAATTTGCCCATGCCGTCAGCAAATGTCCCTGCATGTGGGAGCGAAATGGGAAATTGGGAGCGTCCCAGCCGCCATTGGCAGTGGCACCATTGGTGGAAAGCTTGTGATTTTGTCTGAATACGTAGAGCATACGTTCCATGTCGACGGACTTGAGGTAGTTCAAGGTGCGGCCTTGGTTATCCATCCACCTGCTGCTGGTTAATTGGACTAAGCTCATGTCAAAAATGTGAGCTGCGACTCCTGATTCTCCTCGAGTGGGCGCCACGGCGAGGTCTGCTGCCGCATAGCTGACGAGACACAGTCCTAATAGAACTGCACGAAGTAGGGTTGAAAGCATATTAACGGCTGTGATTAGTGAGTAACGCTGGCGAAAGCCGTGTTGTAATATGCCAGGAGGTTCAAATTAATGACTGATTAAGGCTTAAAATTAAAAAGTTTGGGCCATCGCGGGGGATAACCAGGGCTTTTAACAGTCCTCAGTTGCCACTCTTTTGGACAATTTCTCCTACTCGTTTTCCTTGGGGGAAGAACCTGAAGGGATATCACCGTGTCCAGGAGCGAAAGGCATCACAGCCTCCGCCAATTAAAGTGCATATTCATATATATGCTCTAGTCATGCAGATCAAAATCACTGGGGTACAGAAGGTTGATCCGGGTCATAATATGCATTTTCTGGTGTCCATGATCAATCAGATTGGTGGACCGTTGAGGTGCGGTGGGGAGTCGAATTGCCGACTGGGTAAATATCACAATCTTCCTTCTTTGGTCGAATGCATCTGCGCCGGAAAACATCCTCTCGCTTGTATTATCGACCCGACTGCCGAGTACCGTACCTTGGACTTCAGATCTAATATCTTTCATCGTCATTATTGTTACGAACGACCGGCCCACGGAAGATTTTGGCGCTTTCGTGCTGTGGGTAAGAGCTGTGGGAAACAGGAAGCGCACCAACCAGAAAGTGGTTTTCTGTACAGTACATACAGTAGGTACCGTCTGAAGACAAGTAAGAGAGGGGGCACGAAGCAAAAGGATAGCGCCGGTTGCTAAATGGGAGTTTGTGGCTTTCCATTTATTAATATAAGTAGGTTCACATTATTCCTTCGCTCACAGAATCAGCATTTTAATATTCCGCCGAATTTACACAAAGTGTCGAGGTCGTGGTGTTTAGGTTGGCGACTCGGCGAGTTATAGTTCTAGCACCCAATCCCAGGAACAACGGCCCATAAATACCTAGATACCTTAAACAACGAGACAACTATCCCTGTAGGAGCCTGCCCCACCCAAGGAGACCACTTGTTAACTGAAGCTATCACAAACAAATATTATTTTCGGATCTTTGAAACCGCTTCTCGTGACTTTGTTACGTAGCTATCAATTCAACAGGGTTATGTAGTCTCAACAAATACGGTCTTTTTGTAGGCCTACATACCAGCTATCGGGTTGATAATCTAAATTCTAGCAGTCAATGGGTAATAAATCGAACTACTAGCATAGTCTAACTACAGATACATTATTACCAGCACCTATAAATAGTATTGTAAGTATATACCATGACATATCAACGTCTGGACATTGTGACGAAGAATTCATCAATAGATAGTAATACAGTAACTTAGGTCAAGCCTAAAGATCCAGCACTAGAATTGTGGCAACAACCGAATGATACCTGTGGTGTATTATCCAACCCCATTATCGAGGTCGCAACGGTCGCAACGGTCGCAACGGTTACACTGTCATAACCAGCCTACAAGCTTGGAGGATATAATTTGCCCGAGAGTAGTGCCTTCCATATCTTAGGCAGCCTGTCGTGTGACACTCGATTAGTTCAGCCAATCACTGTTTCATATTTCAGCATTTTTCAACATTTATATTTTAAAATATTATAATAGTAAACAACTAAGAAACTATAGCATTATACACTTTTAATATGTTATAGATAAAGACTTTCTGCCTAGTTCTTCTGTCTATAACATAAAAGGCCTTTTGATTTCGCAATATAGGAATTCTTAGCCGGATGGTTATAAAAGACCATATGCTTAATAATAAGTATATTTTTAATACAGGAAGTATTATCATAATTCAGGCATATTTTAGTATATCAGCTTAACAGCGTAAAGATTAGATACGAACGTTGTCGGATCACTTCGAATACCGGGCACCACTACGTGATATTGTCACGTAAGTGCTAGTTGTATTCAGTGGGATCGATGTGTATCATTGTAAGTTCAACGTAAGGTGGTGTTGATATGGTTTCCAAGGCGGTGAACCACTTTGGGTGATTCTGCCACTCTAGTCGGGTCACGTGCACCCGCCTCCAGGTCAGATTATACCAACAAGCGTCTTCGATCATTGAAGTTTTCCCCTATAAAAAAACGCCACCAACCGATTGCTTTTTAAGGTTTTGAAGACAGAGCAACTTTATGCCTTAAACGCCATTTTGCTAATATGGAGATTATGGCTCTTATAGTCTTATTAATCTTACGTTTTAATGTTAGATCAGTCAATGATAAATCGGTCAATGATAAATCGGTAGATCTAAATATCGATAAGGTAGGCATTTAGAAGACAATCCCAATGCCGTATAATAATATTAGGGTAAAATTCAGCCCGAGGGCTGGCCAAGTCCATGGCACTCAATGGAGAGTACTAATCTCTGACTCTGATAAGACGATTTCAATTTCTGTTGAAGATTTGTAAAGGACGATTCAACCGAACAAGATGGAACAATAGCCAAACGTTGGTGACATGGTGTCCGCCATGCAAGAGTTAGATGAGTTCAAATACAACTGAATTTGAAACAATATTTTGCAATAGGAACTGTGGTGCCATGTGCCGTATAGAGATAGGCGAGTAGACTCGGCATACACTGGTTTCATTAGAAATTAGAAACCGATCCGATCAAGGTTGATCCCATTTTTGATTGGTCGCGAAATATTAGAACCAACTAGAGGATTTTCTGCTCCAATGAAGTGTATACATACATATGAGATTGTTACATGTTTTAGGTAGCCAATGTTGGTTGGTAGAAATCAATGATTATCCAATTACTTCCAATGCAACAAATAGCTGCGAAACACTCTAAGTGGTGGTTGTTCCCACATTAAATAGATAATGTTTATGCGAGATGTATCTGGTTGGTTCCAAAACAGAAACTGCATTAATCGTGCTCCCAGAAGTGGTAATCACCCTTTCAAATAGCAATATTGAGATCAACGATTATCCGATTGGTGTATTGCGCTTGGAAAGAGACTTTTCCAGGGCAGAAGGTTGGCAAAACACTAAATATTCGTGGCCTTTACATTATAACTCAGTACATCTGAAATTGAGCTACAGGTGACTCAAGAATGGAAGCTAAAATCCAACATGAAGTATTTTAGGTGTGGAGTAACGCCACAAGATACTCAAACACTTTCAGAATTCGGAATTAGACGGAGAGTTTTAAATAAGTGCTAAGAGTCACAAAAGATGACCATGAAGTAAACATCATGCAGTCCACATAGTTCATAATGTAGTTTCGAAGCAATATTTCAGGAAATTCTCCCCCGAAGGCGGGTGTTGGCTTGAAATTCAGAAGCTACTGGACCAGATAGTAGAGAAATGTCTCCAGGTCATTGATACCTCGGCTTACAAAGACTTGCAACCTATTGCAATAGGTAGTAGCACGTTAGAATGGCTGTGCATTATTAGCAATACTATAATTGACACACATTGCAGAACTTTGACATATACAAATGTACCGGTCATGAACGAGGGAAGGATACCATAGAATAATGGAGGATGTATAACTAGTGGTAGTTGAGAGAAATTTAATCTAGCGACAGACTTTTCCGAGAGAAATGAGAATCCCTATATAAAATTCTGTAAAACCGTTTTGAGTAAAATTGTGAGTGGTACTGCTGGTCACAGATTCTTCACCACCCCCCTCCCCCAAACACACAAAAAAAGAATATTTCTGTATTAGACCCTTCAATAGAGTTACGAGAAATCGATATTTCATCCTCTTTAATGAAAAAAACCAGACATCCTGAATATCAGGAATTCCCCGATGAAAGTTTAGATAATCAACAAATATATTATCAACTAAGTAACTTAGTGTTGATTTAGTTTTACTTAGAAATCAACCTAAGACCTCTACCAGAAGAAAACACGCATAGTTAGAATGTTTCCCTCAAAAAGTATATATTAAGACAAAAGTGCAACCATACAAAAGCAGCCATCAAGAAACCAAACAGAAAACCATACCAAATTGTGGCCAGTCGTTCCCGAGACAAGTATTTACCAATCTTCCATGATGTCTCTTTTTGTTGAACATTTGGATCCAGAAAAATAAATGTGAGTACCAATAGAACAGCTCCAATAAGGGAAATCAAAATTAGGAGCCGAAGAAGAACAATATAACCATCGGTCGAGAGGAAGTTTTCTCCGCTGCTTACAGGAAAGTAGAATAAAAGTAAACCACCTATCTCCAGTGAAGCACAATACATGATTCGGCATAGCCATTTAAACCATTTACTATCGCGGATGCCTCTTTCTCCCCTCCTCCGATATTCGCATTTGGTACATTGTTCTAGCAGGTGAAGCGACGTATCTTCTGGTGACTTTCTTTTCAATACTCTCACCAAAGACGAGAGCGCGCCTAACATTTTGGTCCACTGTTCATTGGTAGGTTTAGTTATTTTCCCTTCTGGTGGGTGGGATGCAGTTAGGACCTCCAAGGTGGTCTCCACAGAATTATGTTGGAATATGGATTGCGAGTGCTCCTCGTATGAAAAGTATGCCACTGTGAAAGGGTCATGTTATTATCATACGTGGGTATATATAAGAGTACACCTACCAAAGAATGTTGCCACTGGTGACATTAGTAGAGCTAAAGCCACGACCTGACCAAAGCCCCACATATCATCTTGAGCTTTCACCTTCTCTAACAAATTATATGAGCTTAATCTCTTATTATAGCCGTCACCTTGCCGTCGTATGATTGTTCGAATCGTTCCCCAGGTGATTGCTATAAATAGCCAAGTGAACTTGAATTGTTAGCAAATATATTACCACTGAAAGAGTTTAATTACCTCCCAAGTTTTAGAAAAATAAACATCACCTACTG
>Ga0247809_1001439_pt1 | contig 10698 bp, 9 predicted proteins | sample UWRJL104311B1_FD_180951 | JGI IMG/M metagenome (GOLD analysis project Ga0247809, IMG submission 180951) | Plant litter microbial communities from Arlington Agricultural Research Station in Wisconsin, United States - UWRJ-L104-311B-1 | ecosystem: Environmental > Terrestrial > Plant litter >...
GAAAGCTCCCGCCGAAAGCCGGTTTTGAGGGGCACGAGGAGTTTTTACAGCAAGTAGAGCTTTGGAAGAAATGGATTGCGTGGGAGCAAAGTGATCAGCTAGTTCTAGTCAAAAACGGCGAGTCAGATGTCTACAAGAAGCGCCTTCTCTACGTTTATAAACAGGCTGTGATGACTTTACGATTCTGGCCAGAGATGTGGATTGACGCTGCTGAATGGTGTTTTGACAACGGTCTTGAGGCCGATGGAACAGAGTTCCTCACCAGTGGTTTCGCAGCAAACCCGGAGAGCTGCTTACTCGCTTTTAAATATGCAGATCTTCTAGAAAAGAAATCGCCTGAGGCAGGGAAGGGTCCTAAAGAAAGAGGCGAAGCTGTCCGTGCACCGTTTGACAAGCTTCTTACTTCTCTGTACGATCTGTTTAAACAAGTGAAGGCTCGCGAAGCTAAGGAATTAGTGAAAGTGGAAGAGTAAGTGAAGATTATTCGCAGACACATTAATAAACGCTGACCTTACCTTAGAGCAGCAGAAGCTGACGCAGCTATCGATTCAATTATTGCTAGAGCCACGGAAGGTGATGACGAAGATAATAACGCTGCCATGGCAGCTAGAGAAGCTAACAAGAAAAAACGCCAAGATGAGGTCCGCAGTAGTTTCGAATCTGAAATCATGGATGTGCGTAGGGCTATCTCCTCTGCCTGGATTGCACTTATGAGGGCCATGCGAAGAATTCAAGGTAAAGGTGCAATCAAAGGCGATATTGGAGGGTCGAGAAATATCTTTGCGGATGCTCGACGGAAGGGCAAGATTCTGAGTGAAGTCTATGTGGCTAGTGCTCTCCTCGAGCATCATGTCTATAAGGACCCTGTAGGCACCAAGATCTTTGAACGAGGTGCCAAACTATTTCCAGAGGATTCTAGATTTATACTTGAGTACCTGAAGCACCTGATCTCTATAGGCGATACAACGAGTAAGTTTTGACATTTTCCGTGAATTCATTGTCGCTAATATGATATAAGATGCTCGTGTTGTGTTTGAAACAACCGTCAGCAAGTTGACAGCAAACCCTGACAACGTGGAAAAGGCAAAATCTCTGTACATATACTTTCACAAGTACGAATCGAATTACGGCGAATTGGTTCAGATCAGGAAGCTGGAACAACGCATGGCGGAACTGTTTCCCGAGGATCCAAAACTTCTTCGATTCTCAGAGCGTTACAGCAGTGAGATCTTTAGTCCTGCAGATTATCAACCAGTCATATCCAGATCTCAGGTACTACCCAAGCCTATAGTCATGCAGTCCATCGAAGCCGCACCTAGTCCAGCTAGCCAATATATCAACCCATACGTACAAGAGAACAGCCCTCGGCCACAGTATCTCGAACCATTCACTAATTCCCCAAAACGTCCAATGCCCCAATCTTTCGAGCAACTGCAGGAAGAGCTCACTCGTCCACGCAAAATTGCTCGTGGTGAATCGCCATTGAAAGGCGCAGCTGGTCGACGGCTGGACCAGCAAAAGAGAGCTATGCAGCCTCAAAATCTGTTCCAGGGCGGTGCTCCTCCATTCGTCATCCCACGAGTACACTAAAATCTCCCTATTTCTTAGTGCCTAAAGCTGACTTCTTTCTAGGATATCACTTTCTTGTTGACAGTCATTCCAGGAGCTCGGGACTACCATTCAACAAAGTTCAGTCCAGAAGCGTTGGTGCGACTTTTGAGCGAAACACATGTTCCCCAGTATGAGGGTGAGCTAAAATTTCCTAAACAGCCTTCTTTGCTTTGTTATTGTCCCGTTTTCAACAATTCCCCCAAAGACACCTTCTAACCATGTTACCTTAGACTGGAAAGCACAGAAAGATCAGGGTTCTGTCCCCCAGCCTTGGAATGGTTATCGTTAGGATAATTTTTCAGAATAATCCACTATTTCGCATACACAAAACGGAAGGGTATTTGCACAAGGGTTAGTCCAGGATAGCGATGACATAAAGGGTTGGCGTCTATGGGAAAATTTGCGGACGGAAAATTGTAAAATTGTATATTAGGATTTGGCCACTACTTTATAAAGCCCATGTCGACGATGACCCCATTCGATTTCTACATAGTTCGTTTGGTGTGATCAGTTGCCGACATAATTCAATCTATCATTATTGCCCATAACAACTTCTATAGCACCAATAACCAAGCAGTCGGTATAACAAGAATTGATAAAAACTAGATAAAAACTAGGAATTCAGAGCTTGGTATCTCCCTTTGCTTATGTATCTCGGCCGATTCCCAATACCGTGTGCGTAGCCTTCACTTTCCTTACATTCTACTCCTGGTATCAGAGCACAGAAGCAACTCGCTACCTATGCTTTCGAAACAGTGATAGCATTCAGCAATTAACTGGATTGAGATTGTGCAGTTTGGGAACTTGAGTTCTGCAACGCTTCAGAGTATTATTTATTCTTTCTAGAGAGATGATGTGATATCCCGATCCTAATTTCAATTCTTGTATCGATCTGCGTATTGGTGTTTAAGGGACTGGAATTTGGTGAGTCTACTTCTTGAGGGCGCCAATGGTCTGGATATGTTATTCGAAGCTTTTCAGCGTTGGTTCTAAGGAATTGCGGGCTTGCCTTCGGTGCCAGACTTGATTCGTACCTACGAATTAAGCAAAATCATTAGCTTTAATTCGAGATACTGCGGTGTTCTGCACCAAGCACAAATCTTATAGAGAAGACGGGGCGAGTTGACCTTAGCAAAGCAGGCGTGCTGGATGTAGGCTCAATTGTTTTGAGGGAGATTTGTTCGTTTTCGACAAGTTCAAAAAAATGGGGGAAAAGAGAATATCTGAGTTGTAATTGGCCTCTTGCTTGTTATATTATTAGTATGTTTCTGTGCAATTCGCTGTGGCAAGCGCTTGTTCTATGGTTTGTTTCAACTGAGAAGTCTCACCATTGGCAGGCGCAGCTTTTGATGAGCATACCACAATATCTGCAAAATATGCCTCAATCCGAATCATGTCTTTCATAATCATGCTTCTCATCCTATTTCTTTATGTTCAATGGTTTCCTGAAGGGAATTCCTTGAGCAGCAGTCAACATTTGGCATAGATGGAGCCTCGACTGGGTGTCTTTCTATATTCCATTGACCTTAACAATGGAATTTGACCTCTAAGCTTGGTATCATACTCTCCGTGGAAGTTATTCTCCGGGCTTCACCTTCTATATCCAGCCATACTGCTATAATCATTCGAGCTGCAATATCTTCAACGGAGATACTTCGGTCTTCGGCATCAGCTTGCCCCTGAATCGTCTCGCTTAACTCTTGCAATGTTGAGGTTTCGTTGCTGTCAGTCGCGCATTCGATACATTCGATAGAGGTTGAGTCTTCGGACTGTGTTTAGGAGAATAGAGGGCTGAAGTTAGGCAAAGCTGAATTGTAAGCGTTTCGAGGCAGTTTTCTTAAAATTATAGTATTTAATAACTCATGCCCATAATTTCAAATCAGTAAACTCCAAAATTGACTTTCTGAAGTTATGCGTTATTCTTTCTTGCTTCATAGTAGTGGTAATGCTGACCTTTTCGTTCGAATGTAGTCCTTCCAAAGTCGAAGCCAGATGCAGGCAGGTATCAAGTAGGCATCTCAATCTGGTTCACTCCAGCCATCGCCATAGAGTTACAGCCTTGAAATATTCATATTGTGTTTGACCGATTCTCTTCCCTTCAACCCTTCCACTAAGTGCGGCAACCGTTTCAATAGGCAGCCAGCGCGTTGTTGCCCTACTCAACGGCTTTCGCGTCCCGCATTACCAAATCAGGGTTAGTGCATTTTGACGAGACCTCGACCGGTTTAGAAACCTCCTCTGCTATGTGCGCTCTCTTCTTCTGTCTCTTCATCGCTACTAAAATACACAACTGTTATCCCTGGGCTATTACAGCCAGTAAGTCTCAATTATTCGTTATCTTCGAGATCTAACGCAGTCCTGCTCACCGATCTATGGTTTCTTCCAATGGAATAATACATCCCCCAGCAGAACTGCATTTGTCGCCCTCTTCCTCTTCTTTCTCCTTCTTCAGCCTTCCTAGCATCCTCGCTCGCAGTCTCTAGTCATAAATATACATAACTAATCAGCCTACAGACACTGCTTTGAGGTTGCGTGCGATATCGCCCTTTCAATACAAGAAATCCATACTCCCCGCTCACCACCCGGTATGTCTATCAAATCACCATTCGTTCTTGTCTCACAATCTGTGATACGTTATAAACTCCTCTTTTACTGACTTTTTACTAGACTAAACGCAATCATGGCCACCCTCCGTGGTATCCCGCAAACTGCCGTTACGAACACGCGAATGGAGACACCCGCTGCAGCATACTATGCTGAGCAAGGTGTAAGTGGACTTTTCCTTCTTTTCTCATATACTTCGAGAAACAGATATTGCGGTATCCCTGGAGTTCGCGATTCCATTGGTCGGCAGATTCTACAATCCACTTGCAAAAGCTAGGATAAGGCATAGTTGCCCCACGAAGAGATTTGAAAGCATTCTATCCTAGTTGGATAGGGGCTTTTGATGTTTGTCCTTGGAGTTGAAGACGGAACAAATCTGCTAAAACCTCTAATCCTACTTCTCGGCGGCTCATCATTCATCTAAGTCGACCCTTTGATGGAAGGCCATGTCATGTCCCGTTTTTTTTGTTATTTTCGTCGGTTCAAGATATACTGTATCCAAAACTTAGTTTGTTTTGGGGCAAGCGCTCGTATATCGTTGCCTAGACTCCATTGATACTGCAGCATGTTAAAAACTGGCTTCTAGTCAAACTCTCAGTCTCAGATAGCTGAGGTAATCTTCAAGTGGGTGGATTCTTCAACATAATGGTAAATGAAATACCTTTTGGCGATTTTCTACCATCGTAACGGATAAACAGGCTTCTCGATGTGCCTGACTCTGTGATATCAATTACAAACAAAGAGAAGTAAATCTTCCTCAGACTCACTCATAGTTCTGAGCTTCTTGTCTTACCTTTCCAATTCTCTCCATTCTTGGGCCCACTTTTGCTTCATTCACTATTCACTATTCACCATTCACTTCGAAATTTCGTCGTCTTATTTCCACTCTGTTTCGCCTTTGTTTGCTTTCGCTCCTTCCTCTTCTATTGTGAATAGGAGGAGCAACAGTAAGCCTGAGGCTCTCGCTAGCATCTCGATCTCTATTATAAATACCATCCTATCTCTCCTCAAACCAACTTTTCCCTCCATAACCAATCAACAATACTTCTTCACTACTACTATACTACTACTTCACAACTCATCACAATCAAAACACACAGCACCCTCAAGCACCTGAATCAAGCACTACAAATTCTATTCCTTCAATTCTTTTGATCTTTCACTTGAACTTTAGTTTCCGAGGCTGCGCGCTTTTAACGCCCTCATCTTCACCTTTAGTCCTTTTCACACATCATCATTTACATCTTCATTTCATCAAAATGGAACCCCTTAACTACCGCAGCTACGATCATTCCACTGATACTGAGCGCTATCAGTTCCCTTCAAACCTTCCTAACCGCCCTGGAGTAAACACCCAGGGCAAGTCCGTCAAAATTCGCGTAAATCAGTATAAGGTCCTTCAATGGCCTCAACGCGATGTCTATCAATTCGACGTAAGTAACAGCCTTTCCTAAATTCCCCTTGCAGGTGGTGACTGATAGCTTTGCAGATCTTGATTGGCACTGGAGCTGAAAAGCGAGGTAAGGTCATGGCTGTGTGGAAGTCCAAGATTCTCCAAACTAAGATCCGCTCACTCACTCAAAATATGCCATGGCTCTGGGATGGCAATAAAATTGCATGGTATGCCCCTCTAACTCCCTTTCGTCTTCTCAATTTTTAAATGGCTAAAATAAAAACTGTAGGACTTCCTATAATGTCTCCGAGCAACGCATCATGGTTGACTTGGATGCCGAGAAGGGTCGACAGCCCCGACAAGGCCAAGCCCCAGATCAAGTCAAGGTCATTATCAGACCCTCCAAAGTCGTTCGCATGGCTGTTATCGAAGCCTACCTCAACAAGTCTATGCCTTGGGATAACTCAATTCTTGAGGCTATCAGTAAGTTGCACAGCATAAAAGTTTTGATCTTGATATTAACTAGCTCTTTAGACTTCTTGGATCATGCGATGCGCATGTGGCCATCTGATCAGTTTACCTCAGTCAAGAGATCATTCTTCGTTCGTGGTGAGCAGCGTACCGCTCTTGACAATGTCATTGAGGCCATGCGTGGTGTTTACACTTCTATTCGTCTTTGCAACCCCAAATCTTCCATTGGCGGAGTATCCACTGGTCTTGCACTCAATGTTGATGTTGCCAACGGTACCTTTTGGACTGTCCAAGATGTTCATCAAGCTGCTCGCAATTTGTGCAAGGATCGCAATCGTAACCTTGATTACAAGATTTTTGCACAACAGCTTCTTCCAGTTAAGATGCGAGGTGGTGGAATTACTATGTCTGAGGACTTCAAGAACTTGCGCAAGATGCACAAGTTAAAATTCCATGTCAAGCACCGTGGAAAGGAAGATGGTAAGTATTCAAAGATATCGCACTTATTCTTATACTAAAACATTAGTAGATAAGAAGGAGTATGTGATTAAGTCCTTCACCTTCAACAAAGGCGCTGCTTTTGCAAAGGAGGGCGTTCATGCCAAAAACCATTTCTTCAAGTACTTTGACAAGAGCACCAATGCTGAGAGAGAAATCTCTGTCTTTGACTACTTCCGTCAGAGATACAATGTTACCCTAAACTACTGGATGCTTCCTTTGATTGAGACTTCCCGTGGTGGTATGTTCCCTATGGAGTGCGCGATTCTTCTTCCCAACCAGAAGTATCAGTTTAAGCTATCTCCAGACCAGACTACAAACATGATCAAGTTTGCCGTTACCCGTCCAAAGCAGCGTGTTGCCGCCATTGAACATGGTGTTGGTATGTTAAAGTGGGCTCAAGATCCTTACCTTAACCACTATGGTGTCAAGATCGAGACCAAGATGACTGAGGTATGTCGCAACATTTAACTTTGAATCGCCTACTTACTGTTCTCTAGACTGCAGCTAGACTGCTTGCACCACCAGAAGTCCAGTATTCTGGAGCTAAAGCCAATCCAGGTACTTCGGGCCGTTGGGACCTCCGTGGTAAGAAGTTCCTGTCAGGTAACCCCGAACCCCTCAAATCTTGGGGTGTTTGCATCATCCAAAAGTGCATTCCTAAGCCGGACGTCACACATTTTCTTGGTGTTTTCATTCAAACCTATCAAGGCCACGGTGGAATCGTTGCAAATAAGTCCCCTGCAATCTACGAGCACTCCGCAGGTGAGGATTTGGCCAATGCTGTAGCTGCCACCCGCCTTGTTGCTGGCAATCAAGGTAAGTTGATTGGGCCTCTTTAGAATTCTTACAAGCATGCTGATTTGATATTAGCCAAAGCAGAGCCTCAGATTCTCCTCTTCATTCTTCCAGGTCGTGATTCATTCATGTATGAGCGTCTAAAGAAGAACAATGAGTGTCGATTCGCCATGGTTTCTCAAATGCTCAACGTTGCTCATGTTCGAAAGGCATCCCCGCAGTACTGCTCCAACGTCTGCATGAAGCTGAATGCTAAGCTTGGTGGAACCACTTGCAAGGTTGCTGATCTTAAGCCGCCAAAGCCTTTCTTCTCTCGACCAACCATGATTATTGGTAAGTGCTCTTGTTTTGTAATCGCATCTCAACTAACAGAAGATAGGCGCTGATGTATCCCATGCCACTCCCGGTAGTCCTCAAGCCTCCATGGCTGCAATCACTATGTCCATGGACAAATTTGGCGGCCGTTACGCAGCAGCTGTTCAGACCAATGGCCGGCGTGTTGAGATGATCACCGAGTCGAACATCAAGTCCATGTTGCTTCCTATGTTTCAGCATTGGATCTCGAAAGTTGGTGAAGGCAAAACAATCCCCGGACACATTTATTACTTCCGTGATGGTGTGTCTGAAGGTCAATACTCTCACGTTCTTGAACAGGAAGTTAAGCACATGAAGAACGCGATTGTTGATGAGTTTAGCGAGAAATATCCCGGCGTTGCTAACATTCAATGGACCGTCACTGTTTGTACCAAGCGTCACCACATCCGTTTCTTCCCTAAGGAAAACGACAGTTCCGCGGGCGATAAGAATTCCAACGCTCTTCCTGGTACTTTGGTTGAGCACGACGTTACTCACCCGTAAGTCTTTCCTTCCTGGTTACTTTGAGATAATTTGTTAATCATGCTCAGGTTCGAGTATGACTTCTACTTGTGCGCTCATTCCGCAATTCAAGGCACTGCTCGACCAGTCCACTATCATGTGCTCATGGATGAGGCCCGATGCCATGTTAATGATTTCCAACGCATGGTATATCAAATGTCATACCAGTATATGCGATCCACCACGCCAGTTTCTCTCTGTGAGTTGTCCTTTCCCCCTTCTTTTTGATATTTTACCTTACTAATATATACTAGTCCCTGCCATCTACTATGCCCACTTGGCTTCCAACCGTGCCCGTGCCCACGAAAACATAGCAACCTCAGAGGGTCCTCGTGGTGGTCAAAAGTATGAAGAGATTCGCCAGAACCAACGTGGTAGTGCTCAAGATGGTACCTCTCAAACCGGCTCTTCCAGCTTTGGTGAGGCTTTACCACTTCTCCCACTTGGGAACCCAGATCACAAGCGAGCTGACCTTGAGCGTATCCGCTACGGAATGTGTAAGTCCTTATCCCCTTTTCCCACTGCTACTCAAACTGATGCTCATTTTAGGGTACATTTAAATGTTTTCTTTCCGATGGTTCGCGAATGCTAAGGTTGACATGGAACTTGGCGTGGCATTTGCTTTTCATCCTCTCTGGCATATTTCCTTTAGCATACTTACGACCATTGCTTGATGGGCAACATTTCTTCTTGAGAATTGTCCCCTATCTGTTAGTCGAATATCCGGGTAAAGTTGCACCTGCATAGATCTTCTTCTGCTTGAGCCTGATTTTCTTCAATCAGCTTTCTCATTCGATTGATCCTTTGTTAGGGTGGATAGTTTGGTGGATGGACAAATGGAATGGCAGTGACGTCTTAGCTTAGAATTTCACATAATTGCAGTCTTCTATTTGCGAGATTTGACATCTGGTAATTTCTTACCAGTTCAAGAGTTGAGCAATAAATTAAAAAATTGATCGAACTGTTTGGGCTTCGTATTCTGATAGTTACGACTGTGATGTGAATTAGCAATATTGCTTAGGAATTGATAAGAAATGATGATTACTGTGTTGCGTGCGTCGAACGTTAGTTTCTTTCGAGCGTTCAGTAAATATAATATAAACCATACAGTGGTATATTAGCTCTAGGCCCGTACCAGCAGTTTATAGTTAGGGTCAAACTATATATTTATGATAGTAAGATTCTCAGCCTTGAGATCCTTCTGGCAGCATTTGAGATAAAATGAATAGCTTTAGCGAGAGTATTTTCTCACAAGTGGTTTAAATAAATATTTACAGAATTCCAGCTTGGTATATTCTGACGTAGTTAATTTGATGCGGGAGATGTGGTTGAGGTTGATGTTTATAGCTATGTTTGGATGCCTCGCAGGATTTTGCTAAGACAAGAACTTGGCTTGGAATTGACAGGCAGGTTGACTTTACTTAATAATTTGTTTTTGAAGTGGTTAGGAACCGAGATGGAAGATTGACTATCTGGCGCAATTATAGGTTTCAAGAAAAGCAAGTCACGAAGATCGAACAAACAGGACGGTTGATTATTTATGATCTTTTGAATTCAGGTGTCTATCTAGTAATACCATCATGCAGCGATGCCATTGGCACCAGTTCCCTTGCTACTCTTCATCCGCTCCTGCATCGCCTTTTTCTCTGCAAAGCGCTCCCGAGCCAACTGAATTGCTGACTTGCCCTCATCAGCTGGCTTACTGACGGTCTGCGGTTGTGCTTTCATCTTTTTCCTGGCTAGCTTGGTCTTCCGCGCTTCGGCTGCTGAGATGGGTGCTGTTGAGAACTCTGCCTTGGGCTCCATTGTTGAAGGCGTTTCAGAGGTGACAGGGGCGGAGGGAGTGGCTGGTGTTTTGAGAGTAGATACCCATTCTGAGGGACGTCTTTTGTATAGATCCATACTCCAATTCCGCCAGACGATACGACCAGTGAAGGAATTTCGAAGAGTGGTCTCGGCTGAAAGGAGAGCAGCGCCGATGCGCTCAGCAAACATGAAGAGTGTAGGTGCGCTTAATAGTAGCGAATCAAGAATATGTGTCCCGATATTAGAGTTTGCGAGGGCGAGAATGGGTTCGGGCGCTGGTAAGGAGGGTGTGAGAAGGGTGGCAATTAGCTTTCGTCGACATGTGAGGTTATTAGGTGTGGGCAAGAGGGCAGCTTGGAGAATGTGTGATGTTGGAGTAAAGAGGGACAGAGTATGTAGTGTCGCTGGGTTTTGGGCGAGAAGAGAGGTCTGTATGAGAGCTGATGGAGGGCCAGGGATGGCAAGCATGGACTGGGCAAGAAGCGAACCGTGGAGCTGTGCTGGAGCGGGTCTTGGTATTTGGGGTAGAGGAGCTGTTGTGCCGTCTTCTTCTTGCTTGGACGGAGGTGGGAGGACGGTGGCTGTGAGGGCTGGCAATTCAGATACACATGCCATCTTTAAGATCAATTCATTAGGCTCTG
>Ga0247809_1001440_pt1 | contig 10693 bp, 16 predicted proteins | sample UWRJL104311B1_FD_180951 | JGI IMG/M metagenome (GOLD analysis project Ga0247809, IMG submission 180951) | Plant litter microbial communities from Arlington Agricultural Research Station in Wisconsin, United States - UWRJ-L104-311B-1 | ecosystem: Environmental > Terrestrial > Plant litter >...
GAGAGGAACGCCTGGTTCGCGCCGCTGGTAATGCCTCTGGTGGACTCGCCAGTGGGGCAAAGCTACGCGCGCCGGTGAACAGCTGAACGCCTCTAAGCTGGAACCCGTGCCAAAGAAGGAGGGCCATCGGTTGCTTGTGCACGATCACATTAGGCGCTTACGCGTCCCATGTCGCACCGGGGGGTCTGGGGCCGGGCACTGGAAGGTGTTCCGGCTTTGATCCCAAAGTACCTTCGCATCGGCAACTCTCAATCGCCCGTAGACGACGGGTCCGGATCGGAAGGCTGTACCTGGTAGAGCGGCCGTGTTGCTGCGATCCACTGAGGCTGTTCATGTATCCAGATTGATTCTTGTCGACTTGAAACGATTTTTTCGTGCATGCGTGCACGGGACACCTCTGCCGAGGCCTGGTCATCGACCGGGTCTCGGCACGGTGCCTCGGAGATTTTCCAGGTTGGACTTAGCAGAAAAAAGCGTCGGGTGTCGTGGCGGCGACATGGGCTGATCGTGGATCCATGCTCGCCGCCCGGATGCTCGGAGATTTTTCAGGTAGGACCTGGATGAGTCTTGGTCGACAATGCTCCGATCGGACCGGCATACGGTAGCCTCTCCTCCCGACCATCGCTTTTTGCGGCACATGTCGTGAACCGGCGGTCCAGTTTGAAATCCGACCGACCCCCTCTCTCCTGACCTCTTACATATGTGCCTGATGTCGTCGACATATGTCCGATACACCACGATCGTGTTGTCATCTTTTTTTCCCCTTCGACTTGACTGATGGTCCGGACCGATTCGAAATGGGACCGGACTGAATTGGAATTTGAAATGAAATGCTCGGAGATCTTCCAGGTTGGGCTTGGCATGAAAAATGGCATCGGCCAGGCACGGGTCTTGGTCCCGTTTCGAATCCGACCGGCCGATGCCGTGCCGTGTCGCAGAATGGAATGGATCGAGCTCGTACATCCGGCACGCAAGGTGCACTCCGGTCCGGTTTGAGATCCGACCAGCCTGTATCGCCTGTCCCTCTGCACAGATTTCGATTCGGACCATGATTTGTCATCCTGACATGTATTTCCTACATACACTATGATTACATCATCATTGAATTTTGTTCTTTCATAGTCACCCGATGACGACTTGCAATCGGATCGGATCGGATCGGTCGGATTGAATTGAATTGGTTCGGCCGGACTCAAAATCGGACCGGGAACATGTTCGGACCGGCTCGAAATGAATGGGAGGGGGTTGAATTGAAAGGTTTCGGTGGTCTTTCAGGTGGGACTTGGTGGGAGAAATACAATACGTCGGGCATTGCACTGGGCTCAGCCCCATTTCAAATCCGCCCACTTCCGACGCTCCGGTCGGATTTGAAACCCGACCGACATCTGGCCGAAGTGACCTGCTCCCGACCATCGCCCTCTTCCGGCACATGTCGGGACCGACGGTCTGGTTTGAAATCCAACCGGCCCGCCCAAGGCCTGCACGTATCGCATCTCCCTCTCCAGAGATTTCGATTCGGACCGTGATCTGTACAAAGGTAATGTGCATATGTTTCCTCCCGTGTCCCATCCACTACGATTATGTCATCATGTGATTTTCTATTTTCTTGTCCAAGTCCCTGACGGTGACTTCCGATCGGACCAAATCGAGATCGGCTCGGACTGAATCGGTCCGGATGGATTCGAAATCGGACCGGATCGAGTGGATGTGAGACTGAATTGAAGCATGTCAGAATTGAAATCGAAATCGAATTGAATTCAGAACGAAAATGACACGGATTGGACTGAATCGAAACTGAAATTGGAATTGAATTGAATTGGATTGAAATGGATCGAATCGGAATGAGAATGACATGAGTTGAATTGAGTTGAAATTGAATTGAAATGGAATTGGAATTGAATTGAGCTGAAATTGGGATTGAATTGAATTGAATTGAATTGAAACTGGATAGAAAACTGAACTGAACCGAATCGAACTCTCGGACGGTCGACGAAATGGTTGGGTTAGGTTAGGTTAGGTTAGGCCGAATGCCTCCCTCCCCCCTCATGCAAGTGCATCCCACGGACCTTCCCGGTGAAATCCCGGACCATCCTGGATACGTTACAATGCCCGACAGTGTGCGGCAGCGATTCGCGCCGAAATCGGTCATGGGAATTACCCCTAATGCACTACGGAACCCCCATGACCACGAATCCGGCCCAAAAGGAACATGTGGGAGACCAAGCGGGTTGCAACCAAGCGACTTGGACATGGTCATGACACAACCTCCGGCATATCCGAGGTCATAAACTGTGCATCTATGGGCTTGAAACTCGTCGGTAAGGTCCGTTCGATATGTGTGGGAGGCCGGTCGAGTCGCTACCGGCGACTTGGCTGGCCATGACACCGTGCGACGGATCCGAGGACAGGTCAGTAAAGTCCATGAGACCCGTGACAATGGCTCTCATGCCCGCTGGACCGACTCCTCTGGGCGATCCGATGGGGTTCCACGTGCTGAGAGACGCTTGGCCTGGCCATGAACGAAGTGCCCTATGGGTGCGTGCTTTGAAGACAGTGGTCCCATGTCCGATGGACAGACCTGATCCACGAACGTATCGGGCCTTTCGTGCCCAGTTAGGCGGCGCATCCGTGCGTCGTCGGACTTGCGATGCCGGGATACTTTGACTTTAGGGGTGTGAACACGATGTCGAGGTTGCATTTGCATCCACCGTCGTGGGATCGCCATGGCCCGGACATGACGCGTCCCGGGACCGTGAAGAGGGTGTGGCATGTCGTGCCGCCACACATCCAGCGTCTTTCGGCGCACAAGGTCGCATTTCGGTGCGATGTGGACGATACGGACAGACGTCCTCTGCCCACGGCGGAGGACGACGACCGATCAGAGGGGGCTACCTGGTTGATCCTGCCAGTAGTCATATGCTTGTCCCAAAGATTAAGCCATGCATGTGAGAGTTCAGGCCGATACAACGAAACTGCGAATGGCTCATTAAATCAGTTATAATTTACTTGAAGGGTGAACTTGTACATGGATACCCGTGACAAATTCAGGACTAATACATGCACTATGTCCCAACTCAAGAGTGGACGTGCTCAATAGATCCAAACCACTCCAGCTTGCTGGTGAGGTGACCCATATGCATTTTCGGACCGCACGAACTTGTTCGGCGGCGCTTCATTCAAGTAACTGCCCTATCACGTTGTCGGTAGTGTATTGGCCTACCGAGCGGCCGACGGGTAACGGGGAATTAGAGTTCGATTCCGGAGAAAGAGCATGAGACACGGCTATTACATCCAAGGAAGGCAGCAGGCGCGCAAATTACCCAATACGCATTTGCGTGAGGTAGTGACAGTACGTAGCAATGGGGCGCACGAGCAATGTGACCTAATTGAAATGAGAAAAAACTAAAGCACTGAATGAGGAACGATTGGAGGGCAAGTCTGGTGCCAGCAGCCGCGGTAATTCCAGCTCCACGAGCGTATATTAGAGTTGTTGCAGTTAAAACGAACGTAGTTGAAGTTGAGGTGGCGCGGCGGGCAGAGCCGGGATCGCAAGGTCCCGGCCTCACCGTGGTATGCCCCTTATGCGCCCGTCCCTCGGGATGGGCGACATACCTCGAACAAATGAAAGCGCTTGAGGTAGGCAAGAACGTTGCCGGAATCAATTAGCATGGAATAGCAAATGGACCGCTGTTGTCTGTTTGGTGGTACTTAGACGACGCTGTAATGGTTAATAGGGGTACTCGGGGCCAACCGTACTCTGGGGATAGGGGTGAAATCCTGTGACCCTCCGAAGACGACCGAATGCGAAAGCAGTTGGCAAGGGTGCTTTCATTGATCAGGTTCGAAGGGTGGGGGAGCAAAGGCGATTAGACACCGTTGTAGTCCCACCAGTAAACGATGCCGACGCGACCTCGGGTGCGGAGGGATCCGTGCTCGGGGGCGTACAGAAATCAGAGTTTTTGGGCTCTGGGGGGAGTATGGTCGCAAGTCTGAAACTTAAAGGAATTGACGGAAGGGCACAACCAGGCGTGGAGCCTGCGGCTTAATTTGACTCAACACGGGGAACCTCACCAGGTCAGGACATGATTAGGATTGACAGAACAAGAGACCTTTCATAATCTCATGGGTGGTGGTGCATGGCCGTTCTTAGTTCGTGGATTCATTTGTCTGGTTGATTCCGATAACGAGCGAGACCAAGTCCGAAATTTGAAGCCGTCTCCCTCATTCACTTTTCACGGGTTCGAGGGCGGCTTTCTCTATCGATTTCGGGACCGGCGTTCGCATTAGGACGTGGAGGTACTTGGCAATAACAGGTCTGTGATGCCCTTAGATGTCCTGGGCCGCACGCGCGCTACACTGACACGGCCAATAGGCTTTCACCTCCGATCCCGAGAGGGCGGGGTAATCCATCGAGACCGTGTCGTGCTGGGAATTGCGCACTGGAACTGTGCGCATGAACATGGAATGCCTTGTAATCGTGGGTCATCAGCCCACGCTGAATACGTCCCTGCCCTTTGTACACACCGCCCGTCGCTACTACCGATCGAATGGCTTGGTGAGAAGGTAGGATCGAAGCGGGAGGGCCTCGTGCCCCTCTGCGGACAGAACACCTCCGAACTCGGCCATTTAGAGGAAGTACAAGTCGTAACAAGGTTTCCGTAGGTGAACCTGCGGAAGGATCATAGTTATCGAGGGCGCAAGCCCGTCTCGCAACCATGCGTCATGCGTCGTGTTATCCCTCTCGGGACACACGTAAAAGAAGCGAACATGCACAGAGTATGCCTCCTACGAAAACAAACAAGAAATCACAACCGGTAGCGTTGGATCCCTTGGCACGTTGATCGATGAAGACCGTTGCAAACTGCGATAAGTGGTGTGATGCGCAAGTCTAAAACTTATAAGTGAATCATCGAATCGTTGAACGCACGACACCGGCTCTATCCGAGCAGGTATGCCCCTTTGAGCGCCATTATGCCTTCGGCAGCATCCGGATTTCGGTCCGCGATGCCCGGGTTCGAGGTCCACCGTGCGTCCGCGCACGGCGTTCCTTCAGATGCATTGGAAGGGAAGAGGCCACGCCGGAACCCATCCGTGTCATGAGACATGCACGGAAAGGACCGCAGCGCCGAAACCCGGGACGTGTCCGCAGCGAGACCGTCCAGACGCACCTTCGCGGTGAAAACCATCGAATGTGGCCTCACTGGGGTAAGACTACCCGCTAGACTTAAGCATATTAATCAGCGGAGGAAAAGAAACTAACTAGGATTCCCTCAGTAACTGCGAGTGAAGCGGGATGAGCTCAATGTGTGAATCTGGCAGGGTGTACCCCCTTGCCCGAGTTGTGCACTATAGACGCTGGATCTGCACATGCGTTCCTAATGGCGGAAGTCCGATGAAACACGGCACCGTGGAAGGTCACAGTCCTGTCCCTGCCTCTTAGGACGCGTGCTTACGACCGGCGCTCTGCGAGTCGCGTAGTTTTGTATTGCTGCGCTAATCGGGAGGTAGAGCCCTTCTAAAGCTAAATATTGCAACGTGACCGATAGCACACAAGTACCGCGAGGGAAAGGTGAAAAGCAACTATGAAGAATAGGTTGAAACAGTAGTGAAAGCGTTACCGGGATAAGGGCTGTTGGATGTTAGGGCCGACGGCACGTGCTTCAGTGCTGTGCCGTAGGACGGCCCACGTGGGTTCGGATGCCGGGAAAAGCGCCTTGGGAATTCGGCCGCTCCGGCGGTGTTGTAGCCCGAGTGCGAACGGACCGGCTTCGGACCCTCTCGTGGGTCTTGCGGACGTCAGCCTCCCGTCTTGAAACACGGACCAAGGAGTGTACCTTGCGTGCGAGTCGAAGGGACTGTAATCCCGGAGGCGTAGCGAAAGCGATGCTCATGAAGTCCTCACGGACGCCAGTGGCACCCGGACTTGTCCGAGGTAGAGCACGTAGGGTGCGACCCGAAAGATGGTGAACTATGCCTGGGCAAGGTGAAGCCAGTGGAAACGCTGGTGGAGGCCTGTAGCGATTCTGACGTGCAAATCGATCGTGTGACCTGGGTATAGGGGCGAAAGACCTATCGAACCGTCTAATGGCTGGTTCCCCCCGAAGTTTCCCTCAGGATAGCTGCGTTCCGACTATGTCAGTTGCACGCGGTAGAGCGAATGATTAGGTGTCTCGGGGCCTTTGTGGCCTCGGCTCATTCTCAAACTCCGAATTGCGTGCGATCCGGCGCGTGACCTAACGGCACGTCCGGCAAATGACAGGGCGCAAGTGGGCTGGTTTTGGTAAGCAGAATTGGCGATGTGGGATCAACCGAACGTTGTGTTAAGGTGCCAAACGCATGCTAATGGATTACACAAAAGGTGTTGGGTGGTGATGACAGCAGGACGGTGGCCATGGAAGTCGGCATCCGCTAAGAAGTGTGTAACAACTTACCTGCCGAATCGCTCAGCCCTGAAAATGGATGGCGCTGAAGCATGAGCGACCGATACACGACCGACGGCCTCAGACGGTCGTCGTGTAGGGGGGCGTGGAGGTCCTGCGGCGAAGGCCGTGGCGTGAGCCAGGCTGGAGCGGCCTCTAGTGCCGATCTTGGTGGTAGTAGCAATTATTCTCGTGCGAACCGTGAAGACTGATGTGGGGAAAGGTTCCTGGTTTACCGCGATGGTACTGGGGTGAGTCGATCCTAAGCGGGGGGAGAAGTCCCTTTCAGACACGGCGCCTCTGCGCGTCCGTGGCCGCCGAAGGGGAAAGCCGCTAACATTCGGCTACAGTGGCAGGGTGATTTGGGCGGCAACGCGCGTGACCCAGGGGAAGGTGCGTTCGGACCGGGGGCAAGTTCTCTTGTTGTCGTAATTGTGGCCATGCCTCGGAAACGGGTCGTCCGGAGAGGGGGCAAGGTCCACAAGGAGCGCCGCTTGTTCGGCGTCTCGAGCTTCGGGCGCATCCCTTGAAAACCCTGGTGATCATTTGGCACCCTCGCGTTCACTGTCGTACTGGAATCCGCAACAGGTCTCCTAGGTTAGCAGCCTCTAGTCGAATGGAAGAATGTGGGTAAGGGAAGTCGGCAAGCCAGCTCCGTAACTTTGGGATAAGGGGTGGCTCTGAGGGCTGGGTGTCGTGGGTCGGAGAACTGCTGCTCGTGCGTCGCGGGCCCTCTCGGGGGTCGCTGTGCCACGGGCGCGTATTATCCGTGTCCTGCGGCACTGTCAACAGCCAACTCAGAACTGGCACGGACAAGGGGAATCTGACTGTCTAATTAAAACATAGCATCGCGATGGTCTCCACGGATGTTGACGCGATGTGATTTCTGCCCAGTGCTCTGAATGTCAAAGTGAAGAAATTCAACCAAGCGCGGGTTAACGGCGGGAGTAACTATGACTCTCTTAAGGTAGCCAAATGCCTCGTCATCTAATTAGTGACGCGCATGAATGGATTAACGAGATTCCCACTGTCCCTATCCACCATCCAGCGAAACCACAGCCAGGGGAACGGGCCTGGATGCATTAGCGGGGAAAGAAGACCCTGTTGAGCTTGACTCTAGTTTGGTATGTGAGGCGGCCCACTGGGTGCAGCATAGGGGGGAGTCTTCGGACACCCATGAGATACCCCCACCGGTGGAGCAACCTTACTTACGCTTGAATACGATCCCATTCCATGGATGTAGAGCGCTCTCTGAGCGTGACGTTGGGGCGGAAACTACCAGGTGGGGAGTTTGGCTGGGGCGGCACGTCTGCTAAACGATAACGCAGGCGTCCTAAGGGTAGCTCATGAGGGACAGAAACCTTCAGTAGACCAAAAGGGGAAATGCTACCTTGAATTTGATTTTCAGTGTGAATACAAACCGCGAAAGCGTGGCCTATCGATCCTTTCATCACGGGGGTTCTCCGTGGAGAGGTGCCAGAAAAGTTACCACAGGGATGAACACACATGTCATGACGTCCCAGGCTCCGTATTGTCGCGGAGTCTAGTCCGGCTCGATCCTCAAGGTGCTGGATCGGGTCAAGCGCTCCGAGCGCTGTTGGGCGACACACCTGGATGCGGGAAACTCTCGTCAGGCCTCGGGTACCAACGCGAGCGGGTAACTCCCCTCGTGAGAGCTCTTGGACAAGGAGCGGGTAACAATCCCGAGGATAGAGACAATCCGCAGCCGACTCGGCCTTCGGGAGCCGGGCGGTTCAACGCTCGCAAAGGTGTGGGTCCGTGCCCTCGTGCACGGGTCTAAGGTACGGGCTATTCCCCTCCGAGAGGAGGCTGGCGTCTACCGGTCGCACCGACCGAGAAGCGCCGGGGACCTCGCAAAAGGTCCGGTAGTAAAGAACTGGCTTGTGGCAGCCAAGCGTTCATAGCGACGTTGCTTTTTGATCCTTCGATGTCGGCTCTTCCTATCCTACCGAGGCAGAACTCGGTAAGGGTCGGATTGTTCACCCGCTATTAGGGAACGTGAGCTGGGTTTAGACCGTCGTGAGACAGGTTAGTTTTACCCTACTAATGACGCTTGCCGTCCTGATGGTAATCCAGGGTAGTACGAGAGGAACGCCTGGTTCGCGCCGCTGGTAATGCCTCTGGTGGACTCGCCAGTGGGGCAAAGCTACGCGCGCCGGTGAACAGCTGAACGCCTCTAAGCTGGAACCCGTGCCAAAGAAGGAGGGCCATTGGTTGCTTGTGCACGATCACATTAGGCGCTTACGCGTCCCATGTCACACTGGGGGGTCTGGGGCCGGGCACTGGAAGGTGTTCCGGCTTTGATCCCAAAGTACCTTCGCATTGGCAACTCTCAATCGCCCGTAGACGACGGGTCCGGATCGGAAGGCTGTACCTGGTAGAGCGGCCGTGTTGCTGCGATCCACTGAGGCTGTTCATGTATCCAGATTGATTCTTGTTGACTTGTAACGATTTTTTTTCGTGCATAAGTGCACGGGACACCTCTGCCGAGGCCTGGTCATCGACCGGGTCTCGGCACGGTGCCTCGGAGATTTTCCAGGTGGGACTTAGCAGAAAAAAGCGGAGGGTGTCTTGGCGGCGACATGGGCCGATCATCGATCCATGCTCGCCGCCCAGATGCTCGGAGATTTTTCAGGTAGGACCTGGACGAGTCTTGGTCGACAATGCTCCGATCGGACCGGCATACGGTAGCCTCTCCTCCCGACCATCGCTTTTTGCGGCACATGTCGTGAACCCGACGGTCCAGTTTGAAATCCGACCGACTCCACAGTCAGGACCTTGCAGCATGTCTCGCATGTCCCTCTCCATAAGTTTCGATCTGGACCATGATTTTGGTCCTGACCGGATTTGACCTCTTACATATGTCCCCTTCGACTTGACTGAATTGAGTTGGACTGAATTGGTTCGGACCGATTCGAAATGGGACCGAACTGAATTGAAATTTGAAATGAAATGCTCGGAGATCTTCCAGGTTGGGCTTGGCCGGAAAAATGGCATCGGCCAGGCACGAGTCTCGGTCCCGTTTCGAATCCGACCGGCCAGTGCGGTGCTGTGTCGCAGAATGGGATGGATCGAGCTCGTACATCCGGCACGCAAGGTGCACTCCGGTCCGGTTTGAAATCCGACCAGCCTGTCCCTCTGCACAAATTTCGACTGACATATATCTCCTACATACACTATGATTACATCATCGTTGATTTTTTTTTTTCATAGTCCCCCCATGACGACTTGTGATCGGATCGGATCGGTCGGGTTGGATTGAATTGGTTTGGCCGGATTTGAAATCGGACCGGGAACATGTTCGGACCGGCTCGAAATGAATGGGAGAGGGTTGAATCGAAAGGTTTCGGTGGTGGGACTTTGGCACTGGGCTCAGCCCCATTTCAAATCCAACCACTTCCAACGCTCCGGTCGGATTTGAAACCCGACCGGCATCCGGCCAAAGTGACCTGCTCCCGACCATCGCCCTCTTCCGGCACATGTCGGGACCGATGGTCTGGTTTGAAATCCAACCGGCCTGCACGTATCGCATCTCCCTCTCCAGAGATTTCGATTTGGACCATGATTTGTACAAATGTAATGCACCCGTGTTTCCCTGTCCGATCCACCACGATTATGTCATCATGTGATTTTCTTGTCCAAGTCCCTGACGATGACTTCCGATCGGACAGAATTGGTCCGGACAGACGGATTCGAAATCGGACCGGATCTAGTGGATGTGGGACTGAATTGAAGTGAGTCGGAATTGAAATTGAAATTGAGTTCCATTGAATTCGGAACGAAAATGACACGGATCGGATCGGATTGAAACCGAAATTGAATTGAGCTGGAATTGAATTGAAATGAATTGAATTGAGTTGGAATTGAATTGACTTGGAATTGAATTGACCTGAACTGAACTGAATCGAGTTTGAGTTTGAATTGAATTGAATTGAATTGAATTGAATTGAAATTGAAATTGAAACTGAATTGAAACTGAATTGAAACTGAACTGGATTGAACTGAACCGGATTGAACTCTCGGATGGTCGACGAAACGGTGGTTGGGTTAGGTTGGGTTAGGCCGAATGCCCCACCCCCTCATGCAAGCACATCCCGTGGACCTTCCCGGTGAAATCCCAGACCATCCCAGATACGTTACAATGCCCGACAGTGTGCGGCAGCGATTCGCGCCGAAATCGGTCATGGGAATTACCCCTAATGCACTACGGAACCCCCATGACCACGAATCCGGCCCAAAAGGAACATGTGGGA
>Ga0247809_1001442_pt1 | contig 10687 bp, 8 predicted proteins | sample UWRJL104311B1_FD_180951 | JGI IMG/M metagenome (GOLD analysis project Ga0247809, IMG submission 180951) | Plant litter microbial communities from Arlington Agricultural Research Station in Wisconsin, United States - UWRJ-L104-311B-1 | ecosystem: Environmental > Terrestrial > Plant litter >...
GTTATGCGAAGCCAGCGTGCGCGCGTTGCGCCAGTGACGGTCGAGCCGGCGGCTCTCCTGCAGCGCGGTGGCGCCGCCCACGTCGAACAGGCGCGTGGCCGCGCCGAGCACGGCATCGGTGACGACGACCTGTGCCTTGCCGGCGCGCAGTTCCACGTCGATAAGCAGTTCTTCGGACAGGGGCTCGCCCTGCAGGCGCAGCCGGTCGATCTCGCCGAGCCCGCGTGCCACCTCGCGCGCGGCCAGCGTGGCGACGAAGGCCGTGCTCGACAGCTGGCCGATCACCTGCTGCACCAGCGGATCTTCGCGCGGCACCGCGCCGCTGCCGTGGCTGAACACGCGCTTGCGCGGCTGCACGAAGGCCACCGCATCGCGTTCGATGGCCCGCGCGATGCCGGCCAGCGTGGCGATGTGGAAGAGCTGGAACACCGCAGTCATCGGCGTCGCGCCGGTGCGCGAGAAGTCGATGATGTGCGCGCCCTCCACCGGCACGCGGTCGAAGCGCGTGGTGCCTGAAGCTGTCAGCCGCTGGCCGAAGCCGTTCCAGTCGTCGACGCGTGTGACGCCCGGCGCATCGGTGCGCACCAGAGCCAGCGTGCGCCATTGGGCGGGGTCGGTGTTGTCACGCTGCACGGTGACGGCCACCCAGTCGGCATAGAGCGTGCCGGTGCTGTAGAACTTCTCGCCGCTCAGCAGCCAGGCATCGTTCTCGCGGAACACGCGGGTCTGCAGCTGGCCAAGCGTGCCGTCCCCCGCTTCGGTGGTCGCGTTGCCAAAGATCGCGCCATCTGCCACACGCCGAAGCCACGGCGCCCGATGGTCGGGCGAGAACTCCACCAGCACGCGCTCGACGAAACCGAAGTGCGCGCGCAGGGCTTGCGGCAGGTTCGAGTCGGCCTCGGCCAGCTCGATGATCAATTCGTACAACTGCTCGGGCGTGGCGCCGATGCCGCCGTGTTCGCGCGGCACGCGCAAGGCGCCGAAGCCGGCGTCGCGCAGCCAGCCGACGGCGTCTTGGGCAAGGGCGCGCGCGTGTTCGCGTTGGGCGGCTCCTTCGGCAATGCGGGCGAAGACAGGGCGGAAGCGTGCGGCGAGTTCCGCATCGGTGGGTGGGGTGTGGGACATGGGATTGACAGCTCGCGGGCGGGCCGAAGAACGTGAAAGGTAGGAAGGCGCCAGCGCATCGTAGGGAGCGAGGCCTCCGTTCCAACGAAGCATTGCGAGTGAGGACATTCGGTGTGCGCATAAGCGCGACCGTGTGGCGCCCAACCTCGCTGCGTGACTAAGCATGTGAGGAAGTCTTCGTTCGCCAGGCGCGTGCTGCCAGGAAGAATGGCTGCACCGTTGGTTTGGCCTGCCAGGCCAGCATGCCTCGACGTTCTCCCCTCAGGATTCAGGATGACCTTTCTCACACCCTCGCCCCGCGCACGGCGCGGCCTTCTTCCGCTTGCCCTGGGCCTCGTGTCCGCGTGCAGCGTCGCTGGCGAAACGCCGCGCCAGGGCGGCCAGATCAGCTTCGGCGTGACCACCGATCCCATCTGCTTCAATCCGCACCGCTCGACCCAGCAGAACTCGTACATCCTGATTCGCAACTACATCGATTCGCTCGTAGCGAAAGGCAGCGGCGGGCGCTTCCTGCCATGGCTTGCGCAGGAGCACGCGGTGTCGGCAGACGGCAAGACCTATACCTTCAAGCTCAGGCCCGGCATGCGCTTCCACGACGGCACGCCGCTTGACGCAGCGGCCGTGAAGTTCAACTTCGACTTCGTGCGAGAGACCAAGAACACCAACGCAGCCGGCGAGTTGCTGCAAGCGGTCGACGCGGTGCAGGCGGTATCGCCCACCGAGGTCAGGCTGACCTTGCGCCGCCCTGATTCCGGCCTGTTGGAATCGATCGCCAGCGTACGCCTCGGACTCATCTCGCCGAAGTCGCTCCAGGCCGGCGACGGCCTGTGCGCGGGCGGTTCCGCACTGGCGGGCAGCGGACCTTTCGTCTTTCAGAGCTACTCGCGCGGGCAGTCGGCCACCTTCGTGAAGAACAGGGACTATCAATGGGCGCCAGGTTATGCGGCGCACGCGGGGCCGGCCTACCTCGACAAGGTGACGGTGCGCTTCCTGCCGGAATATGCGGTGCGCGCCGGTGCGCTGTCTTCGGGACAGGTCGATGTGATCGAAGGCGTGCAGCCCACCGACGTCGGCCTCTTCAAAGACAAGCCAGGCTTCCAGTTCCTGGTGGGGCCGGCGGGCGCGCAGACCTCCTTCACCTTGAACATCAACTACACGGTGCCGCCCGCCGACGACGTGCGGGTTCGCCGCGCGCTGCGCGACGGCGCCAACATCGACGCGTTGGTGAAGAGCGTCTATCAGGGCACCTACCGACGCGCATGGTCGAACATCGGCCCCGACAACTTCTTCTACGCGAAGGCGCTGGAAAACGCCTGGGGCAACGACGTGGCCGGTGCCAACCGGCAACTCGACGCAGCAGGTTGGACCGGGCGCGATGCCGAAGGCTTCCGAACCAAAGGCGGGCAGCGGTTGACGATCGAGGTCGGCTATCCGCAGCCCTTCGTCCGTGACAATCGCGAGGTTCTGATCCAGGGCCTGCAGGCGCTGTTGCGCAAGAACCTGGGGTTCGACCTCAAGCTGCGCTTCATCACGGGCGGCGAATGGGCACAGCAATTGCAAAAAGGCAGCTGGACCATCTATCCGAACACCTATCTGCCCGCCGACGCGGCGCAAGAGCTCCAGGGCAACATCGGCGAGAGCGGCTTCATTCGCGCGGTGGCAGACAAGGGCGACAAGGAGCTCTTCCGGCTGATCAACGACGCCTTGGCGTCGACCAGCGCCGAAGGCAAGAAGAAGCTCGTTCAAGACGCGCAGCGCCGTGCGGTCGACCAGGCCTTCATCGTGCCTCTCTTTTCCGCGAACTACCAGTTGGCCGCGAAGGCGCATGTGCGCGGTCTCTCGTTCGAGACGCAGCTCGATTCGCCGTCGAACTTTCACGACGTGTGGCTGCAGGGAGAATGAGCGCGGCACTCTGGCGCAGCGTTGCCGGCCGGCTGGGGGGCAGCGTCGTGGTGGCATGGGGCAGCACCACGGCCGCGTTCGTCGCGCTGCACGCGCTGCCCGGCAACATTGCGGACATCCTCGCGGGTGACCTCGACTATCCCGGGCTTCGCGAGGCGATCGCGGCCGAGTGGGGCCTCGACCGCAGTCTGGCGGCGCAGTACGTCGATTTCGTGCGGCGCATCGCGCTGGGCGACTTCGGCACCTCCTACGAACTGCGTCGGCCGGTGGCCGATGTCGTCGCTTCGCAGCTGTGGCCGACCCTTCAACTGGCGGCAGCGGCAGGCGTGCTGGCCCTTCTGATTGCGGTCGGCGTGGCGGTGCTCACTGCCGGCCGGGGACGGCTGCCGCGCGCCGTCGCGTCCCTGGTCGAGCTCGTGTTCGCGTCGACGCCGGTGTTCTGGCTCGGCATCCTGTTGCTGATGGGTTTCTCGTTCACGCTGCAGTGGCTTCCGGTGTCAGGCGCTGCAGGGTGGCAGGCGCTCGTGCTGCCCGCGGTGACGCTCGCCTTGCCGACCGCCGGTCTCCTGACGCAAGTGCTGCGCGAAGCGATGGAAAAAACGCTAGAGCAACCCTTCGTCGTCACTGTCCGTGCGCGCGGCCTGGGCGAATGGCGACTGCGCACTCGCCATGTGCTGCGGCATGCCGCCTTGCCCCTCATGACGCTCGGTGGCTGGATCATCGGCGGTCTGCTGGGCGGCGCGGTCATCACCGAAAAGGTGTTCGGCCGGCCCGGCCTGGGCACGGTGACGCTCAACGCCGTGCTGAGTCACGACGTGCCGATCGTATTGGCTGTCGTGCTGCTGGCCGCGTTCGTGCACGTCGCAGCGTCCACGTTGCTGGACCTGCTCTACGTCCTGATCGACCCGAGGCTGAGAGCGTCATGACATCCTCTCGTCAAGCCGTGCTCGACGCGCCCGGTCGCGACCCGCTCGCGCCAGCTGCAGCAAGGCGCGTTTCGTCGCGCCTGCCCTCGCTGGCCGTGATGCTGTCCGCGCTTTTCGTGCTCTTGCTGATCGTCGCCACGGCCGCCCCGCAATGGCTGACGCCACACGATCCGCTCGAGGGCGATTTCCTCGCGGTGCTGCAGCCGCCGGGCTCCGGCCATCTCTTCGGCACCGACCGCCTGGGCCGCGACGTGTTCGCGCGCACTGTGCACGGCGCCCGTTATTCGCTGTGCATCGGCCTCGGAAGCACGGCGATCTCGGTGTTCTTCGGCGTGTTGCTCGGCGTCGCGGCAGGTCAGAAGAGCCGGCTGCTCGACGAGGGTATCTCGCGGGTGCTCGACGTCATCTCCTCCTTCCCGGGCGTGCTGCTCGCGATGCTGGTGGTGATCTTCCTGGGACAAGGCATGGCCAACATCGCGATCGCGGTGGGCATCGCCGGCATTCCCAAGTTCGGTCGGGTCGTGCGGGCGCAGACGCAGGCCGTGCGCGGTGCCGACTACGTGACGCATGCGTGCATCTACGGGCGCAGCCGCCTGCAGGTCTTCGTGCGCCACGTGCTGCCCAACGCGCTGGTGGCCGTACCGGTGACGGCGACCATCTACGTCGGCTCGACCATCCTCGCCACCTCGGGCCTGAGTTTTCTGGGCCTGGGGCCGCAGCCGCCCACCCCCGAGTGGGGCGTGATGCTGGCCGAAAGCCGCGACGTGCTGCGCGTGGCCTGGTGGCCGGGCGTGTTTCCCGGCGCGGCCATCACGCTCACGGTGATCGCATTCACCGTGCTGGGCCACCATCTGCAACGTCGATTCGAGGGCCGCCAACCATGAGCTCCTTCACCACCTTCGAAGCGCTCGATGTTCGTTCTCTCGACGCGTCGAGCAGCATGCCGATGCCGCCTTCCGTCCGGAAGGCCGGCGCACCGCTGGTCGACATCGAGGGCCTCACCATCGGATTCGACGGCCCGGCGGGTCCCACCACGGTGGTCGATGCTGTCGACCTGCAGATCCGGCCGGGCGAATGCGTCGCGCTGGTCGGCGAATCCGGCTCGGGCAAGAGCGTGACGGCGCGCAGCTTGCTCGACCTGGTCGGCACCGGCGCGCGGATGAACGCACGCCGTTTTCACATCGACGGCGCCGACGCGCTGCGTTTCGACGCAAGCACCTGGCGGCGCCTGCGCGGCACCTTCGCCGGCCTGGTCATGCAGGACGCGCTGGTGTCGCTCGACCCGCTGCGCTCCATCGGCCAGGAGGTCGGCGAAGTGCTGGCGCACCATCGCTTGCTGCGCAGCCGCAGTGCCATCGCTCTGCGGGTGCGCGAGACCCTTGCGCGCGTCGGCATCGCCGACCCGGAAGCGCGAGTGACGCAGTATGCGCACCAGCTCTCCGGCGGCTTGCGGCAACGCGCGCTGATTGCCGCCGCCATCGCTGGCGAGCCGCGGCTTCTCATTGCCGACGAGCCGACAACCGCGCTGGACGCCAGCATCCAGAAGCAGGTGATCGAGGTGCTCGGCCGCCGCGTGCACGACGATGGCGCGGGCCTGCTGCTCATCAGCCACGACCTGTCGGTGGTGGCCGAGATCGCCGATCGCGTGCTGGTGATGCGCGCCGGCCGCGTGGTGGAGTCCGGCCCGACGAACGAGGTGCTCTCGCGGCCGCAGCACGCTTACACACGGCAGCTCATCGCTGCCGTGCCGTCGTCCTCGTCGCGTGGCAGCCGACTGGCGTCGGCGCGCTTCGAACCGGTCAGGGCGGTCGACGCCGGCGTGACCGAGATGCGTTTGGTGCGCGACCCGCTGCCGCCGCGCCGTGCTGCCGCTGGAGCCGCCGTGCTCGAAGTCGATGGCATCGGAAAACGCTTTCGGCGCGGCGGCCTGGCGGGTTCGGGCGCGGGCTTCGTGGCCTTGCACGGCGTGTCCTTTTCCATCGGGCCGGGTGAAGTGCTGGGGCTGGTGGGCGAATCAGGCTCGGGCAAGTCGACCTGCGCGAAGATCGTGCTCGGCCTGCTCGACCCCGACGAGGGCGCCGTGCGGCTTCTGGGCCAGCCGTGGTCGGGACAGCCGGAACGCGCGCGGCGCGCACTGCGCGCGAAGCTGCAGTACATCCCGCAAGACCCGCTCAGCAGCTTCGACCCGCGCTACACCGTCAGCGAGGTCATCGCCGAAAACCTGGCGGGGCGGTCGCCGACGCAGGCGAGGTCGCACATTGGCACCCTGCTCGAGCAGGTCGGGCTGGGTGCCGGCCTCATGGACCGCAGACCGCGCACGCTGTCCGGCGGGCAACGGCAACGCGTGGCGATCGCCCGCGCGCTGGCGGCCGAGCCAGCGCTCATCGTGTGCGACGAACCGGTGTCGGCGCTCGACGTCTCGATCCAGGCGCAAGTGATCGACCTGATCGGCGAGCTGCAGTCACGCCTGGGCACATCGTTGCTCTTCATCTCGCACGACATCCATCTGGTGCACCACATCGCCGACCGCGTGCTGGTGCTCAGCCAGGGGCAGGTGGTGGAACAAGGGCCGGTGGACGACGTGTTCCTCCGCCCCTGCCACAGCTACACGCGCACGCTGCTGGCCGCCGTGCCTCGGCCGCTGGCGGCATGGCCTGGATAGCCGGGAAGGGCGATGCCAAGGTGCTCGCGCAGCGTGCGGCCGCTGTACGCGGTGCGAAAAAGTCCGCGCCTTTGCAGGATAGGCACCACGCCGTCGACAAAGTCCTGAAGGCCGTCGGGCAGTTGGTCGGGCATCAGGTTGAAGCCGTCGGCCGCGCCGGCGCGAAACCAGTGTTCGATGTCGTCGGCGATCTGCTCGGGCGTGCCCACGAGCACGCGATGACCGCCACCGCCGGCGAGTTCGCGCACCAGTTGGCGCACGGTGAGGCCACCCCGGCGCGCAGCGGCGAGCGTGGCGTTGAAGAACGTGTGGTTGCCGTTGCCGCCGCCTGGGAGAGCGAGGTTCTCTGGGAGCGTCTTGTCGAGCGGCAGGCGATCGGGTGGGATGCCGAGGATGCCCGCCAGCCGCGCGACGCTGTAGTCCCAGGGGATGAGGTCGACCAGCGCATCGCGCCGCGCCCGGGCTTGCGCCTCGGTCGCGCCGATGATGGTCGTGAGCCCGGGGAACACTTTCACGGCGTTGGGGCCGCGGCCCAGTTCGGCGGCGCGGCGCTTCAGTCCGTGCGCGTAGTCCGATGATTCCTCGAGCGACTGCGAGGCGGAGAACACCGCTTCGGCATGGCGGGCGGCCAGCTCGCGCCCGTCGGCCGATCCGCCAGCCTGCACCACCACCGGGTGGCCTTGCGGCGTGCGCGGCAGCGTGCCGGGCCCCTGGACCGCGAAGTGCTCGCCACGGTGCGCGATGGGCTGCACCTTGCTCGGGTCGATGAAGCGGCCTTCGGCCTTGTCGCCGACGAAGGCGTCGTCCGCCCAGCTCGACCACAGGGCTTTCACGATGTCGGTGAACTCGCTGGCGCGACCGTATCGCTGGGCATGGTCGGACACGGCGTCGCGGCCGAAGTTGCGGGCTGACGGCAGGTCGGCGGTCGTCACGACGTTCCAGCCGGCGCGGCCGCCGCTCACGTGGTCGAGCGTGGCGAAGCGGCGTGCGATGTTGAAGGGCTCGTTGTAGCTGGTCGAGGCCGTGCCGATCAGTCCGATGTGCGTGGTCGCCGCGGCGATGCTGGCCAGCAGCACCGTCGGCTCGAGCGCCGTGATCGGGCGGAAGTGGATCTGATCGACGATGGCCGCGTTGTCGGCCAGAAAGACCGCGTCGAGCTTGCCTGCTTCGGCAATCTGCGCAACGCGCACGTAGTGAGCGACGTCGACGAAGGCGTGCGGGTCGCTTTCCGTCAGGCGCCAGGCCGAAGGCACGAAGCCGGAATGCAGGATGTTGACGTTGAGGTGAAGTTGCTGGGGCGAGGGCGTGTCGGAGTGGCGGCTCATCGGGTGTCGAAGTGGGTTCTGTCGAGGTCCATGCGCATCCAACCTTGCGCTGGATGCGAGGGGCGCAAGCACAGGCTATGGCGCACCCTTGCAGAACACAAAGAACAAAACCGGATCAACGTATGCGAATTTCGCGCTTCCCTTCGCGCCGCGCGGGATCGGTTCGGCAGAGCTGTGTCCGCCGGCGACTCACTGCTTCGCGCTGCCGTCCGTCCCCAGCGCTTCAAGGTAGGAAGCGGTATCGCTCGCGCCCATGCTCCGGGCCAGCTCCAGCGCGGTGAGCCCTTCGGAGCTCTGGGTGCCGATGTCGACGTTCCGTTCAAGCAGGAGCTTCATGATGTCGAGCCGGTTGAACATGGCGGCGAACATCAACGGCGTCTTGCCACCTGGCGGTGCGAATTCCGGCTGGGCGCCATGGGCGAGCAACAGCGCCACGATCGGCAGGTAGCCTTTGAACGTCGACGCGCCAAGGGGCGTCTGCGCCATGTCGTTGTACCGGTCCGGTTCCGCGCCGGCTTCGAGCAGCACCTTCGTCGACTCGACATGGCCGTGGTAGGCGGCGAGCATCAGCAGGGTGTCACCCTTGTGGTTGCTCATGTTGGGCTTCAAGCCCTTCTGCAGCAGGCGGGCCAGGGTGTCTGCGTCACCCGTGCGCGCAAGCTGGAAAACTTCTTGCGCAAATTCGATGAACTCTTGGTCTGGAGATTTGGGGGTCATGCGTGATGGGGCGATGGGGCGTTGTGTATTGCGGGTCGGGGTTGGCCGCGCATGCCGAGTGGCAGCCGCCGCCTATCTTGGACTACCTGCGTGCATCGACGTTGCGGGGCAGCAGGACCTCGAAGGTCGTGCCGTTCGATTCGCTCATGCAGCGCACTTCACCGCCGTGGGCCTGGGCGATTTGCTGCACGATGAACAGGCCCAGGCCGAGGCTGGTTCGATGTTCGTCAGGTCGGATGTCATCGCCTCGCTGAAGCGCCTCGAACAAGGCAGGGACGATGGCCTCGGGGATCTGGGCGCCGGTGTTGAAGACCGCCAGCGACACCATCGTGCCGTGCCCGATCAACCGCACTGAAATCGGCCCGTCGTCACCGTAAGCCGCCGCGTTGTTCACGAGGTTGCCCAGCGCCTCGCGCACCGCAGAGGCGTCGAAAGTGCCAGACGCGTCGCCCTCGACGTCGAAGCGTATGTCCGAATCGGGTTGTGCAGCCCTCAGGACCTCGATCTCCGAAGCGCAGGCGTCGCCGAGGTCCGTCGGCTCGCGGTGGATCGTCATGCCCCCGCCCAGGGCCGTTCGGTTGTACTGCAGCAAGGTGTCGAGGAGCGAAGCCATGCGTCGACCGCTGCGTATGAGCACGCCCACCTCCGAAAGAGGGGTGTCCTTGGTCTTTCTCGAAATCAGTTCCGCCGTGAGCAGGATCGCATTGAGCGGCCCTCGGAGATCGTGCCCCAGCACGCCCAGAAAGACATTCCTGAGCTGGTCGGTCTCCTGGGAAAAAAACGCCACCGACTCGGCAACGGCCTGGTCGATCGCTTCGTTGAACCTGATGACGTCCACGACCGAGACCTCGTCCGGTTCCTTGTCCGCCCACAGCCTCAGCACGCCTGCGCGCAACGCGCGGTACTCCGCAACCAGTTGCGCCATCTGCAGGCCGCTCTTGGCACGCAGCCGACCATGCGTTTGCGCGGCTGAATCGGGCGCACCGGCCACGCCAGCGTCCTGGCCCAACGACTTGACACGGGCCTGGGCTCTGGTCTGGGTGCTCTCGAGGTCGAGAACGATGGCGTCGAGGATCAGCGGAATGTGGTCCCGAAGGGTCTTCTCGGGTTCATGCGCCAACGGAGCCAGGCTCCTGGCATAGCGTGCAGCTTCGCCGACGATGGTCTCGCTGTGAGCCCTGATGAAGTCAGCCAATCTCATGAAAGCCTTGTATGGGACCTGCCCCCTGGACATCGTCGGTCGTGGCGTATGCGCATTCGGCGCGATCGCCGAGTGGGCAAGCCAGGGCTGCACCACGGCGTCGACTTTAACCTGCGCAGTGCCGCCGACCGTGGGCGACGCAACACGCTGAGCTCGCTTGCACTTGCAAGGCAGTCGTCGGAAAGCCGCGCACTCGGCCGGGCCGTTGCGACCCGTTCCAAGCGCCACGCCAGAAGCGCATCGAGCCAATGTCCGACGGCACTTCGCCCCGACCGTTCCTAAACTCCCCACGGCGTCGAAACCCGAGCTTGGCGTTCATCGATCAACCTACACAAGAACTGGAAGCGAAATGAGGAATGTGTTGACCTGGGTGGCTACGGCCGCGATTCTTTCTGCAGCCGGCTCCGCGCTGGCGGCAAATCAGTACGACCTGACCTGCAAAGGCACTGAGCAGAAGGAAACCGGAAAGCCTGCAACCCCCTGGGCCGAAACCTTTCGCATCGATCTCGATGCGAAGCGTTGGTGTCGGGGTGACTGCCGGACAGCAGCGCGCATCGACGCTGTGACCCCGGACGAGATCGTGATCTCCAACAGCCGTGCCACTTCCGGAGGCCCCAACGGCACCGCGCTGTCTTTTTCCAGGGCATCCGGAGATGTGCGTGAGTACATGGACGCAGGATGGTCCGGGTCGTCGTTCGACATCGCGAAGGGCAAGTGCACGCGAGACCTGTTCAGCGGAATGCCGGGCGTGAAATTCTGACCTGCCCTCCTGGCATCCATGACGGGATGCGATGACGGATCCATAGGTCGATCCAGTGACAGCCAACAC
>Ga0247809_1001445_pt1 | contig 10678 bp, 13 predicted proteins | sample UWRJL104311B1_FD_180951 | JGI IMG/M metagenome (GOLD analysis project Ga0247809, IMG submission 180951) | Plant litter microbial communities from Arlington Agricultural Research Station in Wisconsin, United States - UWRJ-L104-311B-1 | ecosystem: Environmental > Terrestrial > Plant litter >...
GAATTAGAAATGGTGTAAAACCAAAAAAACCTCTTCCGTTAAGAAGAGGTTTTTGTACCCGGAGCCGGAGTCGAACCGGCACGGTTTCCCACAGGTGTTTGAGACCAGCGCGTCTACCAATTCCGCCATCCGGGCTTAGCAGACGAAAAAACAACTAATAAATCAGTTATTTTAACGCAATAGAATAAGTAATTATGAAGTCATAACTGTGCTTATTCCTTTAACACGGTGCAAATGTAAAAAATAAAATTAAAAGTGCTACTAAAAATACTTAAATTTTTCCTTTCAGTGTCCAATAAATTTTCTAAATTTGCACCTCGTTAAAACGAAGCACACACAACTAACTACACCCGAGGTAATTATATGTATTTTGCTTTACCGAAAATGGTGAAGCCGAATTGTACAAAGCGCAGCGGAGCAAAAACAACAAATTATAATGTCGCACCTAGAACCAGAAGCTAAAATTTTTGCTTGTTCACAAAGTGTTTATCTTGCAGAAAAAATTGCCGAACAATACGGGATTCCGTTAGGTAAAGTAACGATGTCAACGTATAGTGATGGTGAATTTCAGCCGTCTTACGAAGAATCAATCAGAGGATTACGCGTTTTTATCGTGTGTTCTACTTTTCCAACTGCTGATAATTTGATGGAATTGTTATTAATGATTGATGCGGCAAAACGTGCATCAGCAAGACACATTACAGCTGTTATGCCTTATTTTGGTTGGGCAAGACAGGATAGAAAAGACAAACCAAGAGTTCCGATTGGAGCGAAGTTAGTAGCTAATTTATTAGATGCTGCCGGAGCGACAAGAGTAATGACAATGGATTTGCACGCAGATCAAATTCAGGGGTTTTTCGAAAAACCGGTAGATCATTTATTTGCATCCACCATCTTTTTACCATACGTAGAAAGTTTAAAATTGGAAAATCTAACTATTGCATCTCCGGATATGGGAGGTTCAAAAAGAGCATATGCTTATTCTAAGTTTCTGGAATCAGATGTAGTAATCTGTTACAAACAAAGAAAAGCAGCCAACGTTATCGACACTATGGAGCTGATTGGTGAAGTAAAAGGACGTAACGTAATATTAGTAGACGATATGATCGATACTGGTGGAACATTAGCGAAAGCGGCCGATTTAATGATCGAAAAAGGAGCATTAAGTGTTAGAGCAATTTGTACGCACGCCATTTTATCTGGTGACGCCTACGAAAAAATCCAAAACTCAAAATTAAGTGAGTTAATCGTAACAGATTCTATTCCGTTAAAGAAAGAATCAAAGAAAATCAGAGTAGTGAGTTGTGCGCCTCTTTTTGCCGAAGTTATGCACATGGTGCACCACAACAATTCCATTAGTGGAAAATTTATAATGTAAGAAGCAGTAAGCTGTAGGCTATAAGCAGTAAGCCTTGTTGCTCATTTTAAAAAGCTTAAAGCCTAGTGCCTAAAGCTTAAAGCAAATTAGAATATTTATTAATAACTATATTTTTTTTACAATGAAATCGATTACAATTAAAGGATCAGAAAGAGAAAGCGTGGGCAAAGTGTCAACTAAAGCCTTACGTAATGCTGGAGCGGTTCCTTGCGTGTTATACGGAGGAAATCAGGCAGTACATTTCTCAGCGGACGCTGCGGCATTCAAAAACTTGGTTTACACTCCAAACGCACACACAGTTGTGATTGAGCTTGGAAAAGGAAAATCATTCAATGCAATTTTGCAAGACATTCAGGTGCACCCGGTATCTGATAAAATTTTACACATTGACTTCTTTCAATTATTTGATGACAAAGAAATCACTATGGAAGTTCCTGTAAAAATCGTTGGAGTATCTAAAGGTGTTCTTGCAGGTGGTGTTTTACGTTTAAACACTCGTAAATTAAAAGTAAAAGCTTTACCTAAAGATCTTCCTGATTTTGTTGAAGCTGACATTACTCCACTTGAAATGGGTAACAAATTGTATGTTACTAAAGTTGGTGCTCCGGAATACAAAGTGATGCACCCAGAGAATACAGTTGTAGCTCAGGTAAGAATTTCTCGTGCTGCTATGAAAGCTGCTCAAGAGGCTGCAAAAGCTGCAAAAGCTCCTGCAAAAGGAAAGAAAAAATAATTTTTTTCAAATTCAATACAAAAGCATCAATCGAAAGGTTGGTGCTTTTTTTTGCTTCAAAGATTCTGAGTTGCTAAGATTCTGAGGTTCTAAGTTTTCAAATGTCAGTCAAAGTCCATCAAAAAAAAATTATCTAATTGACACATTCTCTAATTGTCAAATTTTTCAGGAGCAGATACTTTAAAATTTTTCAAGACCAGACGTTCCTGCCATCCGCTAAATCTTTTCCTGTCTAAAGGAGCCAGAAAAAGGATACCGCTCCTGTCAGGGCTAGCCAGAGGTTTAGTTTTATTAGCAAAAAGATCCAAAGACGCAAAGTTGCAAAGTTTGGATTGAGTTACTATTTCAGAAAATGTACTATTTGAACAGAGCAAAATAGCTTTGGACCTTTGAACCTTTGTCACTCTGAACCTATTTTCACAATTATCTAATTGCCACATTTTCTAATTATCTAATCAACCCATTGGCACATTCCCTAATTAAGTTTATTTTTGCATCATGATAAAATGGATTACAAAACTGTTTTCATCACAAAAAGAAGAGAACACAAACAACACGAAACCGGAGGTTCACGAACACCCAAAAAACAATATAAAAAGCGTGAGTAAAAAATATTTAATCGTAGGGCTTGGTAATATTGGAGCCGAATACGTAAACACAAGACACAACATCGGATTTAAAGTCCTGGATTTTTTAGCCAGAAAAGAAGGTCTTTCTTTCGAAACCGTAAAATTGGGAACTTTGGCAGAATATAAATTTAAAGGAAGATCATTTTTTCTGCTTAAGCCAAACACCTATATGAATTTAAGTGGAAAAGCAGTAAAATACTGGGTGGACAAAGAAAATATTCCTCTGGAGAATATTTTGGTCATTACAGACGATTTAAACCTGTCTTTCGGAACCATCCGAATCAAACCAAAAGGGAGCGACGGAGGCCATAACGGATTAAAGAATATAAATCTTATTCTTAATACCCAACAATATACCCGTTTCAGATTTGGTATCAGTGACCAATTCAAAAAAGGCCAACAAATCGATTATGTTTTAGGTGATTGGGACGAAGAAGAAAAAGCAAAATTACCTGAAAGATTAGAAGTTGCATCTGAAATTATAAAATCTTTCGGAACAGCAGGATTAGAAAATACAATGACCACTTTTAACGGAAAATAAAGATTTACAAGTATTTAAGTCCTAAAAAATCAAATTATCAATTAATTAAATTGAATTATAACGAAATAGTATTTTCTATTCCAAAGTTAAATGTTTAAATTTGGATAAATTAATATAAATCATAAAATCATATATCATGGCTTTTGAATTACCACAATTACCTTATGCATATGATGCATTAGAACCACATATTGATGCTCGCACAATGGAAATCCACCACACGAAACATCATAATGCTTACACAACAAATCTAAATGCTGCTATTGCAGGAACGGATTTAGAAGGAAAAACAATCGAAAATATCTTAATCAATTTAGATAAAAAAAACGCTGCAGTTCGTAACAATGGTGGTGGTTTCTACAATCACAACTTATTCTGGACTGTTATGTCTCCAGACGGTGGCGGATTACCAACAGGTGATTTATTGGCAGCAATTGAATCTTCTTTCGGAACTTTTGAAGAGTTTAAAGCAAAATTTGCTAAAGCCGGAGCAACACAATTCGGTTCTGGATGGGCTTGGTTAACAGTTCAAAAAGGAGGGAAATTAGAAGTTGTGGGTACTCCAAATCAGGACAATCCATTAATGCCAGAAGTTGCTGGTAATGGTGGAACTCCAATTTTAGGAATGGATGTTTGGGAACACGCTTACTATTTAAACTACCAAAACAGAAGACCGGATTATATTGAAGCTTTCTTCAGTGTAATCAACTGGACAGAAGTAGCAAGAAGATTTGCATTAGATAAATAATCTTCGAAACAAATTATATAAAACCCGATTAGTCTAAAACTAGATTAATCGGGTTTTTTCTTTTATAGTTGTAGTGAATGTTTTGATCAAAAATAATAAAATAAAAAAAGACGAAATTTCTTTCGCCTTTTTGCCCCGAATCTTATCATAGAATTAACCTGCAATCTTATGATAGTTCAAATGTATTATTATGTCTTTTCTTACTCAAATATTTCAGATGAAAAGCCATTAAATCGGATAAATTACTGATTTGTAATAGATTGATATGGTTTTTGACTTTATTCCAATAAAAAAGGCGAAATTTCTTTCGCCCTTTTTGCCCCAAATCTACCATAAACTTAACCTACTAATGTTATGGTTCCTCAAAGATATACTAGCATTGCATTTTTCCCAAACATATAGGATGAACGGCATAAAAAACCGATGAAATGCACTTTTTAACTATTTTTTAATAAGCACGAGCGTTTTTTCCTTCATAAAAGTTCATAAAAGCTCTGTTTACAACTCTGTTTCCACCCGGTGTAGGGTAGTTTCCTGTAAAATACCAGTCACCTAAATTTTTAGGACATGCGATATGTAAGTCTTCAACCTTTTGGAAGATAATTTTGACTTCAGCATTAATTTCAGGTGAACTTAACATTTCGGCAATTTTAGCTGAAATTTCCTCAGGAGTAAAGGGATCGTAGATAGCCGTAACATAATTCACAACATCACTATCAATATAGTTTTCCTGTGCTTTACATTTAACATACACTTCATCTACTATATGGTATAAGTTTCTTTCCTTTAATAAATCCAATGCTGCTCTAAAAGCCACAAGGCCTTCCAGTTTTGCCATATCAATTCCGTAACAATCCGGGTAACGAATTTGTGGAGCAGAAGAAACAATGACGATTCGTTTTGGTTTCAAACGGTCCATCATCTTAATGATACTCATTTTTAATGTCGTACCACGAACAATACTATCATCAATAATAACCAAATTGTCGGTTGGTTTTATTACTCCGTAAGTCACATCATAGACGTGAGCCACTAAATCGTCACGGCTGCTGTCTTCTGTAATAAAGGTTCTAAGTTTAGCATCTTTAATAGCCACTTTCTCCGTACGGATTTTTACCGCCAATAATTCCTGAAGCGTTTCAGCTGTAAGCGTATTTCTGTTTTCCAGGATATAATTGTTCTTTCTTTGATTCAGGAAATCCTGTGCCGCCTCCACTAAACCATAAAAAGAGGTTTCGGCTGTATTTGGAATATAGGAAAAAACAGTATTATCAGTATCGCTGTCAATTGACTCAAGAACAGCGGGTAAAATTAATTTTCCTAAATTTTTACGTTCCTGATAGATTTCAGCATCACTTCCTCTTGAAAAATAGATTCTTTCAAATGAACAGGCTTTTTTTACCGTTGGTTCCAGAATCTGATTCATGGAAACTTTTCCGTTTTTCTTGATGATTAAGGCATTTCCAGGTTCAATTTCCTGAACACTTTCAAAAGGAACATTAAATACAGTTTGAATAACAGGTCTTTCTGAAGCTACAACTACCACTTCATCATCCTGATAATAATAGGCTGGTCGAATACCTGCCGGATCTCTAAAAACAAAAGCATCACCGTGACCTAATAATCCGGCCATTGCGTAACCTCCATCTAAATTTTTAGCAGAACGGGTTAATATTTTTGCCAAATCCAAACGCTCTGCAATCACTGGAGAAGCTTCTCTTTTTGAATATCCTTCCAGTTTGCAGTCCTGGTACAACTGCATTACTTCTTTATCCAGAAAGTGTCCAATTTTTTCCATTACTGTAACGGTATCCGCCATTTCTTTCGGATGCTGTCCCAACTCAACCAAATTTTCGAAAAGTTCCTTAACATTCGTCATGTTAAAGTTACCTGCCAAAATTAAATTACGGTGCATCCAGTTGCTCTGGCGTAAAAAAGGATGAACGCTTTCGATACTGTTTTTTCCGAAAGTTCCATAACGGACATGTCCCAGAAATAATTCTCCAACATATGGAATTTCTGATTTTATTTTATCTACATCATCAGCAATTTCAGGATTGGCAGTTAATTCCTCATTAATACGGTCGTTGATCTGTTTAAACACATCCTGTATCGGCTGTGAATGATTAGAACGAACTCTGCTGATGTAACGCTGACCTGGCTCAACATCTAATTTGATGCTGGCGAACCCGGCACCATCCTGACCGCGGTTGTGCTGCTTTTCCATCATCAGGTACATTTTTTGTATCCCGTAAAAAGCAGTTCCGTATTTTTCTTTGTAATACTCAAGCGGTTTAAGAAGTCTGACTAAGGCTATACCACATTCGTGTTTTAAAGCGTCGCTCATTTTTTTTGTATTTGTGTGTTGTTGTAAGTTGTGCGTAATAACGTAATAAAAAAGCCCCGTATTATCGAGGCTTTAGGGCATTATATTTCTATGTCAAACTGGGTTAACGATTTAAATTGCTGTAATCGAATCGCTACTTCAGCTTTGCTTACAGTTTCCATTCTTTCGGTTCCAAATTTCTCCACACAAAATGAGGCTAAATTCGATGCGTAAATAATTGCGTTTTTCATGTTGCCAAACGAAATGTTTTCGCTTTGAGCAATGAATCCTGAAAAACCACCTGCAAAAGTGTCTCCGGCTCCTGTTGGATCAAAGACTTCTTCTAATGGTAATGCCGGTGCAAAGAATACTTCTCTGTTGTGGAATAAAAGTGCACCGTGTTCTCCTTTTTTAATCACCACATATTTTGGTCCTAATTCCTGGATTTTAGCTGCAGCTTTTACCAATGAATATTCTCCTGAAAGCTGTCTCGCTTCTTCATCATTGATGGTAATAACGTCTACACGTTTAATTACTTCTAATAATTCTGGTAAAGCACAATCCATCCAGAAATTCATAGTGTCTAAAACTACTAGTTTTGGTTTTTTCTCTAACTGATCCAAAACACTGCTTTGTACTAAAGGATGCAGGTTTCCTAGCATCACGATATCTGAATCTTTAAAGTTTTGAGGGACTTTCGGCTGAAAGTCAGCCAAAACATTTAGTTCAGTTACTAAAGTGTCTCTTGAGTTTAGATCATTGTGGTATAAACCGCTCCAGAAAAAGGTTTTTCCGCCTTTAACAACTTCGATACCGGAGATATCAATATTTTTTGAAGTCAATAAATCTAAATGTTCTTGTGGAAAATCGTCGCCAACTACAGAAACGATGGCCGATTGCAGGTTAAAAAAGGATGCTGATAAACCTATATACGTTGCAGCACCACCTAAAATTTTATCTGTTTTTCCGAAAGGAGTTTCAATCGCGTCGAAAGCAACCGTTCCAACAATCAATAATTTATTCATTTTATGAATTTCGAATTAGGGTGCAAAGATACTTCATAAGTTACAATATTGCAACGGTTTAAGTTCTCAAAATTTTCATAAAAAAAGAATATCGATTGCGGAGCTAAATCTATTGTAAATGAAGGAATTAAATTGTAATCTTTTGAAGGATTAAAATATGTTTTTTGGATTTAAAAAGCAACTATTATTTTTTGAATATTTATGTAATATTTTATCTAAAAAAGAAAATGATAAAATCTACAACTCATACTTCTTATCCAAATAATTCTTCAATACTGCAATCTGAATCAAAATCATAAAAGGAACTATTAAAACGGCGTACAATATATTTTTAGAAAAGTAAATCCCTGAAAAGAAGGTAGAAACTTTGTCATAATATAAGTTAACTATTTCAAAATTAGAAATGTTGCTGCCTGAATAAACAGAATAAACGGTCAAAGCAATTAAGCAAATGCCCATAAAAATCCAGGTTGATTTAGAAATTAAGGGTTTGTAGGTTTTAATTTTGCTTTTTTCGGCAACCAAAACCTGAGACATTATTTTTGAAGTAAAGTCAATTGATGGCGATTCCAAAGTGTTTTCGGCCATCATTTTATCAATCAGATTCTCTATGTTTTTATCGCTCTCTTTCATAACATTCTATTATTTCCGGTTCTAACTGCTGTTTCAAAATTACGGCTAATTTCTGTCTGCTTCTAAATAATTTCACTTTTGCATTGTTTGCCGATATATTCATGATTTTTCCTATTTGTTCTAAACTCTGATCTTCAAAATAAAATAAAGTAAGAAGGAAATTTTCGTCACTAGGTAATAAATTTAAACATTTTTGAATGGTTTGCTTTCGTTCTTTTTCTTCCAAAGCAGTTAAAGCATTATCCATTGTTTTAATTAAATGTGCTGAGAATTCATCTATTGATATATTAAGGTCTTCTTTTTTATTTTTCTTTAAACGATCTAAACACGTATTATAGGCAATCTTGTAAATCCAGGTCGAAAATTTAGAATCTCCTTTAAACTTATCCAAAGAATTATAAATTTTAATAAAAGTGTCCTGAGCAACCTCTTCTGCTTCTTCTCTGTTTTTGACCATTTTGAGTGACAATGTGAAAATCATATCCTTATAACGATCGACCAGCACCGCAAACGAATTGGTTTCGCCCTGGAGAATTTTGTCAATATAATGTTGATCAGATATTGTACTCATATTATATAGGACGACAGAATGTTATTCTGGGTTACACAAAACTCCAGATTTTTTTACATTTCAAATTCCAACTCAGGAGAGAAATTCCAAATTCCAATTTTTATGCTGATTGTAAATGCACGTATTAACTTAGTATTCATCTTTGCCAAAGTTTTTAGTCTCACAAGACAAAAGAGCAAACTCAAAATTAAATGATAATCATTGATTTTTGGAATTTGGAATTTAAAAATTGGAATTTATTTTCAAATTGTTGTAACCTTAATTTAAAACCCATCGTCCTATGAAGTATCAATCAATTAAAACAAAATATTATGTTAGCAGGAATTTTAGTACCACTTAGTTTTTTTTTAATGATCTTCGGGATTGTTTACCTTATTTATTCAACCAGAAACAGAGAGCGTCTGGCGCTTATAGAAAAAGGAGTTGATGCCAGCATTTTTTTGCAGGGTAAGGAAAAAGGTGTGCCAATTTGGAAAATCTTAATTGTTAATCTGGCTTTTTTATTAATAGGTTCTGGAATTGGAATTTTTCTAGCCTTATTGATTACCACTTATACCGCTTTAGAAAATGGTGCAGTTTATCCATCAATCATTTTTATAATGGCTGGAATTGGATTATTGACCGGGTTTAGAATGGCTAAAGATTTAGATAAGGAATAAAGATTTTTAAGTTAGTAGTTTGAATAACGTATCAGGAAATTATTCCGGATACGTTATTTTTTATTCCATTTTTGAGCCTATGGTTTCGTAATATTCATCAACAGAAAGTTTCGGCTGAGCTGATGCCATAACAGCGAGTTGATCACAACGCTCGTTTTGAGGATGATTGTTATGGCCTTTAATCCATTTAAAATCGACTTGGTGTTTGCGGTAAATAATTAAAAAGCGCTTCCATAAATCAGCATTTTTTCTACCTGCAAATTTCTTTTTCTCCCAACCTAAAACCCATTTTTTCTCAACAGAATCAACGACATATTTAGAATCCGAAATAACGAGAACTTTCATGTTCGGGTTTTTTAGTTTTTCCAAACCAACAATTACGGCCAAAAGTTCCATTCTATTATTAGTAGTAAGGCGAAAACCTTCGTAAAATTCTTTTTTATGCGGTGTTCCAACCAATTCCATAACTACGCCATAACCGCCGTTTCCGGGATTGCCTTTTGCTGCGCCGTCAGTGTATATGTGTACTTCGTGATTCATTTCTTCTTAGATTTTAGATTTTTAGACTTCTTAGACTCTTTGATGGCTTTAAAAAGATTTAACTATTTAAAAGAAGTCTAAAATTCTAAGGACTCTAACAATCTGGAAATAATTTCCGGAAAATATTTCTGCTCTAAATCATGAATCTTTTCTGCTACTGTTTCAGGGGTGTCCTCTTCAGTCAAAGCAACGTTTTTCTGAAAAATGATTCCGCCTTCATCATAATGTTCATTTACGTAATGAATTGAGATTCCTGTTTCTTTCTCTTTATTATTTACTATCGCCCTGTGAATGTGCATTCCATACATCCCTTTACCGCCATAATTAGGCAGTAGTGCCGGATGGATATTAATGATTTTATGTGGATATTGTTCAATTATATGTTCAGGGAACTTGAGTAAAAAGCCGGCCAGAACAATCAAATCAGGATCGATTTCCTGTACTTTTTGAAGCACTTTTCTGTCCAAAAGTTCTTCTTTTGAGAAGATTTCAGTCGGAATGTGATGTTTTTTTGCTCTGTCTATGACTTTTGCAGAAGGATTGTTTGTGAATACGGAAACGACCTTTGCCGATTTTTCAGTATTAAAATATTGAATGATGTTTTCTGCATTAGTTCCTGAACCTGAGGCAAAAACAATAATTTTTTTCATATAACGGTGAATTTTAAGAATGCAAAAAACGGAATAAAAAATCAAAATAAATAGTATTAAAAGGGCTTTCTTGAAATTAATTTTATAAATTAGTAACACATTTATTAACTAAATAGTTGTTTTAAAATAAAGTTTTTTATTTTTGCCAACAAATTAAATTCTAAAATTAAAGATTATGTCAGACATTGCATCAAGAGTAAAAGCGATTATCGTAGACAAATTAGGTGTTGACGAAAACGAAGTTG
>Ga0247809_1001446_pt1 | contig 10668 bp, 6 predicted proteins | sample UWRJL104311B1_FD_180951 | JGI IMG/M metagenome (GOLD analysis project Ga0247809, IMG submission 180951) | Plant litter microbial communities from Arlington Agricultural Research Station in Wisconsin, United States - UWRJ-L104-311B-1 | ecosystem: Environmental > Terrestrial > Plant litter >...
CTCAGCGAACGAGGCAGACGGCTCGGCGACCGAGGCGGCGGGCTCGGCGGGCTGCGCCGGCGGCGTCGGCGGCTCGAACGCCGCGGGATCGAAGGCCGGCGGGTCGAACGCCGACGGGTCGAAGGCCGAGGTGTCGAAGGCGGGTGCGTCGAAGGCCCCGGTGTCGAAGACCGGCACGCCCGCGTGGGCTTCTGGCTCGAACGCCGACGTGTCGAACGCCGACGACGGAGACGGCGCGGCGAAGGCCGACGGGTCGAAGGCCGTGTCGTAGCTCTCGCCGCCGAACGTCGGCGCGGCGTAGGCCGACGGGTCGAAGGCGGTGTCGTAGGAAGGCGCGTCTGCCGACGCGCCGGCGAACGGCGAGGGGGCGGCGGGCGCATCCGGGGCCTGGTAGGTCTCACGGGCAGACGGCTGGTAGCCGCTGGGCGGGGGGAAGGCCGACGGGTCGAACGGCTGCGAGAAGTCCTGCCCGGGCGGGGGCGGAGGCGGCGCCGACGAATACGCGGCGAAACCGCCGGGCGGCACGCTAGGCGGCGGCGCGTTGAGGTACGAGGGAGGCGGCGGCGGCAGTTCGCCGTCGGCGGGGAGGTCGTAGGCAGACGCGTTCATACAACTACTCTCATGATCTCTTCGACAGACGTGAGGCCCATCTGCACCTTCGCCCAGCCGTCCCAGCGCAGGGGGATGAGTCCCTGCTCCATCGCCACCTTGCCGATCTCGGCGCTCGAGGCGCGGGCGACGGCGAGGCGTTCGATCTGCTCGGTGACGAGCATGACCTCGTGCAGGCCGATGCGGCCGCGGTAGCCCGTGTTCGAGCAGTTGGTGCAGCCGACGGGGCGGTAGAGCGTGGGCGGCGGCCGGTTCGGGTCGAACGCGAACCGCAGGGCCGCGAGCTGCTCGGGGTCGTGCTGGTACGGCTCTTTGCAGCGGTCGCAGAGGCGGCGCGCGAGACGCTGGGCCACGACGCAGTCGAGGGCCGATCCGACGAGGAACGGCTCGATGTCCATCTCGGTCAGTCGCGTGATCGCGCTCGGGGCGTCGTTGGTGTGCAGGGTCGAGAGCACGAGGTGGCCCGTGAGCGACGCCTCGATCGCGATCTGCGCGGTCTCGTGGTCGCGGATCTCGCCGATGAGCACGACGTCGGGGTCGGAGCGCAGGATCGAGCGCAACGCCGACGCGAACGTGAGCCCGGCCTTCGCGTTCACCTGCACCTGGTTGATGCCCGGCATGCGGTACTCGACCGGGTCTTCGACCGTGATCACGTTGATCTCGGGCTTGGCGACGGCGCCGAGCGTCGTGTAGAGCGTCGTCGACTTTCCCGAACCGGTGGGCCCCGTGACCAGGATCATGCCGTACGGCTTGGTGTACGACGAGCGGTAGGCGGCGAGGTTGCGGGGAAGCAGCGCGAGGTTGTCCATCGACACCGTGGTGCTCGAGGTGTCGAGGATACGCATGACGACCTTCTCGCCCCACACGGTGGGGAGGGTCGCGACACGCAGGTCGATCTTGCGTCCGCCGTGCGTCACCGACATGCGGCCGTCCTGCGGCTTGCGGCGCTCGGCGATGTCGATCTCGCTCATGATCTTGAGGCGCGAGATGACGCCGTTCTGGATCGCCTTGGGCGCCGACTGCATCTGGTGCAGCACGCCGTCGATGCGGTAGCGCACGTGCACTTCGCGTTCGCCCGGCTCGATGTGGATATCGGATGCCTTGTCCTGGATGCCCTGGCTGATCAGCAGGTTCACGAACCGCACGATGGGGGCGTCGTCTTCCATCGCGTCGCCGACGCCGGCCACGACCACCTCGGCGGTGCCGCTCTCTTCTTCGAGCGCGCTGGTGAGATCGCTCAGCTCGCCGTCGGCACGGTGGTAGCGGTCGATGGCCTGGCGCAGGTCGCTCGGTGCCGCCACCACGGGCCGGATCTGCATGCGCGCGGCCGCGCGCACGTCGTCGATCGCGAAGACGTCGCCCGGGTCGACCATGGCGAGGGTCAGGATGTCGCCGACGACTCCGATCGGCAGGATCTGGTAGCGGCGGCACATCGCCGCGGGAACCAGCGACACGGCGGTGCGGTCGACCGGGAACTCCAGCAGTTCGACGAACGGCAGCTCGGCCTGGGCGGCGCGGGCCGAGGCGAGCTGCACCTCGGTGACGATGCCCTTCTCGACGAGCGCCTTCACGGCGTCTTCGTCTTCGCCCCAGGCCCCGGAGATCGAATCCAGGTTCTCGATGGGAACGACGCCGCGCAGGATGAGGATTTCGGTGAGGGTTGCCATTGCATCTCCTCACTAAAAGTAGAGACGTCGCGGGCCCCCCGCACGGCGTCATGAGATCAGGCTGTAAACGTAACCTCTCACCCAATCCATGGCCATACCCCTGAGCGGGGGTCGCGGGGCCCTACGAGAAGTTCGCCGGCACGAAACCGAGCTGCGCGCTGATCAGACCGCGGTCGCGGCTCACGATCTGTGCCCGGCCGGGCACGGCGGGCATCGCCTTGACCTTGCCGATGAGCTGGCCCTCCTCGGGGTTTCCGCTCAGCAGGATGCCGGTGGTTCCGAGGTCGGTCATCCGCTGGATGATCGGGTCGTAGGCCGCGCGGCCCGCGCCGCCCGTGCGGCGCGTGAGCACCACGTGCAGCCCGAGGTCGGTCGCCTGGGCGAGCAGCGGGGCGAGCGCCGCGAGCGGGTTTCCCTGCGAGGTCGCCACGAGGTCGTAGTCGTCGACGAGCACGAAGCCCTCCGCGCCCTGCCACCAGGTGCGCGTGCGCAGCTGCTCCGGGGTCACGTCGGGGCCGGGGATGCGGCTCTGGAAGAACGACGCGAGCTCCGAGACACCGCTCATCGCCATGTCGTGGGCGGTGAGGTACGCGCCGAGGTACTCCTGCGGGATCTCGCCGAGCAGGGCCCGGCGGTAGTCGACCACGAAGATCTTCGCTTCCTTGGGGCCGTACAGGCGCATGATCTCGTGCGCGTACGCACGCAGCATCGACGATTTGCCCGAGTCGGCGTCGCCGTAGAGGAACAGGTGGGGTTCCGCCATCGGATCGATGCCGAACGGTGCCAGGTCGGCCTCGTCGACGCCGAGCAGGATCGAGCGGTTCTCCGGCGGCGCGATCGCGCGCACCTCGTCGAGGGTGATGAGCTCGGGCAGCAGTCGCAGCTTCGGCCCGGGGGCGCCCGTCCAGGCCTGCTGGGTGCGGGCGACGAGGTCTTCGATCCCCGTCGCGAGGGTCGCGGCATCCCCCGACGCGTCGATGCGCGGTAGCGCCGCGAGCATCTGCAGCTTGCGGGGGCTGAGGCCGCGACCGGGCGTGCCAGCCGGCACGTTGACGGCGGCCTTGCGGTCGATCTCGGAGTCGGATGCATCGCCCAGTCGCAATTCGAGACGGGTGCCGATGAGGTCCTTGATGTTGGTGCGCACGTCGAGCCAGCGGCCGGCCGTGATCACCACGTGGATGCCGTAGGTGAGGCCGCGGGCCGCGATCGCCTGGATCTGCGACTCCAGCGCTTCGAACTCGGCGCGCAGGGTGGCCCATCCGTCGACCACGAGGAAGATGTCGCCGTAGCCGTCGTCGACGCGGCCCTCGGCCCGGCGCTGCCGGTAGGTCTGGATCGAGTCGATGTTGTTCTGCCGGAAGTACACCTCGCGGGCGTTGACGATGCTCGTGACCTCGGCCACCGTGCGGCGCACGACGTCGGGCTCGGAACGGGTCGCGACGCCGCTGATGTGCGGGTGCTGGGTGAGTCCGGAGAAGCTGCCGCCGCCGAAGTCGATGATGTAGAACTGCACTTCCAGCGGTGTGTTGGTGAGCGTGAGCGCGATGACCGCGGTGCGCAGCAGCGTGCTCTTGCCGCTCAGCGGGCCGCCGATGATGGCCATGTGGCCGGCCGCTCCCCCGAGCGAGATGGTGAGGCTCTCGCGGCGCTGTTCGAGCGGGATGTCGACGATGCCGACGGGCACGGTGAGGTCGCCCGCCGAACGCCAGCCCTGCGAGACGAGGCCGAGCTGCGGGTCTGCCGCGAGGTCGGGCATGAGCTCGTCGAGCGACGCCGGCACGGTGAGCGGCGGCAACCAGACCTGGTGGGCCTTCGGGCCGAATCCGCTCATGCGGTCGACCGCGATCTCGAATGTGCTGCGCTTCTCCTCCGGCTCGGTGAACGACTCCACCTCGGGCTCGGGCTCGATCGGTGCGGCCTTCCAGACGGGGGCGGCGGTGAAGAGCTCGACGTCGGCGGATGCGTCGTGGCCGGCGGTCTTCGCCGCGGCGGCACGCTTGCGGCGCTTCGGCGGACCGGAGACGTACGCGGCCCGGAACTGCTCCATCGTCTCGGTGTCGCTCTTCAGGAAGCCGACACCGGGCTGCTGCGGCAGCGTGTACGCGTCGGGCACGCCGAGGATCGACCGCGACTCCGCGGCCGAGAACGTGCGTAGGCCGACCCGGTACGACAGGTAGGTGTCGAGACCGCGCAGCTTGCCCTCTTCGAGCCGCTGCGACGCGAGCAGGAGGTGCACCTGCAGCGATCGGCCGACGCGGCCGATGTTGATGAAGCTGTCGACGAACTCGGGCTTGGCCGAGAGCAGCTCGGAGAACTCGTCGGCGACGATGAGCAGGGCGGGCAGCGGCGCGAGGTCGGTGCGGCCGCCGCGGCGTGCCTTCTCGTAGTCGAAGACATTCGCGAAGTTGCCGGAGGCGCGCAGCAGCTCCTGCCTGCGCACGACCTCGCCCTGGAGCGCGTCCTGGAAGCGGTCGACGAGGGCGATCTCGTCGCCGAGGTTCGTGATGATGGCGGAGACGTGCGGCATTCCGGCCATGCCGGCGAACGTCGCTCCACCCTTGAAGTCGACGAGCACGAAGTTGAGCTGCTCGGGCGAGTGGGTCATGGCGAGAGCGAGCACGAGGGTGCGCAGCACCTCCGACTTTCCCGAACCGGTCGCACCGATCATCACACCGTGCGGGCCCATGCCCTGCTGGGCGGATTCCTTGATGTCGAGGATGATCGGGGCGCCGTCGGTGGTCTGGCCGATCGGCACGCGCAGGCGGTCGCGTTCGAGCCGGCCGTCCCAGGCCTGGGCGAAGTCGATGTCGCGCACGTCGGGAAGGCCGAGCAGGTCGACGAGTTCCATCTGCTCGGTGCTGCCGGAGCGGGCCGCGGCGACGCTCGACGTGCCGCTGAACAGCGGCATGAGCCGGCGGGCGGTGGCCTCGGACTCGACGATGCTGACCTGGTCGGCGGTGAACGGCACGGCCGAGGTCTGCAGCGTGATGAGCTCGGCGGGGATCTCGTCGCCGGCCTTCGCGACCTGCGAGAGGGCGATGCGCATGTTGGACGGGTTCTCGAGGTCGTTCCAACGCGCGGGGAGGTCGATGACGGTGACCCCCTGCACCCCGTCGGCCGTGATGACCGCGCTCGAGACGGGGATGCGCGCGCCGTCGGTGATGACGATGATGTGCGGCACCTTCGCCGCGGCGCCGCGACCGAAACGGGGACGCTCGCGCAGGTCGGAGGGCAGCATGTCTTCGAGTTCGGCGAGGTTGGCGCCGATCATGCGGGCGGCGCCGAGGCCGTCGTTGATCTGGCGAGAGTGGGTGTGCGGCAGCCACTTCGCCCACTCCCACTGCGGCAGCACCGACTCGTCGGCGAGTACGGCGATCTGCAGGCTCTCGGGGTGGTGCATGGTCGCGGCGTGCAGCAGCATCGAGCGCACGAACGACCGCACCTCGTCTTCGTTGCCCGTGACTTCCACGCGCGAGTAGTCGCGGATCGAGGCGGCGAGGGGCAGGTGCTTCTGCGTTTCGTGGCTGAGCATGAAGCGGTGGGCCGCGGATGCCGCGACGGGGTCGAGCTGCGCGAGGGGCGGCAGTTCCGGCGCCTCGAGCTGCACGCACAACGGCTGGTCGCTCGTGCCGACGCGCACCATCAGGAAGTCCGCGTCATCCGACGACCGCTCCCAGACGCGCGTGCGCTCTTCGGCGAGGAAGGTGAGGGCAGACGGGGCGGGGTTGAGCCAGTTGGCCGCGCGGCGTTGCTGCTTGCCGGCGACCCGCACCGTCTGGCGGAGCTCGGTGAGGTAGGCGAGGTACTCGCGGCGGGCGCCGAGTGTTGCCGCCTGGCGCTGCGAGCGCTGGCGCCATCCGTTGACGGCGACGAATCCCACCGAGGAGAGCAGGAACATGCCTCCCGTGATGAGGCCGGAGATGCCGGCGCTCGACACCGCCATGACGATGGCGCCGATGCTGCCGAGCATGGGCAGCATCGAGCTGAGCAGGCCGCTGCCTCCGTCACCGGGGACGAGCTCGGGCGGGGGCTGCAGCGCGATTTTGCCCGAGGGCACGCGGGGAGGGGCGAGGCGAGTGGCCGACATTGTTATTTCTCTCCACCCAGGATCAGGCTGATGGTAAACGCCCTGTTACCGATGCGCACACGCACACCTTCGTCGAGCAGCACCCGGTTGCCGGGTGCGAGTGGTGTGACATCGCCCTCGTCGTCGAGGAGGTCGGTGCCGTTGGTCGATCCGCCGTCGGTGACCCACGTGCGTCCGCGCGAGTGCTCGAGGCGCAGGTGCGTCTTCGAGACGGTCTGTTCCGGGTCGGCGACCGTGACGAGCATGTCGCTCGGTTCGGTCGACACGGGGTTGCGGCCGAGGTTGACGGCGACGGGGGTCGGGAACTGCACGCGCTGGCCGGTGTCGAAGACCAGCAGGATCGTGCCGTCGGCGTTCTCGGGGAGTGCGGCGCTCGCGGGCGCGACGGGGGCGGCGGGTGCCGCGGGGGCGACCGATGCCGCAGCGGAGCCGGGCTGGGCGGTGAACGAGTTGCCCGGAGCGCCCGTCTGCGACTGGCTGACGGAGTCTTCGTCGACGGAGTGCGGTCGGGCGAGGGTGCTCACGACCTGCGGCGCGGCGAGCACGACGGCCGCGTCGTTGCCGGTGACCGTCGCGGGCGCGGTGAACCCGGTGGCGCGGGGCTTCTTCGGCACCGCGACGACGAGCGTGCGGGCCGCGTTGTCGGCCCAGCCGCGGGCCTGGCCCTTCTTGTCCCAGGCACCGGACGCCACGACGACCCACGCGCCTGCGCCGGCGGCGAGGAAGCCGACGCCCGTGAGCATGCGGCGCACGAGCGAACGGCCGATGCCCGGCGAGAACGGCGCGTCGTCGCGCGAGGCCCGGAGGCGCAGCAGGGCGTTGCCGATGGTCGCGCCCGTGCGGGCCTCGACCACCCAGAACCCCACGATCATCTCGACCACGGCGAGGACGGCGAAGACGGGTTTGCCCGAGATGAGCAGCACGACGAGCGAGACGACTGCCACGACGAGGACGTCGATGGTGAACGCGGCGACCTGTGGGCCGACCCCGGCCGCGGTGCCCGCGAACTCCGGGCCCAGTGCGGCGCGCGTCGAAGTCCGGCGGCCCGGCGACACGGGCGGCGGCGTCGGGATCCAGGCCTGCACGGGTGCTGGCTGGCCGTCGGCCGGTGCGCCTTCGGGCGAGACCACGAACTGGGTCGCCTGGTCGCGACGCTGGGCGACTCCGCAGAAGAGACACTGTTCCGTGCCGGGCTTGAGCGGCTGTCCGCAGTTCCAGCAGCGGTCGGACGCAGGTGCTGCGCCGTCGATTTCACTCATGAAGACATCATCCCGCGAACTATGCTCAAAACGTCGGCGGCGAGCAGGGCCGCCGGAAAAGACAGCACGACTGCCAACCACTCGAAGATGTCGGCAAGCCGCGACCAGACGAGCGAGCGGGCGCCGCGCCCGATCGGCACGAGGGCGACCGCCGCCCCGATGCCGCCGAGCAGCAGGGCTCCCGCGATTACGAGCACGGCGAGCTCGCCGTACATCAGGCTCACGCCCACCGCCGCGACGAGCACGACCACGCCGGCCGCCGCGCGCGGCACCCAGCGCAGCACGGGGGTCGCGTAGTGCCGGGCGGCGAGCACGAGCGCGATCGCGAGGGTGCACACCAGCCCGATCGTGCCGCCGACGACGAACGGGCTGTCGACGATGGGCCGGGTGAAGGCGAGCGGGAGGAAGAGGGCCACGATCAGGCTGAGCAACACGACGCCGGCGACGAGTCGAGCCGACGAGGCATCCACGACGTCGCGCACCTCGGTCATCTCGATGCGGCCGGGCGATTCGGGGATGACGCCGCGCACCGTCCAGCGGCTGCTCATGAAGTGCTTGTAGTCGATGTGGTAGCCGTCTGCGACGTTGACGAGCGTGCTGGGCAGGAAGCGCATGCCGAGCGGCACGGCTCCCGCGCTCAGCGCGGCGGCCGACGCGGAGTCCATGCCGCCGAGCAGCGTGATGCCCCAGATCGCCGACAGGCCGAGCAGCACGATCGACGCGGTGCCGGCGGCGGCCCGCAGGCGCAGGGCGTCGACCATCGCCGCGAGCATGGTCGCGAGTACGCCGGCGGCGAGCAGGCCGGTGAGCACGGCGAGGTGCACGCTCGAGTCGAACCCTGGGTCGATCGCGACGACTCCTGCCGCGAAGGCGAGGGCGAGCGGAGCGAGCATGGCGAGCGCCTCGGAGACGGCGTCGCGGGGACGCCGGAGTGCCCAGAAGATGGCGGATGCCACGGCTCCGGCACCGAGCACGAACCCGGCCACGAGGCGGACGCCCGGTTCGGCGAGAGTGCGTGTCGTGCCGGCGTCGACGAGTGCCACGACGGCTATGACGATGGCCGCCGTGCCCAGCAGCCACCACACCGCCCCGGTGCCGTCGTTTCCATCGACCGCGGCGGTGGCGCGCTTGCTCGTCGACGGCGCCGTGCCCACGAGCTGCAGGTCGACGATCGAGAAAAGCGAACCGTCTTGCAGGTCGGCACCCGGAGCGTCGAGGTCTGCTTCGGCCCCCGTACGGTCGAGCACGGCGTGACGGCCGGGTTCGAGCGCATACCCGAGGCCGCGGATGGCCTCGCCGAGCGTGTCGTCGAGCGGCAGGGCGGCGTCGATCCGACGGTCGCCGCTGAGCACCACGATCTTGCGCCGCTCGGGCGCCGACAACAACACGCTCTAGAGGTTTCGGTTCAGTTCGCGAAGACGTTCCATGGTGCGCGCCAGCTCGGCTTGCGCACGTTGCAGTTCTGCGAACTCGTCTTCGTTCTCGTTCACCTGTTCGGCGAACATGACGCGGCCCTGCGACAGGGACGCCCCGAGCACGCGACGTACCGCCACGGCCTCGGGTGAGTGGTCGACGCCGGTCGTGATGTCTTGCTCCGTCGTCTTGCCCATGTCGATGCGCTGCTGGAGGGTCTGCCAGTCACGGCCGTGTTCGCCGGCGCGCCGCTCTTTCTCGCGCTCGTCTTTCGACTCCGCCGCATCCGCCCGCTCTTTCGCGGCTTCGTCTATCGTCTGCTGCGTCGTCTCTCGGAACTCGGCCGTAAACGCCCGGATTTCTTCGAGTACGTCGTTGATGTCGTCATCAGCCAAAGTCCCCACCGCCCCCTCGTCGTCCGCCGGTACGACCGCCGGACGTTGCCGAATCTACCGCATCGGACGACGCGTCGATCTTGTCCTGAGCCTCGGACATCTTCGAGACGAGCGAAGCGATGAGCTTCACGATCGCCCAGAGCTTCTTGAAGACCTCTTGGAACTTCTTGACGAAAGTGGCGACCTTGGTGGCCATCGCGAGGAACTTCTGGATCATGCTCGTGAGCTTCGGCACCCACTTGGCGAGATTCACGCCGAGCTTCGTCACCCAGGCGGGCAACGTCACCGAGCCGACGACCGACGACAGCGCCGCGGTGAGCTCGGCGATGAACTCCGCGAGAGCCACCGCGATGGCCAGCACGAAGCCGGTGATGGCCTCGGCCATATCGGCGAGGGCCGTGCACAGCTCGGCCATCGAGTCGCACGCACCCGGTATCGGGGCGAGCTGCTCGGAGACCTTGGCCTGCGCCTTGTCGAAGGCGTCTGCCGCCTCGCCCTGCCAGGAGTCGCCGATCGCGTCGGGGATGTACTTGAGGTTCTCCGCCACCGCGTTGACGGCTTGGCCGGCACTGCGCCAGGCGACCGCGCCGCGGTCGAGCGAGCTCCAATCGCCGGCGAGCGGCTTCGCGACCCATTCTTCGATGGGGCTGAAGCCGGCGAGCCACTGCACGACCGAATCGATCGTGCCGAGGGTGAAGCCGGCCTCTTCGCGCACGTTGGCGATGCGCCCGCTGGAATCCGCGGTCGGCGGCACCAGGAACGATGTCGCGCTCTGCGGCGGGCTCAGGGTGATGCTCATCGCACTGCTCCGATCGGCTGGGGGGTCGCCACCGGGTCGGGGACGAAGATCTCGAAACGGATGGATGTTCCGCCGGGGGCCGGTGTAGACGTGTAGCCCACGGCAGACTCGCCGGGCGCGATCACCTCGAGAGGAATGGCCTCGCGCTGTTCCCAGGCCAGGCGCAGTTCGTCGGCGCTGCGGCCCATCGGGTCTTCCGCGGCCCGCTCCTGCCAGAGCTTCTCGTAGAGCGCCGACTCGCGGGCGTTGTCGGCGAGTTCGCGCTCGTCGGCCACGGCCGGGTCGGTTGCGATCGGGTTGCCGTCGGCGTCGACGGCGGGCGGAACTCCGGTCGTCGTACCGTCGCCGTCGACTATGACGCCGTCGTCGCCGATGATGACGTTGCCGTCTTCACCGATCTCGACGGTCACGTTGTCGCCGTCGATGTTGATATCGATGT
>Ga0247809_1001448_pt1 | contig 10665 bp, 6 predicted proteins | sample UWRJL104311B1_FD_180951 | JGI IMG/M metagenome (GOLD analysis project Ga0247809, IMG submission 180951) | Plant litter microbial communities from Arlington Agricultural Research Station in Wisconsin, United States - UWRJ-L104-311B-1 | ecosystem: Environmental > Terrestrial > Plant litter >...
CGGGCAATTGGAGGGGACTTAGGAAGAAGCCGGTAGGAATGGCCCAATCGAGTGAAATAGGGAGAACACCGAGACCAGAAACCCCACCAAATATCTGGTTCACGGCAAGGTTATTTGGCGCTATCCAAGCCGGGAATGTCCCAACGTATGATAGGAAAGGGGCAATAGCATAGGGAAACCAATGCCAAAGGAAAGCACCCGTACCCACGATTAGGAAGAACCTGTAACGACCAATCTTCCAACCGTTGGTCTTGGATGGATCAGAAGGTGTGTGGTTGTGTAAACTGTCCATAATAGTAGTTGTAATCAGAGTTCCAGGCCAGATCATAGCTGCAGGCCAAATAAGAAAGCGACGAAGCATACCAGCCATTCCAAAGCCCATTGCTTGCGTGGAGATGGTCAGGAGAATCTGAAAACCCCAGCCCCAAGATTGGTTGTAATACACTTGCTGTGCAACCAAAATATCAAAAGCGTAAGACATACTAGCTCCAGCAGCAGTCATCATCGTGATCAAAGTATGTTCTTTCTTATTGAAAGGACCGGGGTTGAGAGGCGCGCCGAAGATATGCACGTTGGGGAGAAATTTAGCGCAGCCTTGGCCCATTGGGTAGGAAATTAACTGAACAATAGAGCTTTGAATGATGAGACCCGTGTAATGCATGCCCATGAGCAAGTTCATGGCTGCAACAACTGTACAGCAGATGAGTCCAATGGTCCAAGCTCTGATGGTGTCGACATAGGCATCAATGTCATCTTCGTTAGATACCTAGCGCAAGAATTAGACTACAATTTGGAGTGTCGGTCAGAATGAAGCCAAAATGTACTTACAGCAGTACGCACTTCAGCATAGGGCGAGTTTTCCGCGATTAGTGAGTTCTCAACAGCAGCTTCTTTTTCGAGATTCCCAGTTTCAATTGCTGCATCCATGGCATCGAGCTTTTCTATGTCCATATATGGATCGAATCTATGCTGGTCCCTCAGCCTTTTCATGTGGGTATCAGCATTGCGAACTTGCTCGGGTGTTGTCGTTGTGGCATCTTCCCCCTCGACACCAGGGCTCTGAGCGACGTCGACAACATTAACATCCGTCTCGGCCTTGAACTTCCGCCGGAAGAAAGACATTGCAAAGGAACTTGATATATCTGACTGTTGTCCTTGTTTGTGATTTGATGCCGGCCGTCTGAAAAGACCGAGAACAATGAAGCACTAAAACCATGGGAATCTTTTCTTGTTCAATATATACATAGACCCAGAGATTGATACCCAGCGATTAATTACCCGATAACCATGCCGTATCCCGTTACGACGATCCTCAGCCCAGCTCTAGCCCCATGAAGAAGGAGACAACTCAATAATCTGGGGCAGCTCAATAGTGCATGCGATAGTCGAGGGTTTTGCGTGGTAACTTCCACTTGCATACACCTAGCATGACCTCAGCCGTCCACTCCAACAAAGCACAGGCTTCTGGAAAGTTGCTTTCGTCATCTTATTGGCATGTTGACAATACAGTAATCATGGCGACAAGGGTGGTTTTTGCACGGCGATAAGAACATCGGGAGGTGCAGTAGGTGTGGATGGCGAGAATGGATAGATGATGGTTGGGGTGGATATTAGCCTGACAAGTGACAGACGTTATGAGGACCCAGAACTAGCTTAGGTTCCAAGGGTCTTGGCCAATCAGCCAAGCCATTCCAAGCCCATGAAGAAAAGCTTGAATTTGATTAAGCTTTTCCATCTCGTATCGCCAGAAAGGCTTGAATTAATAAAGCCGGCCAACAAGCCCACTTACCGTACTCCGTACACCGGAAGAAACTGCATCCTCCTCTATTGGAAAGAATTAGGGGATTGGGGTGCTGAATAAATCGTTTCACCACCTATAGAATAAATGAAATACCAGGGTAGACTAACTCATGCATCATGCCTCATGCCCCATGCCCCATGCCAATACAAGTAAATATCCATGTCCGATGTGACTCGGCGGATATAACGGCGCTTCTACATTACCTAGAGGAGAATTCGCCCCTCCTCCATCCTTTGAGGAATTGGCCCGAACCTGGCTCCTGGCAACTAACATTTATCCCCTGCTATCCCTCCTTTAAGCGTTGGAATTCTTATAGCCACATACTCTCTCACTCGGCAGCCCGATGGGGGTTTAACCATTGATTTTAGTGGCAATTATTCCCCTCCGCCGTAAAGAGCTCGGAAAACGAGTAGGAAGTATCTGTGTAAGACCAAATATCCGCCGCCAGCCAGTTACATTGTTGTAGATCAACTGTTTATCGTAAGCTAGTTGGTCATATTTAGCCGAGCACAGACGAGAGTTAATGAATCCTCAGATAGCTCAACTAGTAGACAGACATAAGAGGGAGGTAGATATGTAGTCCCATCCCACCGAGGACTTGCTGACTCGTAGCACAACACATTCCGCGGCACAGATGTGTCCCAGAACACACATCATTCACTCGTACTATCTCCACCCTTTAAAGTTCAATCTTGCTTATATCCCACCAATGGTTTCCGCTTATTGACTAAGATGGCTTGATAACGATATATTACCGAGTGTGTTTGCAGGCACGTGGTACAGAGCATCTCGGAACGTAACTCAAACACAAATCACAGACCAGGATGGAGTCATCGTGTACTAAGTCATCGTGATATCTACCAACAGCACTTGTGGTTACAAAGCTGATACGATCTATTGAGCCTTAAATTACTTGCTAGAATCAAATCTTAGATATGGTTCGTGTCATGTGTTTTATTTTTTTGCATATGGTACAAGGGAAGCCAATAATTGTTTGGCTCCTAATACCCAAAATGCACGTTATGTTTACCTTGTTTATACTTGGAGCTCTCTAGTAGGATCGAAGATTACAAAGATCCCATCTTACTAAATTTTAATATTTAGTTTTCTTTTGCCGAAAGTGAAGTGCTCCAACTATGGTTTTGTTATATGCTAATACATATGCACAGTTTGGTGGACCACAAGCTCAGAAGATAGCTAACTGCTGGCACTGTTTCTAAGAACAACCACGCCCTTTAAATGGCTGATACTACGTCTTGTGAAGAAAACCGTATCCTATATTAGATATAATGAGATATCTAGACATCGTAAATACTTCAATTGCTGATGGTACCATTGCTGGCACCGAACGCCCTGTTGTAATGTATTGCTCAAACGAGCATTCAACCAATGAAGATGGAGACAACCATATAATCTGAGGTTGCTCGACAGGCTTACCTGGAATTTAATGACTCCAATATTGTAACATCCAGCCTTAAAATTCACGCATTTGCATCTAACGGAACACTAAGGCTCCCTGAAAGCCGAAGATAGGGAATACAAGCCCAAGGGTAAGATCTCCAGGGCAATGTTAAACGCTTGGTAGATGGGAGGACCGAATAAAGCATTGTGCATATATCGTCGGCCAAAGGTGTGTTACTAGTCTCAAATTATCTTATTAAGTATCGCTATATTACCGAAATAGTTACATGTATATCAACTACCGAGGCTTTGACCAAGTCTTAGATAGAGTGAATGCTGACTCAGTCTTAAGGGCAAGCCTTAAGATGCATAAATAACCTGGACATTGTTTTGCCCTTCTGTGGTGCAGCTCGCCTAGTTCGATAGTGGTTAACAATTTTCCTTTTCTTACTCTTGACATTATTCGTAACATTCAACAATTATCAAATTCTATAGATGCGGAGCGCTATTTATCGAAACAATAAACGAGCAAAATTTCAGCAGCGATTGATCTTTTCTTTTTCGAAAAGAGATGTCTCTCCCCGCCTCCCTCAGGAATTATATGGGAAGGAAACCAAGATATGGACAGCTCCTTGACCACGATCCGTCTTTGAAAATCAAGCTGAGCCCATTTAGATGCCAACCAAATGCTACTATATTGAAAGATGGGCAAGATGACTGGCTAAAATACCGCGACAAAGCTTATGTGCTTCATGGGTTCTTTCTGGGTATCCATTTCATTGTTGCCGTAACGATAATGCTATTTTCGCAGTCACTGAGACAAGATGTGTTACTCGTTCAGTGTTCGTGTTCCAGATGAATTCACATAAGCATTGACGCTGAATCATAGAAGCACCTGCTACCGCGATCTTGCAAACTTCCAAACACTTCTACAACAGTACAAAGTTGGCTTACTATGTGAGGGACCCGAGTCCAGAGAATGATCAGAGATGGGATGACTTGAGTTCGGGTGTGTTGATTCTTAAATCTTGACGCATCTAGATGAGAAATGACTTAACGATTGCTAGGGCTCTTTCTACGACTTTCACAAGACGATCTACTTAAAATAGGCCGCAAGGAAGATGCTGTGCAACTTCCGGATGGCTCTGGAATCGGACTTGTTAATGCGTACCATGAGATTCACTGCATCGTGAGTTTATATTACATCTTCCAAAAGCTCATATATATCTCCAGATACTAACATTAAGTTGAAAACCAGAACTCACTGTACCAATACTCGCACCCGGAATACTACTGGCCTAATGCCACTACAGAGCATCTTACCGAGGACCGCCATCATATAGGTCAGTGATCAACCCCAAGAATGTTCCAAGCCGATGGTAGAATAGACGCTGACTCTGTCTTGAACTTAGATCACTGCCTGGACTACCTTCTCCAGGCAGCTATGTGCCACGGGGATGTTGGCTTCATGACATACCATTGGGATATGGCACAACCCAGACCATTCTGGAAAGCTGCAGAGCATACTTGTATAAACTGGGATAGCCTTCATCACTGGGTCGCTGAGCGAAGGGCGCCTGTATACGAGCCCGGTCTTCTGATACATCCCATCTTCGGACCAGTATTTCCTGACGGCGGGGTAAAGATCCCCACTATAGGCAAGTCAAGAGCCATTTTATTATGCGAAGTGTTGGCTGACGTGAGGCCAGATGATATTATCTGAGTTGTATTCCGTCGGTGAGAAGGAGATGACATGATCCAACAAGACAAACTTCAGTTTTGGAAGGAGGTATGGGGAACAGTCGCCATTTTGAGCTCGGCTAACGATGTTCTCCCAATCAAATGACCCATCACATTATCTATTCTTTTACATGTATTTCAGTCTCCTTCGGGTTATGGCAAGTGGGGCCGGCGATATTCAAGCTTTTGGGTTGCAAATTAAGCCTTTTCTGGTAGCCTCAATATAGATTGGCTAACTGGCCAAGATCCTTTTGACTCTAGTTGTTGGTTTCAGCAACGTCGTCATTTGTTACGTTCAAGTCAAATCCATCATCGGTCCAATCTGTAACAACGATCTTGCTTTATTCGTGGCTTTTTCTATCCTAGTGCAAAAACCACAACTTGCCACCAACATCCGCAAAACGCGACCAATTGAATCACCATAATATGACTTTCCAACAAGACTACAACAACTCATCGAGCATGCTGGTGGCACATTAGATACCAGCAAGTAGTATCGACCACGCAAAAACCCCTTGTACGCATAAATTAAAAAACAATTTTCTCCCTGCAGGAAGTCTTACTGTCTTCGGCAAAGTCACATATGGATATGGAGGAATATGTGATGTACGGGTGTTATTAGCTTTCCAGTTGGCCAAATTGGAGGAATTTACTACCAGCCTCCTGGAAGCCCTTGTTTTTGCTTAAAGTTTCATGGATCCTCAAAATATCTATATCAATACGAGACTCCCGCATCAATCTGTCTGCATCATTCAGACTCAAGTACCACTTTCCATCACACCCTTCTTAGACGAATCCGCCCTTTACAGTCAAAGATAAATCATCATCATGAAGTTTATTCAAGTTACCGCAACCATTGCTACTCTTGCAACCCTCGTTGCTGGTGTACCTTTAGCCAATTCCTTGAGTCCTGCTTCAGTAGAACAGAGAGGTGGTGGTTTTTATGGCGGCTACAATGTAGACAGAGATCTAGCCGTTACCGGAAAAGAGAAGAGGGGCGGTGGTTTTTACGGCGGCTACAATGTAGACAGAAATCTAGCTGTTGCCGCAGAAGAGAAGAGGACAGGCGGTCTTTATGGCAACTACAATGTTGATAAAGATGTGAAGAATGCCGAGGCCAAGTAGGGTGGTCATATTGACCAAGTCCAACCTGTGAGTAGCCCTGTTTGAGAATAGCCATACCGACCTCTAACCTTGAATATTACAGTAGCTGACTTGACCTTTTGGTAATCTTATATAAGGATGGAAGAGAGGCAGCGAGGTTAGATGTGGATGGGATATCAGTTTTTTGAATTGCTTTGTCTTGGAATGAATTTGCTTCGAAATCAGATATGATGTGCTTTTTATATATGACATATTTCCATACCGTGTGTATGAAATGCAGAACGTGATCCCTATGTCGTATTGAATTATGACGGACCGAAGACCATTTTAATATCTTCCAAAGTCGGGTTTGGTGGTTGGGAAGCAAAGACAGCCAAAATTGTTGACTTAGTTTTCGAGCAGTCTCCACTGGGGGGATTGTCATTTTTCAGCCGGAGAACACTAATTTCCACTAAGCTTCTCTACTCATCCTTATCTTCTGCAAAATCCTGTTGCATTTCTCGTTGCTAGACTTGTCAGGGTGGGTTCCCTTACTACCCTGGGCTATCCAATGAAGCATCACAGTTGAGTAACGATGTGCCGCCTGTACCGCGATTTTTAAGATTCTTATAAAGTTCCTGATTTCCTTATCTCACTCAGCCCAGAAATTCACTGTGAATAGTTCATTTTGCGAAGTCCATCAAATTTTCAACCGAAACGCCGAACATGTTAGGTCTCATTAACGCATATTCGCCTGTCATTGATCACGAAGGTCAGAGATTTTCGAATGTTCGGCTGTACGGAATGATACGAGCGATCTTTTGTTCTCTATGCACATTGTACCTAATTGGACTTCATCTAATATTGATGCTTCTCATCGTCACGACAGCTATTCCTTGGCTACAAGACAACCAAGAAAGTGGACAGCATCTACTGGCCTCAGAACTGTGTATGTAGAATCCATAATCTTGCTAGTGCTCCCTGGTGACAAGAATCAGCTTTCATACAGGGAATGGTTGATACCATCGAAACTGTCTTCACACCTGGCGGCTTTACAGATACTCATGAACCTCCAAGTTTATATTTTGGTACTCCTACCCCAGAGAAAGACGAGTTATGGGCAAAACTTTACGCAGGTTTGTCAAGAGAACATTGGAACTATGAGCATCAATTTGCTAATATGCCAAGTGGGCAATGCTGTCATTACAAAAGAGGAATATAGGCAGTTGAGAGTCAAAACTGCGGCCCTAGTTGATGATCCAGACCATTATATCGTCACTATAGAGGTATTTCATCAGTTGCATTGCTTGGTAAGTTGATGAATCGGATATCGACAATTCTTTTATTAATCAGCAGCTAGGACTACTTGCGCTATGCAAGCTATGTATCTGCTGGGCAGCATCATCACAGTGACGAGTCAGAGTGGTCGAGGACTCATCATCTGGGTAAGGGCCGTCAACAACCCTCCATCTCTAGCTTTGCCTAATCGTGTTTTAGATCACTGCATAGACTATCTACGGCAGGTGATCACTTGTCATGGGGTAAGTTCCCAGCCATCATATTTCGTTTTCCAGACTAAAACAATAAGGATCTTACTCCGATCACCTTTGAAGCCGTGCCACCTTCACCAGGCCACTTCCCATTCAAACCAAACTTCAGTATCAGTCATACTTGCCGAAATTTCGATCAAATCTACGAATTCGCATTGCAGAGAAATACATCGGGGTACAGCGTGGCATAACAAACAATCTCGCCATTTTGCACGCAGCAGTTGGATATATTTTAAGCACACAATGCTAGTTCTAGTTTTAATATTTCAGCTTCTCTCTCCTATGATTATCAGCTCAGAGTACGCGAAGTTAGGTGATGCTGGAATGGGGGTTACTTCTGAAATTATATCACTAACGAACTGAACTATTCTACAATTTATTAGTTAAAAGTTTCTCGAAATATTGGTGCAATTGAAGTTTGTTTATGTTAAATTATCCGTCTAATACCTATGTTCAAGTACTGGTTTATTACCATCATACCAGCGTACGATTTGCTAGCTTGTTTCTTTCCACCTACGTTTTTTCCCTTTTTTTTATTAAAAAAAACAACAACAAAAAGAAACAAGAGAATCACCGTGGGATAATCTTTTGTGCTCAAAATACTCATCATATGACAGCCCAACTATGACAAACTAACATTGCGGTATTGTACAGGTATGTCCCATTCATTTTCCCAAGATCACACGCATCTGTCGCATCTTCTGGGGTTTCCACCATGCTGTGTGATCCTCCCTCTATTCTCCTGGTCTGCAGAGTACTCGTTTGGCTCCAGGCATTTCCGTTCCTTCTTGCATCGCTCCAAGAGAACGTATTGCTTACAACCACACTTGTAGGCAATTTTCTTGTAATTGCACATGATGCAAATATGAACGAGGGTCGGCGACCTTGGCAGTATACTGTATTAATACTTGAGAGAGTCGGACATATAGTGCAGTTCGGTACTCACTATAGTTTGCTTGCTTAGCTACGATAAGAACGTTGAGAAGATACTGATGTGGGAAGGTATAGTTCGAGTTAGTTTCCTTTGTGGTTTTGATTCTGATATGAAACTTTGTGTTTTCCGTTCGGAGTTATACTTGCTCGATTGTTAGGAATGAAGGGGGGGAGATAGGCACTGGCACCTCGATTTTATACTTGGGCGAGGTGCTTCGTGATTGTTTTTTTGCATTAACTAGTAATGCTGTTAGTAAAACAACGCGGCTGCAAATCACTATATCCACTGCCGTCTACCAAGCTGTGAATCAATTAATCAACCCCCGGGGAACCGGGAATGTAATGAGATCTGGGAAAACCGGAAAGGAAAAACTAGGATACCAAATCTGTTTGATGAAATAGAGCTGAGACCGAGGAAACGTTTCTTTTGGGGATGGATAGTTCTCTAGAGCTGGAACGATATATACTAGACTGGGTCTCGATGTGCCATTCCGCACGATCGAGTTCACCAATCATGTTAAATCAGCGTTAACCTACGCTCAATACCCGCGTAGGAAAGGGAAAACTCTTGTTTGAATTATAGCGAAGGGATGGTAGACAGGTGAACAAATATTCACTGGCGAGTAGGCAAGCACCGATCATAGCAAACTGTTTCGAGTTGTCTCTATCATAAAAAAGGCTAGCTCATTAAAAAGAATCAAGGGTATATGCGAATTCGCCCATTCGTTCCCAAGCTGTAAAATCGTGTAATCCGTTATCAATCCCATCAATATCTCCCATCTTCGAAACCGGAAGAAACCGCTACATGATGTCCACCGTGTATCTCCGGAGGCAATCCTCATCGCCACATATCATACTGACTAGTTGTACTTCCCACCCTCTTGTGGCCCTTCTCCCCAGCCGAACTAGAAGGTCTCGGACCATCCTCCGCAGGAATAGCAAGGAAACCTCCAAATCCATTCCCAACAATGACACTCTGCCTTGCGCCTTTTGTTGTCCATGGACTTGCCAACCCACTGCCAAGACCGTAGCTACTTACGGGGCGAGGAGCTGAGGCGCTACCACGCCGGCCATGTTGAGCAGCAGGTTTGACACGAGAGAAGTTCCACTCTTCTTCATCAAGTCCTTTAGAGTAGACTACTAACGGCTTCTTGAGCCCTGGGGAGGCGGTGGCTGTGTTGTTAAGGGACGGTGCGAAAGGGTTGTTGGAACTAAACCGGTTGTTTGGCATAAAGCTGTTGGGGGAGCGTAAGGAGGCTGGTGATTTAGGGCCAGGGACAAAATTATCAGGGTCGGATACAAACGCTGGGGCTGGAGGTGCGAGGTCTACCAGGGTTTCGGGGAAATCAGGATTGCGGACGTAGAGTTCATGGAGAGACGGGAGCAGGTTGGATATCAGAGATGATGTCAGGTAGGCGTAATAGCCATCGATGGTGCCAGTGTATATGTTAGGTTCTGTGGAGCTGGAGACTTCGTAGTTAAGGGTTTCAAGAGAGGCTGAGGATAGGGGCTGGATATTGTTTCCAACTGGAAACGATGTTGAGACGGTGTCGATGATGGTAAGGTGTTTAAGATTCGGGGCCGTGGAGAGGATCTGTTGTAGCGTATAAGGATGGACGCCCGTGTTCTCTAGGGAAAGCGTTTCCAAGGCATCTTGTGTGACGGATCGGAAGAGGTAATTCGAAATGCCGTCCGCAGTGATATTGGACACGTTTTTGAATATCATTTCCTTGAGAGGTGGGAATGGTGGAAGACGGTCATTGTGCTCCAAGAATTGATCATGGAAAACCATATCCGTTACTTTTAGCGCATGTAAGTTTGGCAGCGATCCAAGAGCATGGCGTAGGATTGTAGAATCAATTGTCAGCTTCGAGAGCTCCAGAACCTCTAGATTTCGCCATAATCTTCCACCTGCCAACAATTCTAGACTTCTTTCCGATCCACGCATATATGTCATTTTCCTTAGATCTGGACATCTCCCCTGGATTTCCTGCTTCAGTGTGTTGCAAGATACGTCGTCTTGAAAGATACCCTCAGGCAGATCGATGTATCGTAGATTGGGTGTAACGGCGACAGTTCGGGCCATGTCCGATTTGGCATTCTCCCTCGTCATATATGGCAGCTTGAAGAACTGCACCCTAACCCCGTAATCATCTC